>Ga0157364_1000393_pt1 | contig 28391 bp, 18 predicted proteins | sample AttsexASBM2_FD_111476 | JGI IMG/M metagenome (GOLD analysis project Ga0157364, IMG submission 111476) | Fungus gardens microbial communities from leaf cutter ant in Ribeirão Preto, State of São Paulo, Brazil - Atta sexdens ASBM2 | ecosystem: Host-associated > Fungi > Mycelium > Unclassified ... | reverse complement strand
TTGTTTATTTTATTATTTATTGGATGTTACATCACAAGTTCGATTTATTAACTTTATTTGTAACACTGTAATAATTATCAAATGTTGAAGTAGCAGTATAAAAGTTGCCAAACAAAACAATTTATTATTAAGTCTGTAAAATATTATAAATATTATTCAAAGCAAAAAAGAAAACGTATCAAACTTTTTAGCTTTCACAGAAAATCATAAAAATCGAAAGATAAAAAGAATATTTAAAGCTTGAATATATAGGTTTCTTTTCTTCACTGATGCATAGAGGATAACGGAAGAAAAGTTGTGAGAAACGAAATATGCGCGATTATTCAAAATATTGACAAAACACTTCTCAACAGAATTCGTAAAATTTCATATAGCGACTCCGACATTTTTCTAATCTAAATAATTTGACGCTCTCTCGAACGCAAACAGTAAGTGGAATTCTATGTTTTTTTTTTTTACATGGGAAGGGAACGATTCTCAGATTCGCCAGAACGACGGAAGCATTTGTCATCGGGTGCATAGCACGAAATATAAATCGCAAATAGAACCGGAGCTACAGGTTGAAGCACCCAGGAGGAACGCAAGAACGAAAATAAACTCTTTCTCGATGCGTTATCACTATAACTCCGACTGGCAAAGACGTGTCTCGCTCTCCTATCTATTTTTTCGTCTTTTTACTCTACTTTATTGTGCTCTAGTGGAGCACGTACGCAAAAATGTGCGCTACTGTTGAACTTCATCCTTCGCTTATCGCCATATGCCGTCTCACCTCCGTACCACGATGTCACCAGTTTTTATGTAGAAAGAAGAAAATTTTATATATGTTACGTGCAAAACGATTTTCCCGTCTACAAAAAGGATGCTTCTCAGCGATGCGCCGAAATATTTATCACGAATATGTCACGACTGACAGTCTAGCACGAGAATTGCATGAGAAATATGTGACTTCTCCGTGACAGTTCGATACGCTTTTACTGCCGCATAAATTTTTCTTTTAAGTATTTTTGAAAAGCATTTTTCGTCACATTTTAAGATTGTAACATTAATATTGTCAAATCGTGTCATAGAAACCAATTTAAAAATTTTATTGCATAAAGTACAGAAATCTATTTTAAAATTGAAGAAAACTTTTTTTTAATTCGATTGTCAGATATTGTAACACATAGACATTTTGTTTTAAAATGTGTTCTACTTTAGAGGCAGCCAATTGCTCGATTTCGGAGTGTACCAATCGACAAATCGAATTCTATCTATTTGTTCGAGGAACGACGAGAACCGTTTCCGTCCGTTTCCCACTTCTACACATAGCCAAGCTTCTCTCGATACATGCGCTCGCGTTACGTGCGTAAGGGTAAACGTATTTCCCATCTTTCCACCCCAGCATAGGAAAATGGCCTGGACCGACTCAATTTATAAAATGGAAGAACCAAAGTGCAACGACGTTTGCCAAGAAGAACATATTTGAGCAAGCGAGACTAAATATTTACATGTCAAGTTAACTGAATTGCACTCTATATCTAGAATGTCTAGACTGTTTATTACATTTTTTCTTATATTTAATAATTATTATATAAATGTATTCAAGTAAATTGTATCATTATTTTGCGGAAGGAATATGTTAAAAGTTTTAAAGAAATATTTATATGAAAATAAATGTATAGTCTTTATTAAAACACACACGCATACACACGTATATACAATAATAATAATTCTTTCTTTATTTTTCAGAAAATAATATTCAATGTTCAATGTAGTATTGTATAATACAATGATTGAGAATAAATTTCCATTAGCACCTTTATTCGATTAGTGTAATCTTTATAAATACAATCAAAATTGTTATCAAGTGATTGTTCTATTTCAAGATTTCTATCTACTAGTGACAGTGTTACGCAAATCGTATGTATATGTATGTGTGTATATATATATAGAAACACAAATGCGATTGACGTAACCACAAGTGGATTGGGCGATCACGCAACAAGATCTTATTGTTGGAATACACGTAGAAGTTCGACTAACTCGAGGAGTTTCGAGATATGAATCCATGGAAATAATCGATAAGGTTTTATCGTTGGCGATGATGAAAGCAAGCTAATCGATTTTTATGAGAACTGATATCTCTATTTCGTGGCTTGTAAGCAAGTAACGTGTCTATTGACCTCAATATGTGAAACGGGCTGGTTTACTCCCCGTAGCGCGTATCTCGCTGGATTTAACAGATATTTATACTCGCAATCGAATAGGGAGAAACCATGGTACTGCGATAAACGGGAAAAAATTTTCCACTTCGACACGCCGTGTCGGAGTGGTACGTTGCCCTAGAATAGCGATTAAAATTACATTTGTTCCCTTCCGCGCAATCAACGTCAGACCTGACGACCCAATATTTACTCTCGCGAAAGAGCCGAGTGCCCCTTCGCGGCTAGAAATCTCGAAAATCAATATCGAGTGGGTTCAACAGACTCTCAACGTTCTCGATCAAACCGCTTGACGTGTCAAACAACGTGCAGCAGATAAGTAGTTCTCTGACATATGAATAATTTCCGATGAAGTGTCTTTCGCTGTGATGTTGACCAATTTCAATGATAAAATATTCAATATATCGTTATAGTTTTTGTTCTACTTTAGAAAGAAAGAAATTATTGTATTTATTATGTATTCTTTTTAAAAACTTATTATGACGATTTCTTAATTTCTATATTTTATAATACTTAATGGAGATAGAATAATTTAGATCAAAAGCTTTATTTTTAAAGTCGGGAGGAAGAATGATTAATGTAGATAATTGTAATTTAAAAAGAATTAAAAAATTATCGTCTGCAAAAGATTCACCATGATACAAATAATATAAAATAATTGAAATGTGACATAAATAATGTAATGTGAATAACGATTTGCGCATAAATCAAAGACAATGTGCAACTGCAAATAAATCGAAACAAGAGATAAATTTCCCATGCCAGAGTTCCTTCGAAAGCGAAATTAGCAGATCCTCTAATTAATATTCGATGCCCGCAAACGTCATGTTCAGGTGCGACCGAGTTGACCGATGGACGGAAATACACTTATGCGAGATGGAGCTTCGCACGAGAGACATGCGAACTCTTCCTGTCTGGTATTCGTCCAACTTATTCTCTTCTAAACCTTCTCCCTTGTGGTGTCCTCGTCATCGCTGTTTTCGGAAACGCCCAGTATATCACGAAGAGCCGGGATCGCCTACGATGAGTTTCATCATGGCGCGTACGCACGTCGCGACTCCTTGCACGTGACTCGCATTTATCCGTCCGCCTTTTTGTCCGACTCAGACCAATTCTCCAAAGTCCACCGGGCGTGTTAATGACAGAAAAGACGGGGCTAATAACCGGCGGATGTGTGTACGGGGTAGAAAAAAAGAGATGCGGCTGGCTATATTGTCGCGACCGGAATACACCACCCGTATTGCCCGGACGTCTCGCGACCGAGATGACGTTTCGAATCTCCTCGTTTTAATCAAAAAGTCTCATAAAGTTCCGCCAGGCCGTGACATTGCGGCCAGCGCGCGATACATCATAACGATGATCTATCGCATGCTACGCGCGGCCGTGAGGCGTACTTTTGCAGAGGCTGTCAAGGAAGATTGAAAACATCTGCAAGCTTAGATATAAGCGTTACTTCCACGCGAATGTCGTTTCCTTATTAGCGCGCCAGTACTTTTTATGTGTTATAAAAAAATCTCGTGAAAATAACAGTCACTATTCGCGCGGGTTTGTAAGAATTGTTAGGAGAGTATATATAAATACGATAAATAGAATAATACGCCTATATGAAAATTATCGGTGATACCAATGTCTTCATATAGAGCAGATAACTTAATGTCTCGGATTATTGTTATGGACATGTATAATCGTGAATGCCGATTCACAATGGTCGTATCATAATATAACGAGAGATTCGCGGATATTCTACCTTGCTAAAGTCTTGCGTTAACTGTCAATATCCGTTGGAGCCAGCCAGGCGAGCAAAGATTGCGTTACGGCAAGTGTCAATATGAAGTATTGAATTTCAGCCGCGCCTCATTCGCGCACGCGAAGAACCTGTCACTTCGATTACGCGGATTGACACCAAGCGTGGCTGAATCGTTTTTGACGTTAATTAGTGAAAATGTCAAGCGTGTCGCGACGGAGCTTCTAAATGAAAGTACGGAAGTAGCGGATGAACGGATGAATCGCGGTATATGATTTCTGTCAGAAACGTAATTTCGGTTTGCAAAACAAAAATCGAGTTAGGTTTCTCAAAAGAATTATGTGGACGGCCAAATGTTACGGCGTCACGCAGATTTACAACCCAACGTCATTCACAAAAGCAAGTGCCTAGCGAGAATATACACCGGCGCTGCGCACTTTAAGATACACATGGATGGCCTTAAAGGGATATCTGCATTCTGCAGGAATCAATCCGACTGTAAATAATGTCCACTCGTAAAATCCGTCGAACATCAGGGTATAAAACCCGACAACTTTTTAGTATACTTTGCCTTGATAAATGCCCCGGATGCTCGGTGTAAATAAAAAGCAATTAGCAATAAATTTCATTTCATCGAAACTGCGCCACGTTGTAACGCCCAACGTGTATTGCATAGCGAAATAAGCGTTACAACGGCGTTTCCACGAACGTGGCGAAACGGCTGCCTAGGTAAGTAGATATGACGCTTGCCGGTAACATAATGAATATATGGTCGACACGTAATGAGCGTCTGCAACGTTGCGTATGGAATGCATAAATAAGCGCACGAGAGAGAAAGAGAGAGCTCGTAAGGCATTTTGCAATCAATTCTTTCTCTCGCCTCTTGCCGATACTGCTTATTAATTTTCCAACCGTTACACTTTTTTTCTAAACACCTGCGAGAGTCCGTTATACGGATCAGTGACTTTCGATTAAGTGTAATATTATCGCTTCCTACGAGGCTCGGGAAGCCTGTGCGTGTCTCGAGATTCGATTTTACAAGATCGAACGCTGAAAAATGATGGCGGTGTCGTAACGTAGTATGTACGAGATCAATCACAAGATATAAGCAGGCAATACAAATTATACAGAACATATGAACCTCGAACGCAATAATCTATTTGTATATTACAAGAATGCATTATCATGAACTTGTCCCTTGCATGTTAAATAGTCTGTAACACTAATTACTTCTATTTCAATTTCATTGATTACTAGTGTTCCTACTTATCTAAATTAATCGATTTTTGTTATGTGCAGCCAGCAATGTCTTTATTGGAAATTGTCAGGGGAAAATCGGAATAACTCAACCGTTAACTTCCATGTCATATCGACAATCGAGACGAGAAGGACGATTTAAAAGGATTCTCCATCAAGCGTGCGGGAGTTTCGTTGGCTAGTATAACCAAGCTCGCACATCCATCGGCTCCCAATATCTCTTCCCTTCCTCTTTTCGTTTTCCTGCCTCCTTGATTCTTTTTCAGTCTTCTCTTCCGATCGCAGTTAGCTCGTTGGCGGTGTTCGGTTTCTGATTATTGGAAATCGATCCCTGGCAAGCCGTTAAGGGCACGGTCGACTAAGCTGGTTGGAACTCTTTCACTTTCTCTCTCTCTCTCTCTCTCTCTCTCTCTCTTTCTATCTCCCATGGGCCATCAAACATATGATTAGTGGATACGATATCTTATCTGATAAAGCGAATTGCCAGGCATCAACACACTCAAAATTTCAAATATACTTAATATAAACACTTTGTCTTATACATGTTTTATCATTTTATGCTGTTACAGAAAATATTTTATTGAAATCTTCTGCAAAAAATATGTACAAATTTATAATAGATCCATTAAATTATCACGAGACAAATACTGTGACATAATTTAAATAAACATTTGTGATAAAGTCTTGAAAAATTGTCTTAAAAAATTGTCTATAAAAAGCAAAAAAAGTTTAAAGCAGAGCATTAGATATTTACATTTTGGCTGAACGATTCGCCTTGCCTCGAAATTCGCAGATTTATAGCATCCTGTAATGTTCGAATTTACTGAATAAAGCAACTGAGATGCATTGGACCGTGTCGTATGTTCTTTCGTTCCCTAGTTTGATTCTTCGAGTTTTCCCTTCCTATTCCCTGCGAACTGTTGGCGACTCGTTGCCGGTGTTCGGTTCCTGATTATCGGAAATCGATCCGTGGCAGGCCGTTAAGGGTACAGTCGAACAAACCGGTAGGTACACTGGAAGGAGAGACACGTCGAACCTTGATGCGACACCACGCTACCATCCATACGTGATCGCTGGATGTACGGCGCGCGACACGGTCATTCACATTTAAATATCACCATGTGACGCGACGATATGATCTCTGATTCTTGGTATTATAGGCTATTGAAGTTTAGAATCATTAAAAATCAAATGTAACGGATGAACAATGAGTGGAATAAATGAATAAAATTCTCAAATTTCTAATTTCTAGCGATAAACTGTTTTCCAATGATATGGAAAAATTTACAGTATGTAACAATCACTGTCTGCGAATGTCTGACATATCTAGTGCTCATGAAACAGATTTTTATTTTGCAACGTTACAAGGATTAATGTACTAACAACAAATGGATAATCTACCATCGACACGTAGTCAGCTTTGCTAACGACTCACGGATACACATAAAACAGAAGCAAAGCATAAAATTAGTTCGTTTACAAACTGTTGCTCGTATGTGTTTATTTATCTCGGAAATCGTAGGCGCGTTGTATGTAGCAAGAGGAGGTTATTCTCGAGAGTATGAACCGAAAGAGGAACGAAAATTGAGCACCACGGGCGGCCGTTGTAAATTAAATTTAGTTGCAAAGGAAGTCATAACGGCCAGCACGTGCCCGTCGCTGTTGCACGGCGTATATGCGCGCATCATGGGATTATGAAAAAATCTTCCACGAGCAGTGGGAGCCAGTCTTTTTTTTCATCAGGAAGCTCTTACGTGATTCGAATGCGTAAACTTTATGTGCATTTAGGACAAATCCAACAGGAACCAGACAATTATAACTCAATTATAATATATACCGTATCATTTCGTGCTTCTTTCGCGAATATAGACGTTTCTTCGAAAGGGGAATATCAATTAGATTTATTAAGTACGCTCTGCTCGCAATGTCGGATTATTATGGAATTTAAAAGCACTCTTCGGTATCCTTTATCATTTTTAATCCCTGGGATATAAATAAATTTGAGACTATCAGTCCTGTCGTTTTTCATTTATGAAATATGCACGAGATGCGGCGACACATTCGTTCCCTTCAATTACTCACGTCATTAATTAAATCCATCTGCATACAATGCGCATACGTTTAAACATCATCCATCCCTCTATGCTTACCGTTCTTCTTTTTTTTACAAAAGCTCATAATGTGAGAGTAAATAATAAGGGATGCGCTCTCTATGCTCTCCCCATCAGCAGTCTACACAATTTTTCCAACAAGGGAGCGTAGTGAAAGGACGACGTTATGACGCGCGATATTTTTTGCCTTTTTATCGTATATGCCGCGTCTTTCGTTGCATTTTAATGACGAGATTGCGCGAGACTGATGACTTGAAGTACAGGGGTTAGTTTAGGCAAATGGAAAGAAAAATTGTCGACGATTAAGGTTTCGAGGGCGGATATATTCGCGCTTGTATAGAATCGATCGTCGGACCTCGCCCTACAGTTTGCGATTGATTGCAGCTGAACAAACGAAACCTCAAAATTAACAGCCTATTATGAATTTAAACGTAGCAATAATCTTCGCGCAAACCGCGCAGAGTGCCATTAGACATTTCTCTCTCTCTCTCTCTCTCTCTCTCTCTCTCTCTTTCTCTCTCTATTTTCTACATCTTTTTATTTGTATAACTTTATTTTATGTATTTAGGTTTAATATCTTTTATTCTATTGCATGTATAATTTTGTATTGTTTTCTCAGCGTTTGAGAAGATTCCAAAACGCTTAATAAATAATGACATCTATGTATCTATTTTGTATTTTTCTGTTAGTATGTTATAGTTCAACTTTGTGCATGCTATTAGATATTCTGTTTTGCAATGTTCACCTTTGCTATTGTTTATATTTTATTTTATTTTATTTTTATCTTTATTTTTGTAATTTTATTTGATGTATTTGTTTTTAATTTTTCTTATTTTTGTTTAGTTATGTATTGCTTTTTATCGGTTGAAAGAATCCGATTCTATAAAGCGCTTTAAATAAACGATATCTATCCATCCATCTAACTCTCTCCTACAATTATAATAAAACTATAATAAAAACTATAATAAAACGACCAATTATTTTATCTAGCGTGAAAACTGCCCACAATATTTCTTATTTGCGCACGTGTAACTACATAATCCGTATGGTAAGTCCGGTATGGTAAGTCCGGTAATGACTCGAATATCAATTACATACTCTCTACAGTCTCTACGGGGTGGTACTTGATCACCCCGTAGGTGGACCGGTTGTTGTTATTGATTGGCACAGGTGATCGCAGATTAGAGAACATGAATTAATAACATGCTATTAACAACGTTGTAACAATTTATTGGAAAATATCCTGTACGAATCAGAATTGTTTGAGAATGGGAAATGGAAGAAGAAAGGAGAGGAAATATTTTTCTGCTAATCTATATGGAACTAAAGTTGAAACTCTCGAGTGGTTTAAGTACACGTCCTGGTCATAAAAGTAAGGATTTAAATAATTCGGCGATTTCCATCTGTCCCGGAGTGCATCGCGCTCGTAAATGCACGACGCGAAGATTTTTCGTTTGCTGACTTTCCGCGTTATTGAAATACCGACTTGTCTGTTTGCAAACGTGAGCACATCGAGGTTTCTGTGCGTGTGGAATAACGCAAAGCGCTCGGATGATGAGAAGATTCTTGTTCCTTCGTTTGCATTTATCGTACACACAGACCAACTCGAGACGACTTCCGAGCAGTGACCCAATCATTGCGGAGGCGCCAGCACGCAAACGAATCGGTAGTTCACTAGCAACGAACTGATGAACGGGTAAACAAGAGGGAAGAAGAGATGGCGAAGAAACGATTCCGCCAGAAAGGAAAAGCGATTCCGTTGCATCATGTGAAAACGATGGATCGTAATGCTCGATCTCGAATGGCGTAAACGGCTGAAGTGTTCGGTATTTCTGCCACGGTCGCAGCACGTGGCGTCATATTTTTAGAACGTGCCGTACGGAGTCATACCTAATACTCGCTCGACGACAGGTGGATCGTTAAACGAGGGTCTTGCGAGCGTACGTCTCTCTCTCTCTTTCTCTCTCTCTCTCTCTCTCTCTCTCTCTCTCTCTCTCTCCTTTCTCTCATTTTTTTCTCCTTTCATGCAGTCAACGATGACGGATGTCACCACGTTGCGTGAAAATGTCAGCACCATGTATGAGGTATTTAGGGACGCCATAGGAAACCAGTTATACACGTCTCTGCGAGCTTCACTCCGCACTCTTCTCAAAGTGCACGCGATGATCCACGTCGCGGAAAATTTAGGGGAGGCTCCGGCAGTTTTCGAACAGAAACGACGACGCGTGACATCAGTGACAAGATTAATTCGAAAAGATATCTTTACGTTTTTAGCCAGCGTGTCGCGAAATACGTAACATATTGCACGCATAGTTTACGCATTGCGAGAAGATAAATTAATCTTTTTAAATAGCAGTTCTTCCCTAGAGCGTTTTTTTCGACCGGGGTTCTACGGGAAAAAATATCAAAGAACCAAAAGGGGGAAAACCCCGTATCGTCATTGTGAGTCAGTCAGGTATCGTACCGAATCCGTAGTCAAAATCTGTAGCGTACGAATGTTACGTTATCCCGGGAAGTCAGAACTGATAATATAATAGGAGGCATATAAATCAAAGCTCCATTCATGTCTTTATTGCTCTATTAAATGCGACAGCTGGTGCCCGCCCGTTGCCGTATTCTACTCGGTTCAACGGCAGCAGTCGGGAACTGGTCGGAATTTCGCGGAGGTACATTTGTCTCGCTGCAGATTATCGCCGGGGTGCGAGTTGCCGCACACGCGGTCTATAAAGTTATATCAATTCGCATCCGGCGCCCCACCGTATTGAGTTAATATCGTTAATTTCCGTCAACGATTTTGCTAGGGGTAAGCGCCCGTCGCGATGGGTAAGCCGCGATGGCGAATGCAGGACGATCGAAGCTTGTTTACATACAAATACGAACAGTTAAATTGTTTCTCGACGATGCAATTTCCATCTAATCTGCCGTCAACCACTTTCTGTTCGCGCGGCATCAATCGCACGAGAGCCTGGTCGTGGCTTTATGATAAGTGGTTGTTGAGATTCTATCTCGCTAAAAATTAGCAAACTAGATGCTGTATTCTCTAAATCTGAATCAGTAGATTACTAATTATCCAATGGGCATACTTGGCATTGATATCAGCGAAGTTCAACTAAAAAAGGAAGAATGTTTGAGTATTATATCACCAAAATACTTGCACGTTAATTTCAATTTTCCAATACTATACTTGTTGAATTTAAGCACTAAAACAAGGTTAGTTAGATCACATAAAGATTAGCTAGATTAGGGATCTCATATTTAATTGATTACTAATGGCATACTCGGCACTGATATCAATGATTATCCACTGATTCAAATTTAAAGAGTAAATAAAAGAGAACGAAATATGTTGAAATGTGTTCATGAATTATAAAGTATAAGAAATTGCAATTGAATATTCACAAATGTTTCACAAATATATGAGGAAGATTGAAATATAGTCTAAGCTGGCTCAATAACGAGGCTTCGATGATGTTCAAGAATCGAATACGACAATTGCCAAGGAACGCATTTGGCTCATGGGATTCATAATCGCAGAATAAGCGCAGTTCGCAAAGTCGCATCAATTCACGTCCGGTTCGGTGGCACATTGAGTTCATAACATTAATTTCCGTTAACGGCGCAGCCAAACGGTTCTCGAACTCCAATTCCGAGGGCCCGGCTGCTGATGGAGATGGATCGAAGCCTGTTTACATACAAATTCACCCCGTAAAACCGCACCTGCGCGGCGCAATTCCGGATTGGCCTGCAGTTAATTTCGGGGTAACAACGCTCGGGCTCTCAAGTATCGCGCGCGTCACGTCGCTACGCGGACGTTAATAATGAGCGCAGAATTCCGGCGAACTTTGGAGCCGCAACGTTTAGCCTTGCAGTTTACTCAGAAGCTGCGATAATTCTAGCGGCGAAAGCGCTGCGCGAAACTTTGTTGCTGTAGTAGAAAGCGGAAGTAGGATTATAATGCAACGCGTGGCCCTCGTTACACATTTTACAAATGTATTCACATCGTTACAACTTTGACAATTTAGTTTATTATTTTGTGTTAGAGGATGCTTTTTCTCTTCTCTTCCATTTTATTAATAATATTGCACGCTATATGTACGCAATCCGAATATATCAGAAACATTTATTCTTCAACGGCATTCTCATATATCAGCGCTCGTAGATATGGAATAAAGCCATCCATGCATCATACGGTGAAAGCAGAAGAACAAAATAGGAAAGCTCGATTATTAAAAATATTGTGGTATATTACGAGTGGACGTCTCGTGACAACATTACTTATAGAATCACCGATGATATAAGAGAATGCTGCTCCTTACAGAAATTTCAAGTATCTGGAATCGGGCCAACCATTTTTATCGTCACTTTTTATTTGACATTTTTTCTCGAAATGAGTATACGTTCATGGCAACTCATGAATATCCCTGTCCTCGTCAATAAAATTCTCAACGTGCTTCCTGACTGACGATGCATTCAGGATATCCAGACGGAACATCTTCAACGGCTGACTGTCGGTGTCACGGCCATTACGAGTTTTTCACGGTAATTTCTGTGAGATAGTCCCATAATCGCGCTTTTGCCGAAGATGCAATAGTTTTGTTGTAACTTATAGCTATTTATGTTCAACTGTGAGTACGATGCAAAATTATTTGGTATATTACGTAAAACATAGAATTCATTTTTTTACGATTTTTCTAATATTATAAAGCGAAAAAAGGATTACGAAAAAATTTGCGTCTGAAAATTTGTATCTGAAAATCAGTTATTAGCATTATAATGTATATTTGAGTAATATTTATTGCTAAGTTAAATCATAATAAAGACGATCTTTTTACGGTAACGTTTGTGCGATTTTGAAGGTCATGGTGTCGTAATTTTTGTGCTATCGTAATTGAGACAAGCTAGATTTGATGGAAAAAAGATGTTGGCTCGATAAAGGAGGAAGATCCAAGGAATTTTATCTAGACAGTTGTAGTCGTGCAGTTGAATTAGTCTGACTAGTACATATACAAAGCCCCGAAATCCTTCTTGATTTTGCAGGCTGGAATCGATGTTAGATACGCTTCAGGGAGCATTAGGAGCCTCGAGGAATTGTCGAACGAGCGTTTCTGAGCTAGACCGCGCCCTCAGGGCGAAACTTCATATTTCCTTCTGTCCTCGTTACACTTTGACGATAGCGATCTCCGCTATATTTTACGTACGTTACTTTTCTTTGCTCCGTTAAGTTGTTCGTGTTGAATGCGTAACTCTTTCGATACAATCTTCCGGAAGATACATAATATATTATATGTATGTGTATTATATGTATGTATTTTTTCAAGAAATGTTTATGATTATATATCTTCAATTTGTAGAACGATCATTTTATCATACATATCTTTTCGAAAGGAACTTTTTATAATTTTTTTTCTTCAAATAAGCTATTACATGTAGCTGTTATATTTGATGCTAAAACATTTCATGACGCAATATACCAGAAACTACTATTAAAAGCAAGGCATGTTCGTGTAGAGCATGAATCAAGGGTGTACCCAACGCGATCGTGCATGCCGCGTTTCTCGCTATGGGAACAGGACGGAGGCAATCGGCGCGAAATCGATTCGATCACGAGCGCAGGCAGAGGTCCTATCGTGATCCGCTTGATCTCACATAAACCGAGTCACGGATTCGCGTCTCGTCGTTCAACGTCGCCTCCGTAAACTGTGCGAGAAGCATGCTCGTCGACGAGAGAAAGAAAGAGGACAAAAGGTGCACGCTGCGAATTAATAAGCCAGCTTTAAACACAGGAGTAGCATATATGCCCCCCCTCGAGGTACATCGAACGGGTCGTCAGGCCATACATAATATGGCGCAGCTGAAGCGACCGAGGGATATTCATGTTAAAGGGGGCATTTTTCTCTTTCATTGTCGTGGACCCAGTTTTATGTTGCCTCGGGAGGATAACTGACTTTTGGGGCCATAGGGCCCCTAGAGAAAGAAGCTGCTTTATTCCGGTCGATGCGAGCTCACGCTTGGTAGAATATTCGAGGAGATCTACGGTTTTCACCTTCGTCACATCCATCACCACGGGATGTCCTATTACCGCCCTTCCTCGTTCTCCCTACATTTTCGCGACTCCCTACCTCGTCTAAGTGGATTATCAGAGATATCCGTTTGATCTGTCGACCGAAAGGGCCGTGCCGGATAAACTTTGGGATGTCTTACGGGTTCCTGCAGGTGTAGCGGTTAAGTCCTTCCGTTTTGTACGTCTGACGGCACGGCGGGAAACAGGACATGAAAAGCCTCGAGGTTTCATCTCCGCGAACAAAACGAAAGAAATTCCAATCCCTTTGTCGTTAAAAGTGTGAAATGCAGGAAGAAATTATTCTTTCGTATTCAAGCTTTTTTTGTAAAAATATTTATAATTATATTTTTTGAATTCAACAGTTTTAAAAATTAATTTTTTGTGTATTCTTTATATAATTCTTTATATAAATCTAATTTTAAATTGCTAAGTATCAAGCAACATTTCTAAATAAAGTTAATTGTTAATATATTATATATATGTGTGTGTGTGTGTGTGTGTGTGTGTGTGTGTGTGTGTGTGTGTGTGTGTGTGTGTGTGTGTGTGTGTTTGTGTGTATGTTGATTCATATATTTTATATATAACAACATTATAAATTGAAATTATATCCTAACAAAATGATTCAATTAATAGAAATAATCTTATTTTTGGTCAAAACGAATGTTGGTGCTTAATAATACTAAATGCAAATTTTTGTAAATATATTTCCGTTTTAAAAACTGTATACCAATAAAGTTCATCGGACTAGAAACACAATATACTCTAAAGAAACGTCATAAATTGAAGCTGAAATTAATGTGTATTTCAAATTAGATTAATTATCCATTTTGAAGCTAATGAGTATCTTAAAAATTTATAAATAATTTATTGCGATGTATAATAGTGTGTGGCAGTTTATAAAATTAAAATAATATATTTGCAAAATTTTGCATTTAGTATTATTGAGCACTAAATCCGTTTTGACCCAAACTAATTATTTTATACAAAATTTATTAGTCATTATTATATCGATTGCATAAAATAAAGGGCTTTGACCAATTGTAACGTATATAACACTAAAAAATTTAAATGTTATCCAAAACACATTGTGTATGCTTGAAGCATATTTTTTGGTACGTTTCATTTTTATGCTCATTTTCTCTTTGTCCGCACAAAAGTCCCCCTAATTATTCTAGTTTGCGACTTTGAACCTCAATATTTCAATGGAATAGCAAAAAGGTGATATCGATTTAACTCTCGTTGCGGTTTCCCTCGAGTTATTCGGCTCAAGAACGAGAAATGACAACACTAAGGCAACAACGCCGACAACGACGCACTGTCGAAAAGAAGGAGAAAAGTTGGACGGTCGAGTCCCGTCGACCGGCAACGATGACTTCCTTCACGAGGGTTTCAATTCAATAGGGTCACGATGATCCGACAATAGAGCTGAGTTTGGCCGGGAAGAAAGAACTTCCAGAAGAGGTTTTCTGGAGGGATCTCGAGGAAATAACGAGTCACGCTCGTTCCATGGCACGGTCTGCTACCGAAACTGGAAGGATGAGAGAGAGAGAGAGAGAGAGAGAGAGATAAAGAGATTTTTTTTCTCTCTCTCTCTCGAGCGCGCGCACGCGCCAAGGCGCGGTGGTATGAAGAGGAAAAACAAAAAAACGTATGACGATCTTATTGTCGCTGGATCCGCAGAAAAGTCGTTCCTCTCGCGGCACATCCGACAATGAGCGGATCTATCCCATATCCTCCCCTTTTTCCACCTTTACCTCCTCTATTTTTCTAGCTCCTTCTGCTCTGCACGCTCACTCGTCCGTCCGTCAGGAGTCCCTCGGCGCGCAAAAAGCAGTTAAAGCGATTAAAGTCCCCGAAAGCTCGGCGAGAGGCGAAACGCGATAGAAAGCCTCCCGAGTTCTTTGCCTGTCTTGCTCCTCCCTCTTCCCGCGCAACCCTTCGGAGCTTGGATATTGCGAGCCGCAGTGGAATTGCCCCGGGCAATTGCGCTGGAATCTAACTTCCATTCGGACTTATTATTTGAACAGGGGTAGCACCGACGACTGGTAGCAGAGGTAGCTACCGATTTTCTTTTTCTCGTGTTCCTTTAGTCGACGTCACGTGATGAAGCACAATCGATCAATCGTAAAACATTTCACGGTTAGGATTCTGGTGTCTTCGCGTTTTACAGTCTGGTGAATCGAATTTCGCGACGAGTGACTGAGATAGAGATGAACTGTCAAAGACGGAGAATTTAAACTTAATGGTTCTTATAAAATATACTTGTAAAATAATTGATTATAATTCGTTACATTTTAATCTTGGTTAACGAAAAGCATTCTAGTTTCATAGCATAATCATATAGATTGTAGAAGATCAAGTGACCTTGTTCTAGTAAGATTAAGATAATATAATGTCAAATATCTTTTATATTTGTCAGCTTGACATCTAAACCTAGACAGGGAGGGTCAAGGATTAAACCTCACGTCGCGCCTCTGCATAAAATCTCCGAACCGGAAGAGCAATTACTACTGATTGACCTCCTCGTTTCATTCTCAGTAACCGAACCGTATAACGGGATTAATAAAGGCTCAACCGTTCATCCATAATGTTAGACGAGGGGAATGAGGTGAAACGGGGAGCAGCTCGGTGGCACATGCCTCTCCTAAAATCAACGAGATGGGAACTCGTACGGACATTAATTGGCTCTGCGAGTGCGCCGCTAAATTAAGATGCGTGCGTAATCGAGCACTCGGATCGACTAACGCGCTTCGTGCACGCTAATTGCGCGTGAGACAATGCTGTGCGATCGTGTAACGCGTGCAGTGCGGAAATACGCTCGCTACGCGAACGGAAATACACGAATCAGTAAATAAATTAGTGTCTTAATTAATAGCAAAGTATTCAAATAGAAGGAACATACATATAACGCACAAATGAATGTTGAAACGAGATGAAGCGGACCAAAGCAAATAAGCGATGATCGACTAATTATTTTCGTATCTCGGAAAGAAAACGTAATAACGGCAAGCAAGTTAAGCGAGTGAGAAAAACCGCCGTTTTCTTAAGTAGCGCCATAAAATTCTGAGACGCGAAATCACAAGATTACTACCTTTCGCGATCGAACGAGCTAGTTAACTGTGACCCATGCCGATCTATAATCGCCGGATGCGACCATTTTTTTTCCATTAATCGTCGCTTCTCCTTGCTCGCGCAAGGCTGTAATTGGACTGGATCGTAGTCACAAAGTCGATAACCCGGCGTAATTGAATCCGTAAGCAGTCTGCCGATCAGAGGCGCTCTAGTAAAATGATTTCGCTTCGGCGAAAAGTGCGTCAATGTGCCGTCACGCCGCCCCTGCGCACAGAGGAAAGATTAAAGGGTCCTATGTGAACGCTCAACAATTTTATATAATCATACGCATCAGCCTCGTCACAGATTTTTTTCTACGAAAATGCATAATGATAGAGAGGTAAAAGAGAATATACTCATCTACGCTACTTTACATTATCCATAGTATATTACTTGGCTCACGATTAAATTCCAGAGTAAATATACTTTTGCTATTTATTCCTTGAATGGTTTAGCGAACTGTTTCTCTCTCGTTTCTCGTTTAGCTATGAGTGACAGCGTCGACTAACCACGAATCGGTACACAAATGTATTTGGCAGGTTTGCTCCGAGAAGCGCTCAAATGCTTCCCGTTATGCGCGACAAGCGAAGCTAGGACGCGATGTCATTCGGGATAATTTCCGCATAATCATGCATGTACGTCATTCCGGAAATTTCTCTCTATATGGCGCATAATACGGGACGAATGTAGACACAATGTGGCTCGACTGAGATGCGATGTGATCTCGCGATGTAATAAAACTGTCCCGCGAAACGACGATTTTACCGCGACCCTTGAGCGGTTTCTCAGGGATAAAAGGGTCTGTCATACCATCGCTTTCTCGCTCGTTCTTTTGCCGTCTTCCCTTTCGACGGTGGACGCAAGAGAGGTGAATGAAAACGTCCGCCGAGACAGAATAATTCATTGTCCTACTAAAACCGGTGGTACTTCACGCTTGTTTGGGGAGCGGATCACCTTGTTCGAGCTACCGCGATCCTCGATGGAGACAGAGCGAAGTGTTTTAGTGATCCTGGAGATTCTATCTTCAGATTTGTTTTATGTTCTTCAAATATATTCCGAAAAGAGGTTATACCCCTATCGAAAAGTCGCGCCATCTTACTACTGTTATTTATTATATTTTACTATTACTGTTATATACGCAAAAATAATCCATTTTAAGAAACATACCGGATACATAAAATAAAGGTATTTTGTAAGATAAAAGGATAAAACAAAATACACATTTTTACAGATGAATATCATAAGTATCACATATAAATGAGCTCACAATGACACATGTCGGAATTATTCATCCTAGTCAGTTTCGGTCAGTTTGTATGAAAAACAAACCATCGGATCCTACTACGAATTAAAAAGGATAGTTATAAAGATAAAAAAAGGAAGCTATAATATAGGAACTGAGTATATAGATATATGGGAAAAGTTGACAATGGACGAAGCGTAATACGAGAAAAGAGAATACGAGAATGAAATAGAATACATAATGAAGGGAGGCTTCTTGCGTCCACATGATAGTGGCGTCCACCAAGAAGGTTGGTTATCGCCTATCTATCTTGTCTACTCTATCAGTATACTCAGTCCGTAGAGTCTTCTCTCTCGTTTTGTTTAAAATCTTCCCTTTCTTTTCATCTGTCCATTTCTGCGCCCTCTCACGTCTCCCTTCTCTCGAATCACCCATGGACCCCACGCGACACGCGTTGTATGTCCGGCTCGTCTCTTTGCTCTCGCTTTTTTGTATGCCCAATGAGCGGCACATGTGGGCAGCTGGCGAGTGAGATATAAAGAGAGGGAGAAAAGTCCTCAAAAGACACAAAGGACGTCTGCATGCATTAAAGGGTAATGATGGCTCCGTGACGGTGGTGATAGTGATGGTAATGGTTTGGGTTGTGGTAGATTTCCCGCTTGACATTTGAAAATTCGTCCTGCCACGCGACGCCGCCGCTGCCGACGTTCTTCGTGGAGCGAGGTATAATGTTTTACTCATGGCGGCGTTTAGGAACAACGACGGACGGACTTGCATGCTAATTTCGCGCAGACGGTATAAACTGGAGAGACTTTTCTTTCCCTTCCGGTGCTGTGAACGTGTCGAGGCAAAAGTACGCTTTATCTATTATTCCGTGGATAAATTTGAGGAACAAGAGCGCATACCTGCTTTTTCGTGCTTCTCACGAAGAGGGTTTTAAGTTTCTTAAGACTTTTAAATTGGATATTCAGTATTCCGTGCCGACGACCACCGAATCGTAATAGCATTAATCCGGTATATAGTGTAAACGATTGTCAACTTAATTTACGTTTAATTAAATCGTTGCCACTTTTAACGATGTTTTTTATTTTGAAATATAAATTTATATTAAATTAAAGTCGATGTCAAATTGAGAAAAACTTACGAGCTGATGATGCTAATATTAAAAATTTTAAAGAATATGTATGTATTAATGTATTTAAATGTATACGCTGTGTATATTTAAAAGTAAATATTTAAAAATATTTAATTAAATTCATTTATATTTGATTAAATCAATATCTTTTTTTTAATCGGATACGTGAAATCTAAATTTAATTAAATTGTAAAAAGTCTCGTCTGATCGAAGATTTTTTAACGACTTGTTCGCTGATAAAAAAGAAATTAAAAAGCTCAAAAAATTGTTAATTGGCATTTCGAGCACGAAATGATTTCTTATAATCATTCAAAGGTAGGATAAAGTTTTTATTTCTTATCGATTAAGTTTTATATAGCATGTTATGGTATTCTGATATAAAGAATAAAATGTAGATAAGTATAACAAATAATCCCTTTTTGATATAGTGGTTTTACTATATTATGTGACTATATATTTTAGTAAAAAATCTTATCGACAATTCTACAAGAGAGTTTTATCTGTTAAACATTCCATAAACGTGGATGCAGAAACAATCCAGTTATTTTGATATACAACAGAACATATTCATATAAATGCCATCTAATGACGATATTAAGGCGAAATAATAGGTATTTAAATAATAGCAGGGAATGCCGAAAGTATCATATGCACAAAGTGTTTTTTAAAAGCATCTCGAGAACGTCGCACAGTCATCAAAAAATTTCATGGGACACTAAGGTACGGCTACGCGCGGAATTGATTGCAGCTTGTGGGTAATGTTTAGAGCTTCGTGTCGAGGCGACCAGCTCTATAAAGTCGCCACGAAAATTATAACTCGGATGCCGCGGCGGACCACGTAAAATGCCGCCTTTTACGAAATAATTTACCGGCTGGACTCGTTAGCGCAGCATTCAGAATGAGACGCAAAGGAGAGGGCCTTGTTAGGCCACGCGTGCTTGGCCACCATTCTCGTTTGGTCGAGTCACCGATTTTTCGGCGAGAAAGAAAACGTTTACTGTACCGCGCTTCTCCCCCTCCTTCTTTCTCATAACTCGTTTGATGACCTGCAATTTGCATAAAGTCATCATATAGCCGCTAAAACGGTCACGCGAATTGACACGTTCAGGAAACTTTAATAAGTTTCGGCGCAACAACATTCGAGATGCCATGTATATTCTTCATTTTATTTGATATTCACGCCTTGTACTTTCGAGAATACTTATATTTTTACATGATTAGCATATTCTGAGACAGCAGGTATCGTTAAATATTCGCGCGTAATACCGGTTGTACTGAAAATTTTATTTGCAGGATTCACAAACAAATTTGATATGCCATTAAAGAAGGCAATCGAACTTTAAAGAACGAAGGCTGCATTTTTTGAATTGAAAGTGTAGTTTTTTGAAGCATAAAATATTTCTTATCGCATGATTCCCTGTAGTGTGAAGCTGGTTGATGACTTTCAATTAACGTAATAGTTGGTTAATAATGTTCGGATTCTTATATAAATTATAGTATATTAAAAAGCAAGTAAATTCAATGATATTTATTGTAAATATGTGCAAAAGCTGTTTTATACATTTATATATTTTTAAATAGATTGCATTATTTCATTTTATACCCTACCTTTATTAGATATAAATTTTTAAATAGATATTAAGAAAAAAGATTATATTTTTATTTAAAACAATATCTCCTGCGCCTTTATAATCTATTTATTTTAGAACGTAAAAATATAACAGGTGTTTATTAGAGCAAAAGAACTTAACTTAAAAAACTTCTTAATAATATATTTGAACGTATTCAAATTTTTTACAAAGACTTCAAATTCGTAACATGAGTAAGACTAAAAGCTTTCTGCAATTTAGAAAACGGTTATGTTTCATAGCGTTAATGGGAATAAAAGCGTTACGAGTAAAAGCAACATTCACTTCTGTTTGCAGTTTCTAATATAAAGTCATGACGTACTAATTAATTTATCCCTTAGAGTTTTCTCTTTAAGGAAATCTCATGTTAGTCGCATTACTTACTATGAAATGGCTCTACATTTTCAACCGATTAATACGAAGTACTTAGACTACTGTGAGAATTGTCTTATGTTCTCTAATTTTCACTCTGAAAGCAAAAATTAATATTGTTTTTCTTATATTTGTGATATATAAGTTTATTATAATTAAGTTCATAGATTTCTTTAAAAATTTAATTGAATTTGAGCTCAATTAAAAAAATTTTCAAGAATAATTATAATAAAGTTTTAATCCACGGTTTCAAGGATGTTCAAGAAGTTTAATATATTTAAGATATAAAAGATGTGCTAGAAAGAAAGAAAAGAAATGAGAATAAAATCACGGAACGGATGTAGTTTCAAAGTATAACAGACTGGCCTTCCGTAGCTTCGGACGTTCTTTATAGCACTAACATGAGGGATGAAAGGGGGAGATATAAAGGCTCGAAATATGATCGTATACCACCAAGTTTCGAAGTGTATCTACTGTTTCAGCGGATGGATCCGTGCGCGTCGTCCATTTTCCGCGGGCCATTCATAGAAAAGGATTTCAATTTCGCTTCTCTACTGACTTTTCATGGCAGCTAGAAAGAAAGTCAGAGTGAGAGGAAGAGAGTCGCGGTACTGAAATGCGGAGACGCAGCACCATGGATAAACGATCGAGATAACGGACTTTATGATTCTATAGGATTACGGATCCCACAGCCGTTGCATAAATTCTATCGCGCGTATAATGTAAAGCTAATACGCCGGTTCTTCAAGTCCTCGCGATGGTTGGGATAGGGGTAGCAACGGGTAAAGGGGAGCATAGGTATGGTTGGCGGTTGGAGACAGAGCGATGGGAATAAAGGGATAAAGAACAGAAAGGCGTACGGAAAGAAGTACGGAGGCAAAAGAGAGCAAGCAGCAGGAAGACTACCGGGGAATGCCTGGGAATAGTAAATTTCCGCTGCACCGTGGCATCGTTATTAGCATACAAGTATTTAGAATGAATTATGGGCCAGGCCGCTTATTCCTGAGGGTGGATATATTCGGTACAGGCACTCCGGGCGTTCTTCCTACGTCAGGTGTATCCCTTAGGAGGTAACATTATGTTGTCTTGCATATTTCATCCTTTCACTCTCTCGATCTCCTGACGCGTTTCGTCGCGAAAGGGAGCAGAGAAAGATAGAGGAAGGAGAAGAAGAAGCGAGCACGCGTGGGCACTTAAAACCGCGACATTATGAGCGCGAAAGGTGCAACGTGAGCCGCTGCCACCAAGAAGGTCTAGAAGGTGCACGACCTCCTCCTCCTCCTCCTCCTTCTCCTTCACCCGCGACGTTCTGCCTGCTTTCTAAGCCGCTCGAATTTATGATCAGTTTACTGAGGCTGGAGGATCGATTCTGTGGCTCATATGCGAGCATCGACCGCCGCCGTTAAGTATTAAGGCACAATATGCTGCCCGTGCAGCGATCGTTAAAACCTGACCCAACAAATGACTCAGGTCGCGAAATCGCCGTTAACCGTTGCGCCCGCCTTCTTACAATCCAGAATATGATGATTAATCCACTTTTGTGCTCGTTTCTATGGTCGGAACCCGGCGCGTTCCTACTTTATTAATCATTCCGAGGTCCGATGTCATCTGAATGCCGAAAGATCGCCGTCGAGCAGTTCTAACGAGTAGCGATCGTTAATTCAGCTAAAAAAAAATGCGCCGCTAAACTGGTTTGTGTTGCTTTAACAGAAAAATGGTATAATCATGTAAAACATGTGTGTTATACGAAGCATAATTAAATGTCTGAGTTAAAGAGAGTCAATATTTTATAGACAACCTATGAATTATTTTCCGTTCTTAATTAACTTCGTGCAACTTGTATATTTTATTAGAAAACCGTACAACGTATGGTACAAAATCACTCGATTATTTCTTTTCTACATCGCTTCTTTTCCTTTCCGTAATTTCTTTTTCTTTTTTTTGTGAAACTACAGAGAGAGTGAGAGAGAGAGGCGTACAGTTACACACGGTCGCGCGTGGCAATTAGAAAGCCATTATCTCACGGAGCGCGGCGATGCGCGTTCAACCATTGTACAATGAACACACGTAGGGGGTGGAAGAAGAGTGGTAGATTCCCATGGAGTTAGTACACCTTCTACGTTCAGGGGTAGATGAATGTCCAGCAATCAGGTGCAGGGACCCCGACTGCTTCTGAAACTATCCGCTGGCAGCTGGCTGTTACGTTCTCGTTGACGCGGAACCATCATCGTGCCTATGGCCCACCCGCTGTTTCGTTTTCATGTTTGGACATTGAGGGAAACGAGTTTGAGAGAAGCTACTCCGAAACGGGAATCTCTTTAAAATAGAGGAGCAGGAATTTTTTTTAAATTAACCGTGAACGACGTACGCCACGTTCCAGGCAAAGCGGCGGTGCGTGCAAAGTAGTCACCAGCAAAGATTTATAGTTATGATTCATAAATCCAAAAGGACCTTCATCTTATGATCAATTTTTTATTTTAAGACCAAGAACTTTTCAGCTTTCAGTTTGTCGATTACATTAAGAAGACAGAGAAATATTTCATTCGTTGTCTTAAAGATATTCTGAAATTAGTTTTACCAGTTAATTTTCTAACTGCCTTTACAAATGAAAAACATTTTTTTTCACAATTGAAGTATAAACGGTGAACGATGTCCGTTCACATTATGCCAAAAAAAGTTGAAAAATTAGTTTTATTATCGGCTTCTGGTGGCGACTCGTAACAATATTTGTTTTATATACAAATTTTATATTTTGTATATATAAAACAATCTTAATTTGAAACTAAAAGTTACATGAATAAATAATGTTGAGTTCTTAGAATTAGGCTTCGACATCTAATGTGAAAGATTAGTTAAAAAATTTGTACGTATGTGTGCATGCGGTATTGATGTAGTAATGTGTACTGATGTGACATCAATGACACATAAATCGTATGTGCGTAGTAAGTCCTACTGAATTAGTAAAGCAAACGACTTTAAGATCTCTAATTTAATAATGTATTATTCAGTATATTATTAAAAGAGAACCTTTTACTTAGTAATGCTTTCGTATAACTATTATTAATTATACGATACGGTAATGATCAACAATAACTTGCATTATTTTGTCTATCGATCTTTTCAATGATTGGCATATATCATACAATTTATACATACAATTATTACTTGTAATATAATAACGGCGTAAATGCATGACATAGGAAATTTCAATTAAATAGATACCCAGAATGACGATGGAGATTTACAATGATGGTGTGTCATCGCGATTCTGCACGATACCCGCAGTAGCAAGCGATACTGAAAATGATAGCACCGGAAATTCATAGCGGCTGCTGCATACGCGCGGTTCACTCAGCCGCGTTAAATTTGGCCATAATGATTCGACGATCGTGCACGTTCATTTCCGAGGAGTTAATATTCAAAATGAACATTAACAGGACGCACGCTACCGTTAATCTCCAATGGCATGTGGGACCGCTCGCGGTACGCCGGAGGTCGCTTTACTGCATTCGCGTTAATTATGCAAATGAATAATTAGCATTTCGATTATTTCGGCAACGTCACTGTCTACGTCGCGGAAAATTTATCGCGCCGATATTAATTTATTGTTTTTCTCTCGCACGGCCCGAGCCAACAGAATTTATCATTATCATCGCGATAATGTGAAACGGAACGATCCATGTCGGGTGATAAAGTATCGATCATGAAACGAACCGTCGTAGTGTGGATTAATAACTAGATAATAATTTACGACCGGTTTGTCAGCAGTCAATCCTGCTGCGAAGTCATCAAGAGAGTTGTAAAATTTGCGAGGCTCTGTCTCGTAATGAAGATATTATAAGTCGGGGCTAAAGATTGCGAGATTGTCAAACACACCGGAGATCTACGTCGGCTAATCATGGACATAATGGAAAAAAGGAAATTGAAGGATTTTCGGGCTGGAGAACTTTGTGACCCTCCGACGGAACGAAGAACATGGATCTACGAATATTAATCGTTCGAATTTACCGTCTACCGAAAGGCTGCTGCACGAATGGAAGAGTGATCAATGCGAATCGATTCAACCTGGCTGCAGAAATAAAAACTGTTAGTCCCTATGAATATATTCATATCCCTTCATCAATATTCAGAACCTATTTTCCTGACTGCGCTTAAATCCACTAAAATCGCGCGACATCGAACACGCTCGGCATTCGACGGAATGAAGCACGATCTTCGATTTCTCATAACGACAGTTTATGTCTTCTCAATTCATATTCCCATTCCCGAAAGCGTTGAGATATATGGATGTATGTGATATGATGATTACTCTCTCTCTCTCTCTCTCTCTTTCTCGCTCGCTTTCCTTTTATCTCTATATTTGCTTTTCACAACAGAATATGAATACATTTGACATATTGAATATACATATATTTTTATGAAAAAAATGGTCTATTCGGATCTCGTCCATTAATGATTCTGTGTAAATGGTAGTAAACATTCGTAAAACTAATTTACTCGAACTTGGCACCGGTTCGGTAAGAATCGAAATCGCATAGAAATGGAGGATCGGAGGCTTCCTTGGAGCATTTCCAATTCCACTCGACTTCCTCCGCTCTCTTTCATCCGTCATTGCCTGTTGCGTTATTTTGCTACCTCGAAACTACGTGGATCCGGAACGTGAGTCGTATTTTGAGGGCCACGAGGATTAAAGAACTCTTGGCGAACCAGTCCACGTCTCGATCCGGAGGATTTAAGGCGTCTCCAACAAATAGATCGCTGCGCTAATGGATGGGAGTTCCGATTCGATATTGCCTTTCCCTAGCCCGGCGCTCCGAGCAGGAAATTAGCAAGTCTTAGGAGAGCTCCTGTTAATCGTCAGGGTGATTTCTGTGGCGTCGCTTTCGGACAATTTGCCGCGACGAAATTTCATTTGTCCCCTTCCTTCTGCGTGCCAACAGTCGACGAACCCTTCGAGGGTCTCTTCTCGCTAATCCACCTTATTCACTCTTTATCTTCTTCCATTCGGCTCTTCGTCGTATTCGCTTTTCGTTGGAAATGGAGCTTACAGAATTAATCGATGCTATCCTGACTCCTCGGTCGAAATGCATGGAATCGTTTCACGGCTTCATCGCGATCATTTCCACAATGAGGGACGAGGCGACAATGAATGACAACGAACGAAGAGGGAAATCAGATTTCGTCCGACGTTTCTCGGAGCCGGATTAGAAAAGAATGGACTCGTACGAGTATAAAATTGAGAGACATCTTAAAGTAAGCGTAGAAAAATTTCTTTGAATACTTTTCTAATTCCATTACAAGGCAAAGAGTAGAGAAAGGAATATCTTTTTTTTTACAAAAAATTTTTAATTCTTATTGAAGATAAAATTTGATCATTTATTTTATGACGTATTAAGATATTATTATAAACGAAAATTATTATCAATAATTTTTTACCAACTATATTTTCATCAATATTTTCACCAATATTTTTTAAGTATACAAGTTTGTGAAAGTGTAGATTGTTTGACGGATACGCGCTAATACAAATTCCGGACAGTATAATTGAAATCCACTGCTCCCTCGTCGGCGATTTATATTCTAATTTCCCGATGTAATTACAGATATCATGGCGAAATTACACGCTGGTTTGAACGGTATCGATAGCGCCCGCGCACTGTACCCTTTGACAATTTTCACGTTGCAGCTGCGTTCGCGTGTCCATTCTCCAATCTCGTTTGTCATTTGACGAACGCGCGTAATTAAAAGGGGTGTGTGTTATGAGAGAAAAGGATATATGCTCACCTTGTGCGTTAATGTATCACGTATATCCGCTCGTATGCTCTACTATCAGCGACCGTACGCGCACACACCAATGACCACCAAAGAAATCATCGATCACAACTGTTGTGGTCTTTGTAGATCCTATCTCTCCGTATATATATGTATATATACATATATATATATATATATGTTCCTCACTTTGGTACAATATTGATACAAATTTAAATAAAAATTTTTTCACACGTACACCTCTCTTGACAAGACGCTATTTACAAGCCTCTAAGCTCACACAATCCTATGTGCTACGTGCTACATGAATATTTATTTAGAAAAATGCAAAACTACCGGTGGGCACCTCGATCGCGACGATATTGGCGCAGATATCGGTATCACTGGCTATCGACGGCCGCGTCTCTTCTCGCACTGGGTCCACGAGGTGCCCATTGAGGAAACACGACGCGATAAGGAACAACGTACCCAACTAACACCGTACCGTCACGGCGCCACGGCACTAACTGACAGGCTGACGAGAAACTCCAGTTGGTCGACGGCGAGATGGCCGAGGGGAGGGGAAGTAACCCGCGCGGCGCTCTCGACCCTCTCTCATACAATCTCTTGTCCTTGTCTGATCGCATACGTTCTCTTCGTCCCGCTTACGATTTTCGCCCTCCGTCACCATCTAGTGGTAAATCGGCGTACCCTGGTGATCGCGCGCGCGCGCGCCTACTCCACCCCCGTGGCGAATGGAAGAGAGGGAACGAAACGAGCACGTGAGACTGGTAAAGAGCGAGGGGTGGCGAACGGAGCGTGGGGGGGTCAGTCGAGGCCCGTATATGGGGGCGAGGTTGCAAAATATGTTGTAGAAATGGGGTGGCGGATGAATGCGGTCGCCTGTAGACTAGCGATTTTATTGATCTTTTTTCCACCCTTCAGATGTGTATATACGCGCGGCTCGCTTAATTAAGCGACCGGACTAAGGTTGTGTACACCTTTGGCCAAGTATTTCAACAAGGGCGTTGGTTAATGAGATAACTTTTCGCAACAATTTTTGATTGTTATTCTGAAAACAGTTGATATGTATATGAACTGACCGCGATTGATCCAGCTCCCGATATAGCTCGGACAATTGATAGAAATGCATTCCATGCACGTACAGTTTCTGCATCCGTTTTTCGGCGCCGCAATAAATTTTTCACGAATCAAGCAAATGCGAGCAATTAATTTTATTTAGTCCGTCTATTGTATATGATAACGTGAAAAATATTGATGGCCTGTGTAAAAACATAAATCACTGTAATATTAAATCGATATAAATTGATGTAAATGATTAGTAGCATAAGAACGTAATGAAAACAGATGTATCATCCGTTTTTTGACTGACGGAACATTATCGGCCGATCGTAAATTTTCGGACGTCATCATTCGTAATAATTTATTAGCGCTTTGGATGTGAAAATCCATAAGACCTATGTGAAATTGTGAGATATTGTGTCTTATCACTTTCTGGTTCCATCTCGTTCAATCCCGAGGGCAAACCAGTAGGATTCGAATTAGTGTTTATGGCACCCATGGGCGACAAAATCCCTTTTTGCGGAACGGTTGCAATAATCCAACAAGCGTTAGACGTCGGTGTCATCATTTTTCCTAATACACTTTGATAGTTATTTAAGTTTGCTTTGCGGGAAAAATATTATTTACACACACACACACACACACACACACACACACACACACACACACACATACACACACACATACACACACA
>Ga0157364_1000392_pt1 | contig 28497 bp, 28 predicted proteins | sample AttsexASBM2_FD_111476 | JGI IMG/M metagenome (GOLD analysis project Ga0157364, IMG submission 111476) | Fungus gardens microbial communities from leaf cutter ant in Ribeirão Preto, State of São Paulo, Brazil - Atta sexdens ASBM2 | ecosystem: Host-associated > Fungi > Mycelium > Unclassified ... | reverse complement strand
AATTTTTTATTACTTCTTTATAAATATTATTATAATTTATAAATATAATAAAATTTTAAATAATATAAAATTTTTTTTTTTTTTTTTTTTTTTAGAAATATGGTATCACTCAAAAGAGATCGGTCATCGACTATGGCATAACTAATAAAATGAATAACTTGTACAAAGAGGCGATATCTAAATTTCAAGATGATATTCGATTTTGGGTTGCTTATATGAAGTTCTGTAAGCATGTGGTAGGTAGCGAAGTAAGTAGATTGTTATTTCATTGTATTTGTATTACTTAATGCATTATTTATTTCCATAGCACTTCCATAGCAATATCAATCATATGTTAGGCAGAATGTTGCAAGTACACAGAGATAAGCCAAAATGCTGGCACATAGCAGCATATTGGGAATTAGAGGAGAATAAAAATAAATATAGCGCACGGCAGTATCTTCTTAGAGGTTTACAGATTCATCCTAACTCTCAATTATTATATACTGATGCTTTCAAGTAAGTACAAAGTATGTGTTTCTCAATAATCCTTTGCAATCTTCACAATTACTTAGTTAAAATGCATCTGCATTTCTTTTTATAGACTCGAACTAGACAATCGCTTTGCGACAACTTCTACTAATGCTGAAAACTCTGAAAACCAGGAAGGCCACATTAATCCAGTACCGACAACAGACGATAGCGAAATTCCAATTCCATTGAAAACGGCATTCTTTATATACCAACAGGCTTTTGATCGTATTAAGGATGTTAAATTTATAATAGCGTTGCTTAATATCACAAATGAATACGATAACACCAAGCCATTGCAGCTAAAAATCATTTGGTATATATACATATCACTATAGTAAATATGTTAAATATGATTGTTCACGATAGTTAAAAATTGAAGATATAATTTAATTATAGCGATATGATTCGAGAGTATTCTCATGAACCTTTAATGTGGGATACATTGGCGCGTCGTGAATTACAAGGCTTAGCGCAACCAGTCAGTGACACGGCGACGGAATCGGAAAATGCTGACCAAAAATCTCTGAGGGCTCGTATCACATCGTGCAATGAAGTATATCAGACTGCTATAAAGAAAATCAAAACTGTAGAAATTTGGTCGTTGTACATAGAATGTTTACTGGAAATTAATCGCGATCTGCGATTATTGCCAAATTTGAAAAGAAAACTCTTGAAAACTGCCTTGATGCAAGCTCATCGGGTGAAAAAACTAAAAGAGGAACATTATCTATGCTGGGTTTGTATTCAACATTTCTATAATATTCATAGTATACACAATTTAGTAATTGTAAATAATATTTGCTTAAACTTGATTATAATTCATATATCTAAATTTTTTTTCAAATAGTTTCTATATATTTAAATTAATTTTCTACTTGAATTTTTTAATAACCGTTAAAAAACCTGTTGAGAGCCGACGCTAGTTGCAGTTGCGAATTACAATTTTATTACTATCTAATGCACAAATATAATAAACGATCCGAGTTTTGGATCCTCCTTAGTATTAATATTTTAAATAACAAATAAATTATTGTATTAAATAACAAATAAATTATTGTATATAAAGACGTCTGTCTAGTCGCTTGAAATGCGTTTTGTCGTCAGCGTATCGCTAACATTGTAATTCGCAACTGCAAATAGTGTCGGCTCTTAGCATACTTTTTAATAGTTATTAATAATTATCATTAGAGTATATATTTCTTTGATGTCGAATTTTTTACACACAATTAAAATACCTATCAGATTGAAATCTTTTTAATTCAAAAAATGTTTAGAAATAATGAATAACATTTGTTTTTCTCTTTTGTAAAATATATAAAAATGATTATCGCATTCAGATTGATATATTGAACGCCGACAAGGAGTCGAATAAAGACAACGAAGGCATGCGAAAAAAACTGGACGAAGTACTACAAGGAGCGACTGATGTTCTACCAAACAGCGTCGGTATTTGGCACGCGCGGCTTAATCATTTGTTGCAATGTGATTTGGAGAAGGAAGCGTATGCTATGTTTCCAGAGGTAAAAAATCTTGCAAATTGTCAATATATTTGATGTTGTCGATATTATTTTATGAATTTTATGAATTAGGTGACGGACAAATTTGGCGAAAAAGCGTTACCTTTGTGGAAACTGCGATTCTTGCATGCTCAGCTAAAAAATTGGGATGAGGTCGAAGAGAGCTATCAAGCGGCTCTAAAATATCCGTTAATCGCTAAAGATGTTAAAGCTTCGTGGCTTGAATGGCTTGTTTTAACGAAAGGTAATCATATTAATTACACTTTTTTTTTATTTTGCCCTTGTTATCAAAATTTAAGTATTATATATTAATATGAGAGATTTTTCTACGATATCTACGATATTTTTGCTTTTTCTCAGGCATTCGTGCAGCTCGCAAGGCGTATGACGAGCTCTACCTTCAACCTCTTACTTCATTGGAATTCCACAAGAAGATGATCTCGCTGGAACTCATACAGCCGGAGATCATGTCGAAGTACGTGCGGCGGCCTTATGAAATGGCGATAATGCACTTCGGAACTCACGATACATCTATCTGGTTAGATTACATCAAATACGAGATGCAGTATGGAGAACCAAAGAAAGCCAGCGATATCCATGAGCGGGCAGTCAAAACGTTAGATTCTAGCTTAACGTATTCCTTTATTCGAGATTACGGCCTGATCATGGCGAAACCTGATTCCATAAAATGATCCGATCGTGAGCATACAGTATGTACATATATCAATCAAGCGCGATATGTATTGCGTGTTCGTATTGTATACAGAAGATTACTGCCCCAACTTGCATTATTTGTAATTAGTAGAGTAATATATTGAGCTTTGATAAATGTTTAAGATATACATCTTGGGATCTTCTATGAAAAGTTACTTTTGAAGGAGACAATTTTTTTATGTATACAGGAGATGTTATTTTTTATGTATAAATTCTAATTACATTTAAGCAAGTTTTATCAAAAGAAGTCAAGTTAATTATCAAATAGTATGTTTGAGTTATAAGTAATAACGATATGTAGAACTCAATATAGATGTCTCTTAACATTTTTGCTTATAAGTCCATATCAAGATAATCTTTAAGAGTTACTTCTTCAGCTAGTACAAATCATTGATTTTTGGTCAAATCAAGTGTATACTTTTGTAACTGTTTCGAGGTAACAAATTCTCTAATATTAGAAATGTTACTTTTAATTGTTTTTTGAATTCGGCTTTTTATATCATATTTTATATGTTAAAAAGAATTAAACGAGTGTATTTCTTCAATATTTAAAATTAAATACATATTTAAAAAATTTACATGAATTTACAAAATAACATAACGCAGAAATATATAGTGAAGATATATAGTAAAGTGAGATTATTATTATAATTATCCTCTCATTTCGAATTAGTCTCGTAACATTTTCCCAAATTGATTGAAAGGGTAATTTCAATCAAATTTAGACTTGATTTAATCGGCTATTATCATACTCTTATTTGTATTATTTTATTGATATCAATAGAATTTTTTGTTGCTTAACATATATTAAAAATTAAAAATTATATTAGGAAAAATATGAATTATATAGTTAAAAATTTTGTCTTAAGTATCTCTGCCGATTGATATAATTGATATAATATGATCAAGTACATCTACTACTTTGTTAAGATATTATTTTTAGGATTAAATTATTAATTTTTTGTTTTCGTATCGAAAAAAATTACATTAGGAATAATGATAATTATACATTAAGAAATTTTACTCTAAGCAATTTTGCCAATTTTGAATCGCTGATTAAGTTATCTATTATTCTATTATCAAATTATCAAATAAATATTATTTTGTTAAGAAAATATTATATTTTATTTTGTTTATTTGCAATATGTGAAAAAAGAATGAAGAAATAATGATATAATTAATTATATAGCATGAAATATATATAGTTTGAAATGTTCTAAAATCTATCAATAATTGGATTAATCGCAATTGGATTAATCGGAAATTAAATTAATCGGAATTTAGTCCTAGTTGTTAATCTTCGTGTAAACTTCCAATTACTATTTTCCGATATCCAATGGGAAAACGTATCTTTTGGGAATTCCAGCTAATGACAAACCTTGTCCCCGGAAAAAAAATTTTTCTATTGGGTTATCGAATGCTTTGGCGAACTTTATTACTAACATTCGACTTTACTTGATGAAAAAGAAGGAAAAAATTATATAAATCGTTAAATTTTGTAATTCGAATTATCGATCGGATAAAAAATTCGCGAGATAATTGACAATTCGATATACAACGCAGAGACTCTCTTATCTAGACATGCGAAAGTTTATGCTAGACGTACAGCGGTGAGATGGCAGCACCAAGGAGACCCTGAAGAAGATATATGGAGGTTTTCCCACCAGTCCCATCACCCGAGCTCACCAGTCGCCATAGAACTCCAGGAATTTGCCTGTGGAGGTACTCGATGAGATTCGGGTGAGTTGCTTTGGTTGATTTTCTTTGATAGGCGCGAGTCTTGTCGCCAGGATTTGTCCGATGTGGATGCGCGCATGCCACAGGATTTATCACGCGACCGGTTGTCGTCGAGGCGACTGACAGTTTTGCGGTTACGCGGAACAGGACCGACAAGCTTTCCCATCGAGTGTCGTGCAGTGGGTAAAAGATATACGCGTACTGACAGTTCGCCCGGATGATCGCACGACCTTGTTGCAACATGTGGTCCATAGAGTAGTCAAACCGACGTGTCGTTCGACTCGACTCAGCGATTTGCGGATATTAATCGCTGATAGCTGCGACTGCTGACACAGCGAGATCTCAGAATTGTCCTGTGAGCCTCTGCTTCTCACATAGTGTATTTTCTTTCCTGTAGGTACATTGGCATTCCCGTCACTGCAGACAATGCCTGTCTTGCGTGACAGACGACTGATGGCTCAGAGCGTCGTTGCCGAACTGATTTCTGCTTCCACCGCCTGATCGAAGGACCATGAGAGAATAGGAATCTTTTGAGTCAAGCTGCAAGTCAAGATGAGTGTCGGTCCTGCAGGTGTCGCCGATCTGTTTTATTTACTGGAATCAAATAAACTTGGGGAAGTTGAAGAGACCAAAAAAGTATTCCATGATCATTTCTTATGCAGTGAGTAATACACATGCATTTTTGTAGTATTAATGATATAATGATTGTTTTTAACCTACATTGGATCATTTACAGCAAAAGACAATTGGCTGGTAAATGGATTGTTGGATTATTATCTTTCTACAAATTCTTCGAGGACAGCAGAAGTATTAGCAGGTGTACGAGATCCGCATGATAAACATCTGTTAGATCGTTTGTCAGACATTCTTTCAAAACCTGGCAATAGTGGACAGAGATTACATGCACTCACACTGCTTGGGCATATAGCCAGACGTCAGCCTACTTGGTTGTACAAGCTAGCCAGTCATGCTTTATTCAGAGATCTACTCAAATTACTTAAGGTAATATATTTCTTTATTGTTTCTCTTTTTTATCTATACACATATATTTATTGATGTAGATACGCATGAAACTTATAAAATTAATTTGTCAACTTTGCATTTTTGTATGTTTTAACATAAGTGTGAATTCGCTTAAGATGCATATAATACATATGCTGTATATATATGATTTTCATATGTCAATGATTATTAATGTGAGTTAATTTTACATTTAGAATATATATTTGATTTAAAAACAACGCTTTAAGTATGAGAAAAAATAAGTGTATACTATTTTACAAGATTATATTTTTTAAGGTGGAGACAGATATATTACCACTTATGAGTGCCCTTCTTCTGTTAGTAATGTTGTTACCAATGTTACCTGCTGCTCTAGGGCCATATCTATCAGAAATATTTGAGGTATTCGGCCGCTTGGCCTCTTATTATCATCATCATCAATCCTTACTTTCTCCTTCTACTCCCTTTACTTCAACTACAATACCAAATGTCATCGACAAGGACCATTTGTACCTCATACATTTGCAGGTGAATATTTGCGATCATTTTATATGTCATAACGTTAACATAAACTATTTACCTTACCATTGGTTATAGGTAGGATTATACAGCTTATTTCATAGACTGTACGCGATGTATCCTTGCAATTTTATATCATACCTGAAGCAACAATACATTCAACGTGATCAATTGGCTACATTTACTCATACTATTAGACCAATGTTGGATTCTGTGCGTATGCATCCTTCTCTTGTTACAGCATCTAAGGATGCAGAAATTTCAGCCACTAGGTATACATATATACTAAATATATTTTGTGTCATACAGTGTTGTCTAAATCATTGTTGTTTCTTTTTTTGTTGCGTCGCAGGTGGAAAAAAATGGAACATCACGATATTGTGATAGAATGTGGTCGTTTTACATTAGACAAATGTCGGGAGGAAATTTTAGGAGTAGTTAATTCTCGGTGCACTCCACCTCTTGGTCAGCATTATTAATTATCATCTTCATACCTATGTTTTTCTTTTCCGAAGAATGATAAAAAATAATGACTTCGTTTATTTACAGATCAATCTTCCATCACTTGCGCACCGATAAATATTTCTGGCGGAGTAACGACCGTAGAGACTAATAATGGGGAAGATGATGCATTTTGGTCACCGAGCATGACAGTGCCACCGCATAGCCCGGCACAAAACGCATCTCATGAGCCACGCTCTGCTCCATCGACGCCTAATAACAATAGAAGTGGTACTTCCCCACCCGAGGCTGCTATAGAAGCTACCCCCGAAACAACTCCTGTTAAGGTATACAAAAGTTATTAAAATATTGTCTTCTATGTTCGAAAATGTACACTGTATTTTATACAGGATTTACGAAAAAATTTATCAACGAGACAAGCGCCTCTGGGATCCAGTGCAGTGCGTGCTCTAAATGCATTGGGCAATGGCACATCTTCTCGGCCATCAACGCCGACCTCTGTAAACTCCGGAATAAAAAGTACAGACATTGCAGCAAATACACATGGATTTCTTTCGAATAGACTAAGTAAGATTATGGTAGACAGACAAAATGTTTTTCAGTCGCAAAAATCATTGAGTAATAGCGAAGAAAATGGAAGGCTTTTAGAAATGGCTATAAGTCAAAATGGGAAGAATGATTCTTGGCAAGAAGATCAAGAGGTTTGAGCAATTTACTGACATCCTGTATTAAATAAATACAGACATGATGTAATATCTAATAATATTTTAACATAGGTATTGGAGATTGTCAGTTCACACGGAAATGGAGCAGTTGAAATGCCAAAGTATGTTGAAGCACAATCTGAAGCACGAAGTGAGAGGAACATATATGGCACTCTATCCCATTTATCGCAAAAGATTTATCTTCGACTATATTCTCAATATCATTTCCCAATTGAAAATTCAAATTCAAACGTAATGCACAAAGTGAAGTATCGAAGATTTTCAAAGATTATTGCATGTAATGTTTTGCATTGTAGCAGGAATGAAAAAAAATGTTTATATGCACAGATTCGACACTCCAGATCTTGTCCGGACATGGAAATGCAGAAGAAATGTTATAGCGAAGACGTGACGGATCAAGCAAAGGGACGCGAGGATATCGGCAGTCAAACGTGTGATTTATTTCCATACGAGCATCTGCTGCTAGGAATGTTAGATCAGAACAATCAAAACTTTAGTCAAGAAAGTTCGGATTCGAGAATGTCGCCAATCAGCATGCTTGATCGATATATTGAAGCTTGCACGAAAACGAATAGCTTTCCTAGTAAAACGAGTAAATATGAAGTAATCTATAACATGTAATAGCACGTATCTCTGGTAAGTGAAGTGAAATACTAGTTTCTTTTAGGAACAAATGGTACCAGGCAGAAACAAAAAAAGAAAGGAGAGGAGGATACGGAAGAAGATGTAGCAGAAGACGATGGTATAGATCCAATTTGTGCTAATCAGTCACTTCAACTTATGCAAATGCAACTGCAATTTGAACGGCAGCGACGGGAAGTTCATGCTGAGCGTAATCGACGTCTGCTCGGTAAATTAAGAGACTCGCGAGCTTCAGAAGAGCATAATCTTGCTTTGGTCTGTTTATATTTTTATACACAATATTTATTAAGCTTTTATGCGACTGTTGATGGATTTGATATTATTTGTCTTATAGACTGAGCGTTTAAAAATAGTCGAAAGAGAAGTGGAAGAATTGAAAACGCAATTGGAGTATAATAAGAGGGAAGCCCATCAGGCCGAGGAACAATATAAAGAAGCTATGCATCATTGGCAAACTAAAGTATTTGCTTTATTTTCAAAAATAATTACAGAAAAGAAAAAAATATTGGATGAGATTAATAATCACTTATTATATACATAGTGCATCGAAGAACAACGACAAAGCCATGCATTCAGAGATCGCCTAGAGAATCTAGAATTGGAATTAAAAAACGAACAAAAAAAGACAATTGAATCGCAGCAACAACTTCGTTCTGTCGAGGCAGAACTTTTCAATGCAGGACACCAGCTTAAGACAGCATTGAAGGCTGCGGACCGTGGCAAGGAACTGGAAAATATTGTAGATACTATGCAGAAAAAGTTTGTGCTTTTAGGAGAGGTAACTCATTCTTCAAATTAAGAAATTATGTTAACAAATTTGATTAATAATATAAAATTTAAGTTGAAAGAATTATCTTAATATTTATATGTATATTATGGGATAATGACGCATATCCGTATCTTTTTCCTGCAGGCGCAATTAAGATTAGAAGAAAACGCAAGTACTTTCTCACCGACAACCAAGCAAGAAACAGCGCAGATTCAGAAATCATGTACAGAAGAGTTAAACAGTAAGTATTTGAAAGTTTGAGAATGATACTCTGCGCGAAAGGAAAAAATTATATGTACTATCAAAATTCTTTTTTGTAGATGTTCGGCGACAGTTGGAATCACGATCGTCACATTTGGAAGCTTTGAAAGCACGCTTGAGTGAAGTAGAAAATAAGGACGCGCGTAAGGAGACGCAACTGATGAATCTGCAACGGCTCCTGCAAGAGACAAAGGAGCAACACGCGTCTGAATTGGAGGCCGTTGAATCCAAATATCGGGCACAAGTGGAGATCATTCTTCTTCAAGAAGGCCGTATACTTGAGCTTCATGGTAAATTGGAGACCGCGACGTATTCCAACGCTTCGCCTATAGGTAATCCCGCTTCTTCAGCATCGCCTAAGGAACGATCTCCTCCTCTCTCAACCAGCTTAGCTTCGTCCAGCGAGGGCAGTCTCGCATTTATCCAACCGGGCGCCGGAATCATCATCAACGATTGCTGCGATACCGCGACGGGTGAAATCCCAAATTTACAAGCTATGATAGAACCTATACCGAGTAGCAGTCAAACCACCTCACCGTCACGCTTCGTCACTCAACGATCATCGACGCCGAAACAAGATTAACGCCACGGAAATGTTTACTGCGATGTGAGTCTCCCGTATACCGCTGGCAGGCGGTATACGGGATTATTATTGAAGATTATATTTGCGAATGCGCTGCGATCATTACATTAGTATCGCAGTACGAATGGAAAGAAAGTTATTTGTAGCTTTTTATCGATAGAATAGACGAGATTCGTAAGGAAATTGTGCTAATCGGCTGATTGCGATCGAATAGGCATACTATGTTTGTTAGTGTTGGTATATCTCCGCTCTTGGAAAAAATGGATTTACAGTGAATAAATGGTTGAGATATTTTGCTGACCAGCTTGACAATTTCAATTTCTGCACGTATCCTGATTAATGCCCTTCATTTTACCTATCTTATATCAACGATAACATTCTTATGTGATTATTATCCGTGCGTGAAAACACGAAGGTAAATATATTTAACAAGAAATACACTACGTAGTTCTAAAAAAAGTATATATTACGGTGACGTGACATAATTTACATTTTTGTATGGTATATATAATACTGATTTTTTTTAATATTACAAAAAGACAAAGTATCACGATAAGACAACTATTTCTTTCATTTGTACAAATGCAGTGAAAAATCAACTTTGCTCGCTTTCAATCGTGCGATAATTCTTTCATTAATTTATCAATGAAAATATATGGATAAAATACAAAATTATAAAATAATATTATAAAATTGTCCTAAACTAATAAGTTTGTAATTCTTGACTTATTGTCATAAGAATAGCATCATCTGGATTGGCATAATTCGCCAGATCTGAAAAAGAATCAATAGAAGTATTGGAACTATAGATTATAGAACTATTAATTACATTTAATTAAATATGCAAAAGAAAAACAAACGGTCATTAAAGCAAATTGAACTGCAGATTCATGCAAAATACAAGATATCATAAAACTCGCTATCTTAATTTCAATGCAAACTCCATAGTGTTTGATCATCTTTTCAACATTTTTAAGCAATTTTTAACTATGAATTGCAAAATGCAATTTAAATTTTTTCTTTATTATTTTTATATATATATCTATGTATATGTATGTATATATATATATATATATATATCGACATACTCACGATTATGGCCTCGATATAGTGGATAGGCTTTTAACTTCCTCAGCAAGAGTTCCATTAACCAAAAGATGCTTAGCCACAAAAGAGCACCTACTGAAAAAGTTCTCAATGTTGCAACACCTCCGTAAGAATCTAGTAACCAACCACATATGAAGCTACCACTTGCCACTCCTAAAATGAATAAAAAATTTATGTCGAAACGAGTTAAAAGATATGTAAACGATTGTATACAAAATATCAAACTAAAAATTAACCAATTCCTTCGAAAATAGCACCAATGAATCCTTGCATAGTGGCTTTTGTACCGGATGGTGTCACTTTATCACCATAGGACACCATCGTTGGCCAACATAGACCAAATGAAGGTCCGTGGAGCAATTCAAAAATTAAAAACAGCCAGGCATTCGATATAATGCTATATGCCATAAATCTATGGGATTAAATTATTTTAGTAACATTTAAATAAATTATATACTCAGTAAGATAAATAATCTAATTTTCACCTAATTGCATAGATAAGCAATACAAGACTCATGACGTTAACGTGGCCAAGTTTTTTCAATATTTTGCCTGATACAAAGTTGAAGGGTAATTCTCCTAGAAAACACTGAATACCGGTCATCAGACCCTGCAAAGTTTTACTCCATGTGACATGAGAAGTGGCCGCTATATCTTCGCTATACCAGAACAGAAAGTTCCAAATGACTGCTGTACACATCCCGGCGCCTATACACCACCAAGCAAATACCAATACTCTTCCTTCTTTGATAACGCTTAATAACTCCCGAAATAGTGACGGCTCGTCCTCAGAACATTCTGGATTTTTCTGTAACAATACTGCCCCATTACCTGCCAATTTTGGATTCTTTTGATAAAAAGTATCAAACTTCTAGCTTAGTCTCAATTTATCTTAGTTTCAACTCTCACAGTTTATAAAACTTTTTGTACCTTTTTCAATGTTGCAGATACCAAAATATCGGCGAACATGGCCACTAGCATAATATAAAATATACTAGTGTAATCTTTTTCGTATTGTCCCTTGCTGGAAAGATCTATCAGGTAACCTGCACTTATACCAAAAATACCGAAACCAAGACTTCCCCACATTTTCTGTTTCCCGTAATCATTCCTTTTTTCATTACCTGAAACCTGGACCATGTAGAAATAATCGTAATTATCAATATTATCTGTATAATACATAATACAAACCAAGAAGATCGAAGCAGATGGCATCGGCTATGCTAACTACAACAGCCATTCCAATCCAACTGATGATAGCCGCCCATAGAAATAAATGAAACTGATACGTAGAATGTTTCATATCACTTTGCGAATCCTTAGCTTCTTGCAGAAGATGATTGAACGCACTATTATTGTGGCAAATTGCTGTACACCAAGTTCTCAATTGATCCCCACATACTGGAACATGTGTAGTGTCATCGAGAAACGTATGTAGTCTCACATTCACACAGTTCTTCATCTGCAAATTATTTTTCACAATAGAATTTCATATTACTCCTGTAACTGAGAGGCGAATAAAAAAATTCCATAATAAATTTCTTACAAGTAAATCTTGATATACATCAAATCCTGCACCAAACTCAAATGTGCTGTTCGTAGAAATATTTTTGCCAGACAATTCTAAGAAACCATGAGATACTCCTTTGCAAGATAACTATGGACACAAATTATTACATTCATATATATACTAGTTTTTGATACAAAGGAATAATAGAGTAAAATTACATTTATACATACCTGGCAGACTGTGTTAGCGTGTATATTTTCTAATATTACGGCGCTTAATGCCTTCTTTGAGAATTCAATCTGTGGACAAATCTCTAAGTATGACACATCTTTATCGCAGATTAAAGTAACTTTTGCATTTTTATCTATTTCAGGAATGAAATAAATAGAGAAAAACGCTATTGCCAGTATAGCTTCGAATATCAAGAAGATGATTTTATGCAATTTAAATTTGTCAGCTAGACTTCCGAACAGCGGCTTTGCGATCAGCCCAGAAATTGGTAATACTGTATATATTGTACCGATCACTGTCGCGGAGAAGCCCAATTGCTTTCCAATTGTTGGTAAAAATTGTACCATTGGCCCTGTCGCTGTAAGTAAAAATATAATTAGTACAGAACACAAGAAACGTTTTTCACAGTTGTTAAAGTGATTTTAAAGATAGAGTTTTAATTGGGACTTACCAGCATTGAAAAGAAAATAATGTGACTTTATAGGAGCTAATTCCTTATTCACGTTTTGCAACATGATTTAGACTTGTGGTACTTGAAGTATATTTTTGACTTGTGTAATTAATCTATAACAAAAGAGCAAACAATATTGCACATCACACAATGCTTTGAATAGTATTAGAAAGTAGATATCTTTATGTGGAATTGCTCTCAACTCTCACAATAATATTCCGTATCTTCTTGATCAATGTTAGTTTATAGATAAAGTGATCAAACTCAAACTATCTTAATCAGTTATTAACTCTTATCAAGCAATTTTTGTATTATCTCATTAACATGGATGGATTAATTTAATCATTTGACACATGAAAAGGAAGATTAGAAGAATCAAGGACAATGAATTTGCGAAATTGGCTCAGAGCACCGTTTATAGCTAAACGATGGAGTCGAATTTATCGCTAATCAAGCTAATTGAAATTTGATCAAAATGATAAGTACTTAACGAACTGTATGTAATATAAATGGAGAATCAACGTGAGAGATTCAAGACACGTGCAATTTGTCGTTGGATAATCAATCCTGCCACGAGAATGATCGAAACTCGTACCTTGGACGCGATTTTCGCGGACTAGACCGGAGCTCCGGAGCGATGCAACATCCCGCGTGACGTTCAACCAAGATCATGCACGCAACTTGACACAGCCGAACCCATGTACTTTGAACTAATTCAGCCAATCGTTCTACTGTGATCGTATTGAGTTGCGTACGTATCACACACTCGAAGAGCACTTCGCGATATCGCGTGAATCACAGATAAAGTAACTGTCTGGTATTTAATGAGTGTACTCTTCTTTTTTTCTATCTCTCTCCTTCTCTCTCTTTCTCTTGCCACTTTGTCGATCCGTTATGCAATGGAGAATTTCTCAATCCTCGATGCGTATACTATCGTATATTCCTGGTTGCGAATTGCGAGCCACCGGCGTTGTAGCGTCGTTCCGTCTCGCGCGTTTACGAGATGCGCATTGTACGTCGTTCCACTCAGTTTGCGGCACATTCAAACATTTCGAACGCGCGTGTTCATTCACGTTCTCGTTGTTGATTATTTTTGCTCACAGCAAAGGTTTCAGATTACACCACCGTCAGCTGTGTTGTTACCAAGCCGGTGATTCGCCTGTACGTCACGTCATGTACTTTCTCGTACTCTATTTGAGCAACACGTAGCTGCGTTTGATGGTTGGCGCTCACAACGCTTATGAGCATCATTTTATCCTTCTTTAAAATTGATAAAATAACAAGGACGAAATAATTCCAAGAGCGCTGTCAGCATCAAATGGAATTTGCAGACACGATTGGGCGATAATTTAATGCATTGTTCACTACGTTAAGCTATACTCGTGTATGAATAATATACAATTTTTCTCACACGCGTTTTCACGAGAATGTTTCTTTATCATTAAAATTTAAGAGTCTGTGGTCTCTTATACTAAAAGAAGAATTTAAAAGAATTTATTACAAAACGAATATAGAGGAAAGCCCCCTATTATGAGACAGATGCCTAATATAAAATAGCGGCGTTTCTGCTAAACCAATAAACGCTATCTATTAGTTCCGCCATAAATTTATTGCTCTTGAATTGAAAACGATTTAGTAGAAAGTTCATTATTAAATCATGCCTGTCATTGTAAAAAAATTTTAGAATTTGGATGCTTCAAGTTTCATTGAGATGAGTCTTTAAACCTTGTTTACTATTTATTAAATAAATATTTGGCAATAAATTCTTCATATAGAGTAAGATCTACTAATAGAAAATACGGGATATGTTGAATTGCTAAATTGCAGAAGTTAGATTTGATGATCGTAAAGCCGTGGAAATCATAATATGAGATATCCAGGGTATTTCTAATAAAAAAAATAAATAAAATAATCCATGCTCTTATGTCATAGTGAAAATCGTTGCTAAAGTATAAATGTTATTGTACAATAATAAAAAAGAACAACTGGAATGAATGTCAAGTGCCTATTTTTGCGATGCTTGATTCGAACTATCTGAAGAGTTCTGGATAATTTATCGCATGCTCATTTTTTGCGCACGCTGGCTGTTTGTTTGTATTTTAGAAACATTAAATGAAGTTTTTTAATTGTAATATTGATATATTTTTACTATCGATTTCTCGGTTTATCTCATATTAGGAGCACAATTTTTTGGCTTTGTGATTTGCTCACTTTTTATATTTCTTTAATTAAAAAAAAAAATTAAATTTGAATTAAATTTTATATAACATTTGTCTTACAGCTTATTAAATTCCCTTCCAAATGACATATTATTTTTTTTAAATTTTGCCCATAGACTTCTAGCATTTATCCAAAATGAACTCGGTATTTCATAATAGGGCCTTTCCTCTATACATGGATTCCTAAAAACTTTATAAATTCGAGCGATTCATATATAGGTATGTATACAGATTAAATCGATGACGAAAACTGAAAACTGAAATGACAAAACTGAATGCAATTAGTACAACGTGAAATGCACAATAAAAGGATAAACTTTAATCTTCTCTAATGAACCTTGTGGTAAGCTCTTATAGGATAAGCTACGTTCAGCGGAAAAAGCAGCTTCGGAAATTGGAAAATTCTTTAATCTGAATTATATGAACTTGTCATAAAGTTTCTGGATTCATGTTGAAAAAAGAAAATGTGTATGAAATAAGAAAATATGTACAAGTCTTATTACATCATGATTGGATTCTGCAGGTATTGACTGAATTTGTATGTATTTCAGCTGCACCTCACACATTCGAAATCAAACAAGCACGTACACATCCGAATTGATGACTGAAAGACAACAAATGCAACAAGCAGAAACAAGAAGAAAAGTACACCAAGCATAAACAGATCTAACGAGGCAAGGTAAGAAAAAAAAAAGGCACGAAAATTGTAATAAAGAAAAGAAATCTGTTCTATTTTAATTGCATTTGATACAGTTTTTCTTGTGAAATCTGCACGAGTATTCATTTAAATACAGAAAATATTGGATATGTATAAGAATCTAATGTCAGCAATAACAAACAATAATAAAATAATGGCGGAATAAAGTAATAATAAGGAGAAAGAAAGCTTCAATGTACATAAAAAAAATGTTTCCTTCAACGCGCATTGCGCAGAAGATAAATGAATCACCCTATATATACAGGGGAAGGGAATTCAACGCATATTGGGAGATAGCTGCTATCACAGTATAGATCCCGCGATTTTGTAACAAACTGCGTTTTAATTTGTCATAGATACATTTACAATATACATTTACAATATATATGTATATATTTATAAGTTTCAATACCGCTTCTTCCCCCGACGATACTCAGCTCAACGATAAAGATGAGTTAATGGGTGTACAACGATAGCGGCGTATTACGGTATTACGGCGTATTTCGTTTTTGTTTTTTTTTCCGCACATACTTATACACATATATTTGCTGATGTCTCATTATACTATTATATGCGTCTCTTCCAACAAAAAGAAAACAGAAAAGTCACGTCTCTCTCTTCCACGTTACGAGATATAGCTCGTCACGAGCGATGCTAATTTCCTTCCGGGTTTTTGCACAGATCCCTCGTTACGTCGAGATCCCTTTTAAAATCGAGCACATCGTCCTTTACGCGAGATATGTGTTTTATATATATATACAAAGAAAGCCTAATTCCCTTATGTGCTATTTCTTACGACGCTAAGTAATCTACATAACGTACATTAGCAACAGAGCGCGCTCGATAATTATTATACACAGAAAAATTCTCTTCGGCTTCTTTTTTGCAGGAGTCCCTACTACGAGTTCGACGATTAATTCGCTACCGAACCGAACGGAAAGATTAAACGGAAAAACCGACGGCTAGACGACACACTCGGCGAGTTATGGACCCGAACGGCGGAGCTACAGAGAGGGAGAACGCCCGTCAATCAGCTAATTAACAAAACGTAAAAATTGCATATTGCATAATTCCGTGTCCCGACGCATACGCACGCACCATACAGATCGACGAGGAACACGTGCAAAATTCGTTCGCGCGTGCATTTGTCGACATAGAGGTAAGCGTCAGACGAAAACGCATTCGCGAATAATATATAATGATACGTCATGCATAAATGCATGATGTATGATTATATACATGTATATTATATACGTGTACATACATTGTACACGCGAATATGTAATGAGTATTTTCCAGCAAAGTTTGTTTTGCAGATGACATAAGGCCTGCTTTCTTAGTTGACTTCTTGCACGATTCATCTTTTTTCTTTTTCTCTTCAATATGGACAAAAGGAAGAAACATGAACCGTATAAGAATTTTAATTAAAAAGAACAGTTCTATAGTATAACAGTGAATCATTTTATTCTTGTTGTTCGCCAATGTTAATAATTTGTGCTGCGTCAATACATACAAAGTGATTCGATCACACTGTATGATGATATTTTTGTTTATTATATTTGTTAAAAAAATAACAATTTCATAATAATTAAAAGTTATAAAAAATTGTTAGAAAGCTCAACATTTTGTCATATATCATAATTGTGTAACTATTTATGATATATAAGAAATTATTTTACATTTTTTCATATAGAAGCAAAAAATATATCAAATGGTCTGAAAAAGTCCAGCATGGGTCAACAGTGACTCATGACGGTATGGAACGTGTTAAACAAAGATGAAATAATTTCACTGTGTCACATATGTATCTTGCTGGAGAAAGCATCCAATGTATTATATTCTACTGTATTTATCCGCGGATATGTTTTCCCAGACGTTACATACGGAGGAACTTTTGATAGACGACTTGTGAATCGACTTACTCTCGGCGCTAGCGATCTCGACTTAGAGCTATTGAACCTGCCGGTTAATCTTGTTTTAGAAAACTATCAAAAATTCCTATATCGAAAGTAGACTTGTCCTTTATGTACATATTTGAAGCTAAGCTTCTCCGCTTTCGACGAACGGTGTAAAAGTGTCAAAGTTACTCGAGTTATTACGGTTGCTCGTAAAAAGGAAGCTGCAGTCAAAGAAATCTACAAACGATTATTCATCTAATTCCGTAGAGAGCCTAACGGATACGACGTCAATTATGTAAAAAACAATAGAAAAGACAAGTCGCGAGGAGGATGTCCCTTGTAAGTTACAAAAAAAAAAGATAAGATAAAACAAAAAGGGCATACTGCTCTGCGCGCTCGCCAAGAGACTTTCGATTATTATTTGGTATCCCTTTGGATCTCAAACGAACGCTCTTCCTTCGTCGCGGAAATGTTTCAAAATCCATTAGAAGATTAATGTGTCATCATCGAATCACGGACCGATTTTGCAGTGATCTTAGTGGCTAAAGCCAGGATGGTCGGTGATGATGTGGTGGTGGCTGGAGGGCGTAGAGCGAATGAATATATTGTTGATAGGCGGCCTGGTCGACCGTCAGATTGGGTCCGTGCGGCGTCACGTAGGCGGAGACCGGCGGGACATACGCCGCCGCTGCTGATCTTTGAGCGGCAGCTGCGGCGGCAGCCGAGTGGAGGAATGAATGAGGCGGCGGATAGTTCCTCGGTGGTGGTTGATTACTGAGTTTGTTGCAGGCAGTCGGTTGACCTGAGGCATTGGTCACTGTCGGTGGTACCATAGGCGGCTGCGATTGCTGTTGCTGCTGCTGTTGTTGCTGCTGTCGCAGAGCCATGTTGTAATAACTGCCCGGATTGCGAAACTCATCTGTTAGGAAGGCAAACGCAGCCGCCGCGGTAGCATCCTTGTCGTAGGGGAATGGCGGCGCATGGCCGGTGGTCGCACCGCTGGCGGAGGCGGCGAAGTTGAAGGCACTACCTGCGGGCGGCGGTACCGCCACCGCGGCTGTCTTCAAGGCGCTGATAGAATCGGCCGCGGTCGCGGCGGATGCGGTCGCATACTGCGGGAAAGCAGGCATTCCTGCTGTTTGCTGCTGATCGGCGGCCGCTGCGACAACGGAAGTCGTCGCTACGGTCGTCACCGCGACTGTCGTGCTTGGTTGTTCCTGTTGTTGCGGATGCTTGCTTTTCCGGCTCCTCTTCGTTTTGGACGGTGTCACAGAGGGCGTTATCGTGGCCATGGGAGTCCCTCGCACATCGCTTTCACCAGCTCGTCGTGATATAGTGAGAATACCCTGGTTGTTTTTAGCCGCCTGCAAACTTTGTAGCAGATTAAGCTGTTCAAGCTCGGCAGGCGCGGCACTGCGACCGTAAGCGGCGAGATGTTCTGGCTTCGTCCCAGGAGGTGGTCGTGGAATCGTTAATAATTGCTGCTGCTCTTTACCTGATGTCCGACCCACTAGACCAAGGCTAAGCCGCGCATACGCCGAATTGGTTGCCATAGAATCGACCAGGCCACCGACGAACGGCGTGCCGTCAAACTGACTGACCGATACAGTCTCCGGTTGCGAGAGAGTCATCATCGGTTCGAAACTTGGAAACTGCTCCTGACTCGGACGCGTCACTGTGCTCTCCTGTGGCAGACCTCGCGTATTGGACTCAGTGGAAGGCGGCTCGTATGCGCGTTTCTTCATCGGAGGAGGATTGCTGGAGGGACTACCAGACGCTCCTCCACCACCGGCAGACTTGGAGCTGGCGTCGAAATAATGCGGACTAGGATACACCGGTCTCGAGTTCGGTGGCGGTAGTGAATAACCGGATGGCTGGAAACCACTTGGGTAGAGCGATTCATGGGCTGTTGTCAAGTTCTGTTGAAATGCCAACAACTGCGGCTGATCTGGTGCAGACGTGGGTAATTGATCACTACCACTGGATGGTGCTTTGCCGAGGAAACCGCGTGGCTGTATCTCGGTGAAACCGGTACGTGACTCTTGCGGTGTCGATTGTTGTTGTTGCTGTGTCTGTTGCTGACCGCCGTGTCTCGAAGCAGATCTCTGAAGTTCAATATTGGAAAAACTGTTCGGATACGTTGGAGGATACTGACTCGACGATTGATAGATCTGATGATTCGCATTCAAGTTTAATGACTCTGATTGAACGGGAAAATTTCTCTGTTGATCGCCCGTCATAGGTTTCTCAGTAGTGTTAGACTTCAGATATTCCGTTCGATGTTCAGCTTCATTTACAGATGACGATATTGTAGGTGATTGCTGAATGTATGAAGGGTTTTGCTTGAAATCTTGAGGATAACTCGCAGGTGATACCGTGGCTTGGGCAGCGTATTCCTCCGAGTTCTTCGACGACTGAAGCTGAGAGTAATTGGCAGTCTGTTGTGGGGAAGATTGAGGATAACCAGGTGATTGTTGTGGTGGTTGTACAGGATTGCACGTGGGTTTTTGTTGAGGAGAAGATTGCGGATAATTGCGAGACTGAGGCGATGGTTGCGAATAATTCACTGCTGCTACTGCTGCTGCTGCTGCTGCTGCTGCTGCTGCTGCCGCCGTCGCTGTTGCCGTTCCGGATGTCTGTTGCGGCGAAAGCTGCGAGTAATTTGGCGGTGTCTGCGGCGAGTGTAGCGGATGCGAGTACGATGCCGGTTGCTGGGGAGACGACTGCGGATAATTGGTCAGCGATTGTGGCGACGATTGGGAATACGGACTGTTCTGCGGCGACGGTTCGGAGAACGGAGATGATGCTTGTGGCGAATGCTGGGGAAAAGTCTGAATTTGCTGATGCGATGGTTGCGAGTAACTCCGGTCGTGTTGCGGAGTTGGGTACGGAGGTTGCGGCGACGGTTGAGAATAGTTAGCGGGATGTGTTTGTGGCGATGACTGCGAAGAGAAATTTGATGGCTGAGGAGATGGCTGTGCGTACGCGTTGGGTGGTTGAGGAGAAGATTGAGAGTAATTCGCAGGCGGTGGTTGCGGCGACAAACGACCATAACCAGCAGGTTGTTGAGGTGAGGATTGCGCATATGGAGAATGCTGTTGCGGAGATGGTTGTGAGTAATTCGGTGGTGTTTGAGGAGAGGACTGTGAGTAGGGAGAATGCTGCTGTTGTGGAGAAGCTTGCGGATAATTGGTAACCGCCTGGGGAGAAGACTGAGAATAATTAGTGACCGCATTTTGTTGTGGAGACGGCTGCGAGTAATTCGGGGTAGATGGTTGTTGCGGTGAGGGTTGTGAGTAATTCGATGGTGGTGTCTGAGGCGACGGTTGAGGATAAACTGGCTGTATTGCTTGCGGGGAGTGTTGAGGATAAACGGGTGATTGATTTTGATTGTTAGCTGATAACTGTTGCGGGAAACGTTGTGGAGACATTTGTGGGTATGCTTCTGCATTATCTTGAGGCGAAGATTTCTGATACGGCGATTGATATGGTGGCTGCGCGTGTATTTGAGGATAGACAGACGGTGGTTGCTCGTAAGATGGATAGGCCGGGGATAACGGATGGTTTTGCGGTGATGGAGTGGGTGGCAATTGCGCGCTGTATCTCGGTGGGGTCGCGTAGTAGGGACTGTTGTAGGGACTGCTCCCAGCCGACAGTGCATCCTGATAAAATCCCGCACCTCTTATCGGTTCAGTTGGAGTTATTACGGGCTGGCACTGTGGGGAATGGGCCGCGCGTGGCGCCGGTGGAGATTCCTGAGAGAAACTAGATACCGATTCACTAACACTGCTACCACCGGTGCTCAGCCGTCGTTGCCTGCCGCAAAACGCTTCCTGCGAATCCCCATCTTTTTTTATTATCGCGACCTCTTCCGCTTCTTCGTCCTTCTTTTTTGATTTTGGCGCTCCAAAGGCTTTGATCCAGGCACTCAAATTTGGTGTGGCGGATTTCGGTTTCTGTGCTTCTTCCATACCAGATCGAACCGCCTCTTTTTCCTCTATTATGCTCGATGTCTTTGTAGCTTCTTTAACATTTATTTTCTCTTCTTTAACAGCCGTTTGAATTGTAGTAAAAGAATGGTCCTCTTCCTCGTCGTTCGACAAATTAGGATTAGGTGACGACACCAAACTCTTGCAGATTAATTGGATAGAATCTACGTTTTTCAATACAGTACCTAAACTGAGTTTCGGCTCTTCGTCGTTATCCTTATTCGATTGATCGTTATCACTAGTAGAGTAATTCGCGGAATCATTGGTGTTAGCATTGGGCACATTAAGCGGTTTCTTCAAAAGTAAATTTCCCTTACTTTTACCGGGTTGCAAACGATCGATCGTGCGCTGTATCTTCTTCGGTCGACTCGGTCCATGAGGACTAAATATTTTGATAGAGCTTGGTCTCTTTCGCGCAACCTCGACCTTGGATCCTGATCGATTGGATTCCATCGAAGAGGTATGAAGCACTGGCGAATCACTACCAGAGGAGAAGCCCGAAAGTCTGGGCGCGTCGTCAAGCCACTTGTTAATGTCCTATCGCATATAATAAGTCAAATCAGTATGTACAGTTCACAGAATGTAAATACCAAAAGAAAATGTAAATCTTCGCATTAAGCATGTTTGAAAATATCTTGTTGTCATAATCTAATGTGTCAAATAATTCTTGTCAATATATTTAATAATATGTGCACAGAATCAATATCAATATATTATCAATATATAAATTAAAAATAATCTCGGCGAGAATAGAATTAAAAATTAAAAACTATTAGTTTACATTCAGATGTGTTACTTTTCGAAAAAAAAAATAAGTTCTAAATTTAAAAAAAATGTTAACGTAATTAATGTCTTGCATATATGTATTTTAATAAAAATCTCAAAATAATAATCTTGAAGATAATATCTTGTGAGCTTACATGAAGTGTTTTCTCCGTCGCTTGATTTAATGCTTGAATCGTAGCGTTTTCTTCTGCTCCCAGTCCTTTGGTATGTTTAGCATGAGTGCTTTTCTTATTTTCACTGATTTCCGGGTTCTGTTTCTTACTCGTGTCATCCGTTTTATCTTCTTTCGTACTTTTCTTCGACTTTGATCGCTTTGCACTGTCTTTATCATTGTCGTGGAAAGTACTACTGTTTGAAGGCACTTTTTTTGAATGGACACCATGAGTGTCATTTTTCCCCGCTTTCCTCTGTTTTTCTTTTTCGTTTTTCAATTTTTCCTCCCGTCTTCTATCGCTTATCTTATCTTTTAAACTATCGAGTGAGTCTACATCTTTATTACCAATTAATGTGGAGAGCTTCTTGGAGATGTGAGTATGTTTGGAATCTAAAGCACTTTCTAATTCTACATCTTTGGAATCTGTTTGACTTTTTAATTCTCCATTTTTTAATTCTTCTTTTTGTTTTGATTTCTTATTTTTTTGCTTTATATGACTCTTGTCGGATTTTTCATCAGATTTGGTTACAGTCTTTAAATTCGACTTTTCTTTCTTACGATTCTTTTTCGTTTTAACATGGGAAGATTGTTTTTTGTCTTCCTCAAATACTGTGTCACTTTCTTCGACTTCGATCTTTTTTAATTTACTCTTCTTCGTATTGTCTGTCAATATCGCGATTTCTTCAAGTTCTTTCTTTTCTATTTTTCTACTTTTACTTTTCGCGATTACTGGAGATTCGTAATCTTCTTCGAAATCCTCCTTTCGCTTTTTGTTTTCTTTCATTTCTTTGGCAGATCGCACAATTTCCGAATCTTTTTTCGATTGATGTCGTTCTTTGCTTGCCTTTTTGTTAGATGTTTTTAATCCTTCAGATTCCTTAGGTTTTTTGGTTTTAAGTAAACTATTTACATCAACGTTTTTTCTTCTCTTTGACGTTACAATACTAGTCTCAGATATTGCATCTTCGCTTTCCTGATCTTCCTGTTCCTCTTCATCCTCGTCCAATTCTTCCTCTTTTACTTTTTTACCTTTTTTCTTTCCTCTTTTTTTCTTCGCAACTTTAATACTTTTATTTCTCTTTTCATCTTCGTCCACTTTTTCATTACTCTTAGACTTTGTTTTACTCTCAGGTTTATATGATTTGGATTTTTTTGTTGATTTTTTCGAACGTTTACGTGCGTTATGGTGCGAAGAAGATAAATGACGTGAAGGATATGATAAAGATGTAGGTGATCCGGCCAGTGATCGAGGAGATGTAGCATCTTCATCACTTGATGTCTCTGATTCTAAATATCGACTTACGGCTTTGTCAAAGGCTTCCTTAAGATTAATCGCCATATCCGTGTATTCTGAAATATATAAAATATATTGTTAAATTTTACATATAATAATATATGTAAACACTAGTGATACAAAAAAATTTTTAAATTGGATAAAAGCATTACAAACCATTATCTGAGCCATTGTATTGCCTACAATTGTCAACGATAAGCCGAAAATCGCGTTTAAATTGACTTAAACTTTTATACGAGCCATTTTCCAATTTCTCTTCCATAGTTTTAAGATCCATTGGCCTGCGTACCACACTATAGTATCTATAAAAATTATTCACATTATTAAAAATTTAATATCAGATATGATTATTAATCACGACTTTGAGATATGTGGGAAATTGTACCTTGGCGCATAATCCTCATCCACAGGCTCAATAAATGGCCAGGCATCCACGTGATCTTTGACACTTTCAAGAACTTTGTGCATGCCGACACAACGCTCCTCTTCCTCAATACCGAAGGAATAGCCATATTTGTAGCCATAATTATGAGATACGTAATTACCATCGCCATGATTACCGATACCCTTCTTCTTTTCCAAGTCTTCTACTTCATCCCTAGTATGAATTACAATTTGACCGACAGCTGAGGCCAAAGAATTGTTTGTTTGCCGTCCTTTTTTCTGAACCGGTGGCGTCGGTAACGGCGGAGAAGTCTCCTCCTTAATATAAGATTTTGAAGCTTGCGTGCCTTTTTTAGTTCCTTTGGTCGTTTTAGTCCTGATCTTGGATCTGACCATGACTGCATCCATCTGTGTAGCAGGTTCCTGGCTACGAAGCACTCGCGAGCTATTACGCTGTAATAGCTTACGTCGTTGCTGTTTCTCTTTTAAATCGAACAATTTTGGTATTTCCGGCATAAAGTCTTCGGACAATGTACGATAAAGTTTGCGTTCGGTGTCGTATTCCTAAAATATAAACATATAAAATATATAATTTTACTTCCAATTTAACAATAATAATTTATTGTTAGATTTTATAGTAGAGGAACAATTATTACCGAATCACGAAATTTTTCAACCAATCTGCTCCAATCCTGTTGGGTAAAACAAACAACTTGCCAAACGCTCTCTCGTCCGTCGTTGCCGTTGTTTATTAAACTAGCTTCCTCCTTCTTTTCCTCTTCCTGTTCCTCCTTCGCCACTCTGTTCCGTCGTTTTTTACGCTTTTTATCTCTTGGTTTACTTTTCTGCTTATGTGAGGCACTGTTAGAAGTATCAATGTAATCTTCCCGGTACAATCGAGTGCCGTAGAAGTACCAGTAGGCAGAATTCTTACGATCATGTCCCAAAGGTTCGACTCGCAGACTATCCGAGTCCAAGTTGCTCAACGACTGCTCCTAATATTAATTTTACATTTGATTACAAATAATCATTTAAGAGATGCATATGTAAAATTATTGTAATAATTTGCAATGATCGATTACGTACTACGTCTTCGGCGTCGAGCCTGAAGTCACAGAGCGCACGTAAGATTTCTACTTTTTGACGAAGCGGTAACAATTCAAAGTCTACGTCTGTGTTGAAAGGATTTTCACATTTGTATTCCTGTGCGAATATACAAACGTTTTAATTATATTTTACTCAATCAAGCAATTGACAATTATGCATTGCAACATCCAACACTGAAATTAATACATACTTGACATTTTTTCCGGAAAAGTCTACGCAGAAACATCTGATAATTAAAAGTGGAGATGTCATTGCGAGTGTCGTTTGGCAAGCAACCCTCCAGTAACTTTACTATGAGTTCCTGAAGCAGCCGTCCTTCGGTACCTCCGTCCGTCAATAAAGCTTCTTCCAAATCCTACAATTTTGACGTTAACATTGGAACACATTTTGCATATAGTATTCATAGTGAAGTGAAGAGAACAAAATGATGTATAAGCCAATAAATAATAAGATTAAAGCTGAAGCATGACAGCTGTTTCGCTGCCTAAATGCTGAAGCGGTACTAATGGGCTTTACATACGCTGCTTACTCATAAGAGAGTTAGCATTTGATTAGATACCTCAATATCAAAATCCAGAAGATTGAAGGCAGCTCTAAATAATGAGCAAAAGTGTGCTATACTTGGCACCTCCCACCACGATTGAATGTCTAAAAAATAAAGGAACAGTTAAAAGTTCCTTGATCTTAATCCTGCTGTCTATTTGAAATGGACGTTATTGTAACTATATCCATTTCTTAGACGAAGCTATTTGGAATCTTAACTAAAATTATTTGAGAAAATACTACACTCTAATTAGCAATAAATCTTAATTCTAAATATTTTCCATTTGAATACATTGAGAAAAGTTCCCTTTTCAAAATATTTGTATCCTCTCATTATATGTAAATATAATTTACATTACATTTAAAAATGATATTCTTTGAATTAAAATAGACAACTTTGATACTTTTTTTCTTAAACAAACAACAAAAATAAATGATATGTTTAAAAATCTAAACTGAAATGGCTATTAAATATAAAATAATTTTTTTTCAAGATCACGTCTGTCTTCAAGTTTCTTAAATTCTAACACGAATAATTATTTTTATTTTTCTACACTTAAATATATAAATTTGCGAAAAACTACCCTTAGACTTGATTTAATTTATCAAAACACAATCACCTATTCATAACAATTAATATACCATTCACTCTACAAATCCACCTTAATTCATTTCAATAATTCCGATCAAAGACACACGATAAGAGATAAACTTAATTACTGAAATGGAGCAATGATTTTACAATTTTAAACATCTCAGTGATTGCTTGTCAAATACTCCAAAAAAAAAAAATCTTTTGAAGTATTCAACAGAGAAATAAATTCATGCAAATTTCTGGAATGGATACATAGATTGAATAACAATTATAAATGTACATCGTTCCCTCGACTTCCCTCGACTTGAAACATTCAGGATCTCGTAACAGAATAAACTTCACAATAAAAAAAAAAAAATAAAAAATAAAAAAAAATATAAAATCTTTAAACTACAGAGATTTTCCAATAGAGAAAATTCATGCAAATTTCTGAAAGAAATATTATATATAAATTCAGTAAGAATTGATAAATGTACATTGTGTGTTCAATCAATCCTTCGACTTAAAACACTCTTGTAATAGAATAAAGTAGGAGAATATCTCGTAGCTGAAGATCAGGAATTTCGTCTCTACCTGCTGCCACAAACTATTTCTAGTATTGCTTACAGCGTCGCAAAAAGGAATAATATAGATACAGATACATATCGGCCGGCAATTCGTCACGCGTGTGCCGTCCGGTAGGACGACCGGCGCGACGATGGACTCACCTAGGATCCCGATGAAGGTGGGAAACATAACCCGTCGTGTGGCGGGCGAATCGGGCGAATCAGCGTGTCCAGGGCGGGACACGGACGGGCTCGATGAAGGTTTGGCGTCCAAGTGTCAGGGAGGTGTCTCCGGGTTGTGACGATACGAACGCGAGTTGGCTTCCTCGATGGGCCGTACCCGACGACCCCGACGACTCGGCGGGAGATCGTCAATGGGATCGAAACGGCGGCAGCGGCGATCTAAAGGCCCCGTGTTAACCCGTGTAGCGCACGAACTGCGCGCGCGACGAGAAGAATCGAGCAAAACACTTCCGCCGCCCGGCCGTGTATGTATGTATATATATATATATATATATATATAAGTATAATTGTACGTGAGATATATATATATACACGTATGTATATATATATGTATATATACGTGTATGTGTATATGCGTGCAGAGCCCGTATCTCAAAGCATCACAGCGGTGAACGACATCAAACGACACCCGGTGGTCCCCTGATAGGCGTGCGCGATCGCAAGCTCGTTAAGCTCGCTTGGCCGAATGTGGCTCGCGGAGAATACTAGACGTTACTATACGGAGGAGGCGGCCGTAGCGGCGCAGGGCGCACTCGCCACTCGAGTTCGTTTCCACCGGGAACGGGAACCGCGTACCGTCGGTCGACCGTACACGGGTATCCTCCGTGGGTTGGCGAGGATTTATCTCGCCGGGACACGACCGTCGTGTGACGACTCGCGGGAGTCGCGCGCGACCATTCCCGTCGGGACGCACGGCGCGTTAGGCGCGTATCCAAAACACATAATCATAAACCCGCCTTGTCGCGGCGCTCCGCCGACCGCCGTACGGGTTTTGCTTTGCTCAGCTTTGCTAGCTGGCCGCTGCGCTGGCGAAACACCAGCGAAACACGCGCGCGCGAACGTGGGGTCTCTGAAGTCTGAAACGACGCTCTCAACGCCTCGAAAGCGGAAGTCGCCTGCGCGCGCTCGGCGAAGGGCGCTCGGCTCGGACAGGTATCGACAACGCGTACGAATTGCGCGTTGCGTTGCGTTGCGTTGCGTTGCGTTGCGTTGCGTTGCGTTGCGCTGCGCTGTGTTGCGCTGCGTCGCGAGCTTCCGCTTACCTCCGATTACGATACGACGTAAACCAGCGGGCACACGGGCGCGGACTAGCCGGACTAGCGCGGACGCGGACTATGCAGTCGCAAGTCGCAACAACTGCTAAGAGTGCCAAATATGTAAAGCAGGTTTTACATTAGTTGCAAGCCGATCGCAAGTTTGTTGCGACAACCAATCTGAAGCTTGCATTTTGAAATCAACACTTCATATTGGTTGTCACAACAAACTTGTGATCGGCTTGCAACTAATGTAGAACCGACTT
>Ga0157364_1000391_pt1 | contig 28499 bp, 17 predicted proteins | sample AttsexASBM2_FD_111476 | JGI IMG/M metagenome (GOLD analysis project Ga0157364, IMG submission 111476) | Fungus gardens microbial communities from leaf cutter ant in Ribeirão Preto, State of São Paulo, Brazil - Atta sexdens ASBM2 | ecosystem: Host-associated > Fungi > Mycelium > Unclassified ... | reverse complement strand
GAAAAAAAAAAAAAAAGAGAAACATCATAATATTAAATATATCTAACATAGTCTTTATCTTTTATATATATCATATATATATATATATATGTATATATATATATATATATATATATATATATATATATATATATATGTATATACATGTATATACAGAAAGAACAAATTTCTTGAAGTTTTTCTACAAGCTATTTACAGATCTGGAAATAACTTTATATTGGAATATCAAAATAATTATGTAGGACGCATAAGCATGATGAGCATTGCTGCAAAAAGTTTTAACATTCTAGTAACGAATTTGAGCGTTCTACATAATTATTTTGCTAGTCACAAACAAACACACACACACACACACACACACACACACACACACACACACACACACACACACACAACACACACACACACACACACACACACACACAAACACAAACACAATAATATAAATAAGCTTTATTTCATGTTTTCTTTAAAACTCTTTTTAATGAGGGACGCACGATTATGAAAAATCAAGAAAATATAGGAGATAATTACATTTCTGATATTTTAATAAAAATAATCTATTTTAGAGAAAAGGACACTCACATTATTGTGAACCGATTTTGAATAGGAATTGTTAATCGATTTCTCAATTTCGCTAAATGTTGTTAAATTGATATTTAGAAGAATGTAATATCAATTCTATCGATTAGCACAATCGATGGTATATACATGGTACAATAAAAGAATTCTATTTATGGCTATGATACAGCTTAAGAACGTGACATATAGCTTCCCCGTTCACTTGCCCCTTCAATCACTATTCACGCGATAGATCTCCTGGCGTTAAACACAATGGGAAATAATTTATCCATGAGAATAACTCAAGCTAAGAACCTGACTCGACTTTCATCCGTTCGCGTTCGGTCTATGGTCGATATTCGCGCACTAGATCTCTTGACGTCCGATACCCGGCGGTGGTATAAAGCTCACTCTACACCTAACGCGATAACGCACGCGTCCGTCTCGTCGACTGACAGGTGAGGCTACATTCAATTTTTGTAATCGAGCCCGGGAGGGCTCTCTCGCGCTCTCTCAGCCTAGCGCTACTCGTATGGATTCGGCAGTTTCGACCCTCTTTGTGTCTGACAGTTAAACCGCAGCCATTATTCTCCCTCGCCCTTTCCCTCCATCTATATTTCTCGTCTTGCTCCATCGTTCTCTCTCTTTCTCTCTCTCTCTCTCTCCCTCCCTCCCTCTCCTTCAGCAGTATCCTTTCTGTAGGCAGCAGTAGTGGTACAAAGTCCAGTCGTGCGCTTCGATAGCGGTAGATAACCGACACGAGCAGGGTACAGAGCGAAGCACCAATTAGGAATTAGATTTCTCCGGGATGCCGGATCTCTTTATTTGCTCTCTTGGCGTGCCTCTATGTTCCCCGCTGCGATCTCCTCACCGGCACGGTAAAGACACACGTACGTACACGTACGTAATGTATACCGGCTGCTCTGCTAGCGGCCTTCGTATCGTACAAACAGGGCTGCATCCGCCATGCAGTTCCAGCGAAGTGATGCATCCGCTTTGTCGAGAAGATAAGACGTTCCCTGCGATTCGAATTGCAACAAGATCAATAATCTGCCTTGTTTTCTTCTTTTTTTTTTTCAGAAAAAACATATCTTTACTTTTGTAGAAAACAAGTATCATTGCAAAATTGTTTCGTGGAGAATCTATGTATCGTTGAAACGAAGTTCTTGAAAGTATCTTGGAATATCTACACGGAAAGAATGTTTGCAATTTTGCTGAAGTATCTAAAAATTAGCTAGATTCAAATTTGAAAATAAGTTCGAGCGTTCTATATAATTATTTTGATGGTCCAACAAAAAATTATTTTCAAATCTGTATTTATAATTAAATTTTTAAATATTTCAGCAAAATAAGTCTTTCCGTGTAATTTTGCTGAACATTTTCTTTGTTTGGAAAATAAATTGTTAAGTTTCTCTATCACAAATGTATAGAAAGATCAATTTCAACTTTACGGTATCGAAATCACGCTGAAATTATTTCAATTCAAATTCCCGATATCTGTTTGTAAAATTATCACGAAGCGAGAAAGTAACAAACTTTCGCGTAATCTCGCAGTTTCGTGAAAAGTCGATGGTTGCTGTAATGGCTCGTTTGCGCTGTGGATGCAAATGCATTAAAAGGATTTCGTTGCGGCCCTGCGTGCAAGTACGAGGTCCGGCAGTAAGTGTCGCGCGAGCGCAACGAGAATACACGCGTATGGAGACCCGCAGCTCTAATGAACGCTGAAAATTAGCCGCTATCTATTCATCTGCCTGGTAGCCGCATCCTGCGGCGAGAAATGCTCGGGAAGGAAAACAAGAAGAAACAGGCGGGAGGGAGGAAAGGAGGAAGAGGGAAGAAAGGCATGCGAAAGCTACTGCATTCTGTCGTGTGGCACGTAGCTTCTGCGAGATTAAACTCGATCGTTCCTCCGACGAGGCATTAAAGGGTTAAGTAATGTCGCTCGCCGCAGAATCCTGCGAGATCAATCGTATCTAATAGATGTCCTTTCCGTATCTCTACACAAAGATAGATCCCGCTTACTCTGCATGCAGCTTTACGGTCTGTGTTCTCAGGCGATTAGCAACCGCCAAGTATGTTATGGGACTCGAAATTTCTTTCGAATAGCATTTTGAGATAAGTAAATATGGAATTTGATTTAGATGGAATAAAATAAAAATCAAAAATAATTGGAATTGACCGGAGTCATCACAGATTTATTTTATTAATAATAAGAGTTAGAAATAAAATCACTATATGAATATATCAATCAAATAAAAGAAAGTGTCATTAGAGTCAAAATCAAATGTTGGAATAATTTTATATGTAATTTATTTAAAATTTTTTTTTACCGATTACTTTCGGACTTACAATATAATGAAATAATCATTTCACAAATTAAATTTGATTTATATTTATGATACATATATAAATACGGCGCAGACTTATATTATTAATGATTTTTTGATAATTTGTGATTTCAATTCTGACACTAATGTAAGTGTAGGAAAGAATCAACGAAAAAAATGAATAGAATCTACTCAGATTTGAATTTAGCACCCTTCATTTCAATTTTGGCACTTAGCATGTTAACGATATTCTACTGGTTTCATAATTATTTCAATGGTCTCTATTTTTAAACTCTATAATTCTTTCTATTTTCCTATATAAATGTTATTCAAAATTATAATAGGACTTTGATTTGAAATTTTTATCTATATCTGGAAAAAATTTCAAAAAATCCTTCCTAATAAATGAAAAAAGTGTCAAATACAATTAAAATTTGATGCCTATATAATATTTTGAAATAAATTTTCCATTTCTTCAAATAAGTTCTATTTTATAACAAATTAAACTATCGAAGATGAGACGAAATTATTTGAAAATATCACAAATGGCTTCAGCTATATAAGTCACATGTGATTTTCTGCAACGTTATATTTACTCTTACGACTTAGCCGTCTCTGTACGTGAGAAAAATGAACTCACAATCAGGAATCACGTTTGTGTACAAGTTCGTTTTCAGCGTTACTATATGCAATGTCAGTATTAGTTCCGTTTAATTAGGTAGGTAACAGAGCGGGGGACTAAATTGGCCAGCGTGTAACGCGTAATCCGAGAGATCCCGATTGATCGAAGTAGAAGCTCCTTGTAGCCTCCGTTCATGTTAATAATATCTACACGTTCGATCACGTCGCACAAATGTCGCGCAAAGCATTTTATTCTTTTTTTATGGTCGATCGCGGTATTAACGAAAGAGTACAGACGATGCGATTATACGCGACGATATTTCCAAGCTCTGAATTTTAAAGATAAAATATTAAAATATATTTCTTAAATTACGATATTTTTCATTTACAGATACTAATAGAAATTAGTTTATACAATAAATAATAAAATCTGGAATATTAATTATTTTCACTATTGCAAACCTTTGTTTAACATGATGCGAATTATTTTTTCTATAATTTAGTTTTGAGTTATAGTTTAGTTTAATGTAAATTTTGTGTGCTGTACTATACCTGTTCAGAAATTGATAATATAATAAGAAGTACGTTTAAAATTACAGTCAATCACACTAAAGCTTTTATATTTCTATGATTTCATGTATTCCATAATATTAAAATCGTACGAAAAAAACAAATCTCAGAAATGACGCTCAAAGAGATCAAAAGAATCAGCGAGCTTTCTCGGCCATCATTTGCATTTACCCCAAGAGTCCGCTGGATGTGACTCGTTACGACCGCCGCAATTTTCGTGTTTGCGATGGCCCTTGATGTCTTTGCGAAGGCATCCAAAATCTGTGAATCTTGACGCCCATGAAACGGTGTTGATGCTGAAAATAAGCGCGCGTTGCGAGAAACAAAGTGGCAGGAGAAAGAAAAGTGCACTGAGGGATTTTACGAAGCGAAACTGTGCGCAAAATGAAACCGACGCAAAGTAACACTTCGAAGAAGCGTAAGGTCGACGATGCAAACAGCGATGAAAGATCAAAATGTTGATCTGGCTCATTGAGTTGTTCCGGATAAAGCATTTTCGTCGTACGCAAAGAAATTAACTTTTCTCCGAGCTGAGTGAGAATGATTACCTAATAATAGAAAGTTAAACTCAGATATAGAAAAATATGTTAAATTTGTAATGTATCATGCAGTAATTTACAAAAAGACATTGCAAACGTAATTACAGATACGAGTTTCAGACAATAATTTATTATTTATACCAGTTTTTCTTCTATTTCAGTAAATTGATAGAATGATTATCCATAAATAAATGTAAATTCACTTTAGCGTTTGCACGTGTCGCATAATAAAAGAATTATGTACAGCTTCAGATATACGATATCAAAATAATAGAAATTTAGAAGCCATAACATCTTATCTTGAATTACCTTAATATTAACATCGTACGTTTTATAATTGCAATGAAAATTAATTATGGAATAAAATTATTATGAATATATCTTCTTTTAATACACTGCGATGCACTTCCGTACGAATTCATTGAATTTTTTTATCAATTTCTTATTAATGTTTTAAGTGAAAAACATTATTGAATTATAATGTTTTATACTTATAACATGTAACAATAATCTTAAGAAATTTATTCACATCATGAAAAAAAAAGAAATATTTTCGTTCTTTTGATACATATATTACTATAAATTTCGACTTGATGTTCTGACTTTAAGAACAGCATCAGGTGAATTTAAAATTGAAAATAACTTTTAATATTTACCGCAACAACATCGCAACATTGAAGGAGAGTGGAGAGGGTTGAACGTTTTACTCTCAGACAGCGAATCGTGAAGCGTAGAAGATCGTGAAGCTGTACGGTCGAAAGAGACAAGAAGACAACGTCTGCCTTGGCGTTTTCCCTTTTCTCTTTTTCTCTGCCTGTCTTTCTCCGTGCTGCAGTCGATTTTCATTCGGTTCCCATGCGTTATGCATGGCGGCGGTGTAATTCGCCCGGCGGTTGCGGACGTACATATCAAAATTAACGCGCCCTTGGCGATGCGGAATTTCCATCCCTCTCGAACGGCTGAAAAGGCACTAGTCGCGCCAGTATCTCTGAAAATCCGCGTTGCCAAAGCCGGCCGTGCGGCCGACGCAGAATTTGCATTACTAATGCACAAACTACGTCAAACGAAATACACCAAAGTGTTTTACGACATATGAACGGACGCACACTGAATACAGGCCAACCACGTGCATGTGTATGTGCGTACGCATGGTGTATATGTATGTGTTCTCGGTGAGTAGATGCGTCCAGTGAGCGTATGAGGCCCAATCATTCAATTAACTCTGCCCTATACAATCCTCTTGATGCGATTTTATTTAATAAAGCTAATGTCGCTTATGATCCCGCAATGGCCACGACTGCGCCTTCATTAACCCCGTCGCCGCGACGCGGTCCAGCTGAAAACTAGCTTTATACCTTGTGTGGTGTTACTAAGCGTGATGCAGTTAAAATCATGATGTTATTAATTTTATTCTGCAATAGCGCTTGCGATATTTTATGAGTTAACTTGAGATTAAAATATGAACGGTGAATTTCTTACATTACTATTTTTTATCACAGAAAATTACTTGCCGTATGTTGAGTTATTTTCATTTCTATTAGTGATAAATAAATTAATGTAATATATTGATACGAATTAATGTAACATATGATAGAATAAATTCGATGAAAATTATGATATTGAATTATAGATTGATTTGATAAACTTATTTTTTCGATTTTTTCCCCTTAAAATTAACACGCTCGTTAACTTTAATAATAAAAAAAAAATGATATCAACGAATTGAAATGCTCATGAAAATTAATCAGGATTCTGAAATATACGCATTGATCAATACAATATATTGAGGTTACATAAAACATTTGTTTTGCAATTACTTGTTTGAATGGTTGCTTCATCTAATCATTTTTATATTTTGATTGATGTGAATCATATTGTAATCTAAATAATATGCCAAGTAATCAAAAAAATTACTAAATATTACCCGTAACAATTCAAATTTTAAATACTTTCGACGAATTAGTTTATGATTATATAGATATTATATGATTATATAGATAATAGAATTAAATATCTTGTTCGTACATAATCCTAATAAAGCATTGTTTGATTTGTTCAATAGTTTCAGAGAAACGGAAAATTGGTGTGCATTTTAAACTTATATTAATCTTTAATATAAATTTTTTTCGAATACTTTTCCATTGTTATTTCTATCGCTTATAACTTTTTCATTAATAAAGATAAATTTGCATGGCACCGTTATGTTCCCTAATGTCTGACATTTTGATTGAAAAAAATTGTTTGCCACCCAAACCCAAGTGTATTGTTCCCTAGAGGCCCTCATAAAAAAATGTAGCCTTTAAGGCTCGCTTTAAGGATTAGAGAAATGTATAATAATAGAGTGTCTAATAAGGATATCGATTCTTATATATGGTTTCTTGTGCTCTATAAACATGAGAAAAGATTCTGATACTAAAGAACTTAAAGATGTTAGATTATGTTCCTAATGAATGTTCCAAGCTGATTACCTCATGTATAAATATGCATGATAACTAATTCCATCTGACGCTTAGACGCACTTGACTGTATTTTTAATTGTATGACTATTAACGTTTAAGAGTCGTAGCGTTGTGATACAAAACAAAGTCGATACAGCACCATTGTTGTTTTTCACATTGGTACAATTTAATAATGCACATTCGATTGATAATATTCGCAATTGTCACAATAAAAATATGTGCAGTAGACTGTTCGGCAAAAAATATGAAAAATATTAGATTTAAAAGCTATTACTTTAAGTAATTTTTAATAAATCGGACATGATGACTTAGCAACATATTATACATTAAATTCAAAAATGTTTGGAAGAATTCTACATTAAATTCCAAAAATATAAATTTAGAAACGCTCAAAAGATATTCGTTTTATTGAAATAAATTTCTTACATATGACGTCTTTGAATTTTTTTGTGATCCATTTACATCTTCCAATACAACTCTATTATTAACCGATATCTTGAAAAGGGCAGAGATGAAAATTCATGAAAAGCCGTCTAATTATTATCGCGAAATGACGTCAGCATATCCAAATTCTCTCATTGTGAGGGAGGAGATACATCCTTCCGCCGACGCAACGCGATGCGATCGACCGGTGCAAGCGCTAATAATCGAGCCGATCAGTGCATTGTTCGACAGTGTGGGAGCGATTCGTCGATACAGCGTGACAATACCTTCTTAATATCGGTTCATTACAATAATTCACAGAGCGCAACCATTGCACCAGTGAATTATTGTAATGAGAGTTTCTGAAGTATCTAGTTACGTGCGCGCGACTCGACCCTGGTATGCTCTCTTTTTTCCTCTCTTCGGCATTTCTTTTATGTGAATAGAACTAGCTCTCGCTTCGGACGATTTTTATTCTAATAAACTTATCTTTATTATGTGCATCCACATAACGCTTTTGAAAAAAAGAATATCGGAGTCGGCGAGTACTAACCGAATTGTCTACATGCCGATGTAGTGACGCAGTGCATACTCTAAAAATATACATGCATGATATTCGAGAAATGAAGTTTCTGCTAATAGAATTATTTTGAATTATTCAAAAAAAATAAAGCCTTATTAATTGTTTGCAACGAGATTGATTATACTTGATCAGAAATGCCAGATATGCTGCCGTTTATTCTATAATAACTCTACTAATAGTAATTTGATGGTGGACAATCATTAATTTAATATTAGATATTCCCATGTATCTGTAATATGCGCATACAATTAAATCATGCATATATTATAAGCAAAAGTTACAAATAATATATCTTCGTTTCGTGCATCGAAACTCAGGAGTGTATTTTTTAAACATATTGCTTTTTCTCAACAAAAATGCAACTGAATATTTTTTTATTGTGATTGAACAATTTTAATTTTCTTTTATTAACATGCTGCGATTTAGTATTTTATTAAGCTATATCTATTAAAAACATTTTATTTTACATCTGTAATTGATTATTATTAATATAATTATATTGTATAAATTTTATCGCTTTTAATAACTCCTTTTCTCTTTTCAAAGTACTATATATAGAATAATCTCATGTAACTTTGTTAATAAAGTTATATGAGATTACTTTATATACAGTATTCTTAAATACACATTTTCTGTGCGCGGTGAAAGATGTATTTAAAATATATTTATTGTACACTTTGTTATAATTTTACCCACAATTGTAATAGCACCGCATATTTAACAGCGACAATTATTCGTACAAAAATAAATATACCACACGAACCACGTTTACATTATTGAAATATTTTCCAATTGCGTACGATATAAATCGAGTGGCATTACGTTTCTATCTATCAATTCTGATTCAAATGCTATCATTGATTCGGGACCATTAATTATCCACACGATACAATTAATTCCTCGAACCGCGATGACTCCATCCCGTTAACCTCAGTATGCAAAATCTATTTTTTTTTTCTGTATAAAATGCATACCAGCGATGACTAAATGGAATGGATTAAGTAATCATAACAAGTTATAAAGTTATATCCCTGAACAAGTCAATATTAATTAAAGTAATCATATTCTATCATCAATTAATTAATAATTAATAGCACTAGTTATTATTATATATTTTTTCCCGTTTTATGTGATATAATGCGATAATTTAATTGTATAATTTAATTCGCATATATTTTATATGACTGTTTCAAGATGTAAATATATTCCATGACATTTGTGGATTTGATAAAGAGGTAACGAAAAATAGATAGCAATAACTATTATAACTATTATAAACAATTTCATAAAAATATATTCTTATGAATATCAATGAATCTCCAATAATCCATACTGGCATTTTTATTGGTATTTATCAGATTGTCCTTTTTATCAAACGACTATCCGCGCACTAATTGCCGCAATTGTCAGAGAGAAGCGACTGTCGCAATGACCAAATCGCGTTTATGCATTTTCCACGAACTCGTATGTACGTTATCCAGTTTGTGGGTGTGCAACCTGGCGCACTGGAAAGCGAAAACGCTTGGAAAGTGAAAACCGATGGGGAAATACTCAACTAGCGACCCAATGAGTCAGGCGAGACGGCCGAACGTGCCTACTTTTGAATATTTATACGCGCGCCGCCCACTCGCGAATATTAATTTACTGACGCGCAAAGTATGAGCCGTGTCTGTCTCGCGTTGGCGTGCACCGTGGCTTAGCGCGTGCACGCACGCACACGCGAAACGCACCCTGCGCTTCGTGTCGCGGACGCGTGTTAGGCGACAGTAAAAGTCACCGGATGTCATTGTCAGCCTAATTAGTGCGTTTATATAGATTGTGCCGTGCAATTTTGCGCAACATGCAAGTACCCGCGGGATCTTGAATTGTATCGAGTTACTATTCCGGTTCTCGTTGCTCCAACTTTAGACGTTATCCATGTCAGTTTGCATAATTTAAGATCAACACGAAAGTCAGAGCGTGTTATGCAGTTTGCAAATAATCAGATAGCCTTCCAAGTTTTCGTCATTCATTATTTTAATCGTGAAGCCACATTTCTCTCTCTCCCTCCCCCCCTTTTCTCTCTCTTCGCAAAATGTTCAATTAGTATAAAAGTATATTAATGTTTTTAAACTTGCTATTACTCTATATTACTCTAATTTGATAATGTATCTTCCGATTTTCTCTTAACACCACACTGAGAAAAATTTCTGGTTGAAATTGAAAAAGGTTCTGATTATATCAATTTTTATTATTTTAATTATAATTAGATCAATCAGAAAATTCTGATTTCTCCATTTTCAATTAAAATTCTAATTAATATAACCAGATTCTTTTCTCAGTGCAAGTTTTAGCGTTTTATTTTACATTAAAATTTCAAGAAAACAGAGTGCTATCTTACATTATGCTTCTTATCTAAGATCCTGTCCAAATTTTCACAACTCTAGTACTACGCAGTACTTGAAAGTAATCATAGATTTTATGCAAGCATTTGCTTCGCGGAACACCTGGGAGTGACTTAGTGCATGCAATTCCAACAAACTAGCTGCGCGAGATTACGAGAGAATGAAAGCTCGCGAGATTCACAGTAGTATTCATCGTTCGCCATTATCCGTTTATATTGTTTCCAGATTCCACGTCGATCAAACGTTCTCTAGCCGAACAATTACACGTCTTTGCCTTCCCGAGCGCAACATTTTCGAAAGGTCAGTCGTTACATTAAAATAGGTCATCAAAGTCCTATCTCTCTTCGTCATCTTTCATTGTATTGTGCTATTTCTCTCCCTCCCGCCCCCCCTCTCTCTCTGTCTCTCTCTTTCTCTTTCCACAGCTACCCCTTTCTCCACGGGAGCGAAGGTGCGATTCGAAGATAACCGGCCCGACTCACGTCATAATAAAATTAAATTCATATCTCTCGAATCAGCAGAACGCGATAGCTACCGCGACATGACCTCCCGCTTATTGTAAGTAAACATGTATGTCCTCCCACCTTTTGTCCCTCCCGTCACGAATAGTTTTGATTCATGAGACGGTCAGCAAGCCGAGCATGTCGCTCGCGTGTATGCGTATACACCCTTCTACGTGCCACTGCATTTCGAGGTGTACGTTTCTCTCCCTTCACCCCTTCACCCGGGACACCGCGAAATCCGACACTGCATACCAGTAACCCGACTTCCAAGCCTTCCTCTCCTGCTCTCGCTCCGCCTCTTTCCGCGCGAGCTCGCGCGCCCGCCACGTTTAAACACGTGTCAACATGTCGGTTGACATAGATTTTTCGCCAAGATAGAGAACCTGAAGAATAAGATGAGCGAGGCCCGACTTGAACGAGAGTCCCAATCGACTCCGTTTCATCGTATGAGAAAGAGAATGTGGGAGCGGGGCATGGAGCGACGAGCACGCGGGAAGCAATGAGGCACGAGAGGCAGGAGACGGCATCTCTCTTTCGAAACTAGTTTGTACTTCTGGTAGATGAAGAGGTCCTCGTCCCCTGTTCTCCAGAGAGCAAGATGTTTCGGGTGCATTTAACACCGGGAGGCAGAGGATTGCTGCATTGTCGGATCCAATCGCAGCAGCATCGCTGCATTACGTCCTCGCTTAATTAATGCCGCTTTCCGGAGAGCGGACCGGACATAATAAAACGTAAGAGTAAACTATGAAGAGCTAATCTAGGAATCTTATTAACCGTGATTCGTATATTGAATCGTGATGAAAATCTTCAAATGTATTTGAATTTTTAAAGTTTTAAAAAGTAAATTTGTTTTTAATTTTGTCATTTTTATTTAATATTGATAATTTTTTATTTATTGTAAATATCAGGTTTATAGGTATTACACATTGCTAATTTAAATATTATCGAAATGATCATGAAGTATGTACTTGAAATATTTGTTAATAATTAATAGTTATCACAAAATATTAAATGACGAATATTTATGAATAAAAATATCATGCATATCATAAATAAAGATCATAATTATGAATAATGACTGCCAATTCTATTGATTCAGCTTAAGCTATAACATGTTTGTTACAAAGATCTAAGGAGTGTTGCAAACTACAATATAATTATACGTTACGGTACATTTATATTATCATGGTCATGAGAAATAAAAATTGCAATATCTATTCCAGCATCAATTAGTGCAATATGAAATAACATAATAACTTTTGTAAGAGGTAGTGTTCAAAGAGAGTAATGCTCACGAATGTAGATAATTAAATTATATATCTAGTTTTCTAAGACGAGTTTTTCTTTTCCTATCTCTAATTTTATAAACTCGGTTTGCTCTCTGAGAGAATTTTTGCTGCTGAAAAAACCGATAAATGTAGATAAAGATCGATAAATTTGCAACATCTTGTCGACTGATTAATCATCAGACATTCGTCAATAAATCATGTTGTTCGATAACTTTTCATTTCCAATGTACTTAGCACGGACATGAATCATCCTCGTCGCGAAGGACCAAGGTGCACTATCTGCAAATGTACCTACATACGCAAATGCGCGCTACGGGGCGAAAGTTGCGATATATCCGTTATAATTTCGTACTAAAGGGGTGAGTACACACGGGAAGGTGCGTATTGCTTCCATATGTAGGAACCATTTGTTCCGGAAAATGGCGCAATTTTGTCTCCCTGGCACAACGTCGGAACAAATGCAATACCTTTGCGGCCGTAATTTAAACAGCAAGCCCTTCATGTGCCTCGTTGTATTTATTCGGGAATATATAAGGGATCTCTCCTCTTTTCTCTCTCTCTCTCTCTCTCTCTCTCTCTCTCTCTTCTTTATGCAAGGATTCTACATTCTGTAATTTCTGTTAGATACGTGTTTAACGTGGCAGTAATTTCATCGATGCACTTAGCGTACGCTCAGCGATGTCTTTTCAAATTGATTTAATGCGGTTGTTACATAACGGAGTCTATAAATCTGTAAGAGTCTGTAAATCTATAAGAGTCTATAAATTTGTAAAGCTACGGTAACTAAAATTAACGATCTGAAAATTCCAAGAAAATTACTCGGCGACTTTTAGCGAACTTACAATAGAAAAAATTTTTAATGAAATTAATGGGTGGGAGGAGAAGACAGAATTCGAACGAGATCTCTTACGATATGATAGTAATATAAGATTGAAGGAGACCTAGATGATGATCGACCCGTATAGTGCATCGGAGTTATGACCTAACGAGGCCCTTGCACATGCCTCGGGCAGTTGCTTAGTTCGTCCCGGAATAGATACTCCTCCGAGTAGCAAACACGTACACACAGTACAGTATATAAACTAACATAATTGGCAATTACTCTGCTATTTCGCGCCGTTTTTGTGTACTACACAACTGCTTTCAAAAATCTCAAGATGTTTTCTGAACGGATTTTTTGAATTACAAGTATTGACAAGTATTGAAGTTAATGAAATGATATTTTTCTGGTAACAGTTTTATAATAATGTTGAATTTTTCACATAAATAGTTTATTTAAAATCGCTGAATATCTCTTTTACAATGTAATTTCTTTACTGTTAATTTAAAAAAAAACAAGATTAATATTTTTATATTATAGATATTTATTTAAATATTTTGAAACGTTAAATATTTTCTAATTATTTTTGTTTTTATTTTTGTTTTGTGGAAATTTGCAAATTTCTCCTTATCTATTTTGTCATATATTTGTCATTACATACAATTTCTCTGTCCAATCATGTACTCATGAATGTCTGTTTCATATTCAATTTGTATTATATAAAAGCAACACGCCAGCTTTGCGCATACGCAACTACTTTCGTTTTCTCTCTCGCGATGTTTTCTCTCTGTTACTGAAAGTTTCCTTTCTTTAGAATAATATACTTTTGAGACTTTCACGGATATTTTCTTTAGAGATGTCAAAGGGTTATCGTGGTGTTGTGATCCATTCTTCTTCTTTTATAGTTCAAATCGAGCTTTGGCCTCCCATCTGGAGATGAGATTTCAAAACAATGATTTTTCTAGAATTGGGTTGTAAGTCTAATGTCCAATCCGCAATCTGAAAGATCGACGCATATATCTACTGATATATGAGACCAACAGTTTTTAACGCCGGCTCTAAACATCAATGACAAATATACTCTCGGCGGTTTATCATTGCTTTCAGAAAGGTGATGTCAAATCTTTGTGTTCTGAGTGGATTTGAACCTAGACCTTCGGCATAGAGAGCAGCCGCTCTTACGCCATGATTGCCACAATTACAAAGTGTCGTGTCATGCATTAGTGTCTAATTTCTTTAGAATCCTTGTTCTCTATACAGTTGGCCATTTTTGCCGTGTATTGTGTAATAACTATAGATTTTGTCAGTATATTAAAGTGCGTGAAGATTAAAAATGAAGAAAATCACTTAATTTCTGACTCTATCAAAACAAATAAAAATATCAAATATTGAATTAATATTTGAAAAAATAACATTTTAATCTGTTTTTGCACTTGATATTTCTATTGCGCTTCCTACTCTAGTATCTCTCGCTCGCGAGACTAAAAGGACTTACCTTCGCGCGTTGCACTGTCGGGTTTCGGCACGGCCAGCGAGGTCCGAAGAGAGGGGAAAAAATCAACGAGCAAGAAGAAATCAAGATCCCTCGCGCGCCGCGGGCTTTCTGCTTCCCTCGGAGGGGTGAGTGCGTGCGTGCGTCCGTGCGTGCTTGCCTGCGTGCGTGTTCGGGGTCTCTCTCGCGTGCGGCGTGAGAACTCTTTTTCGGGCCCTCACGAAACGATAAAAAGTAGACGAAGTAGCACCCGGGAGCTCCTGTCCCTCTCTGTTCCTCTGCTCTCCTTTTCTGTCTGCTTACTTTGCCTTCTTTTTCTTTCTTTCTTTCTGATTTCCTTTCTCTTTCTCTCTCTTTCTCTCTCTATCGATCTCACTTTTCTCTTCCCCCTCGATCGATTCCCTTATTATGCGAAACAGCACACGAATCTCAATGGCTTTGCGTGATTATTAATTAAGACGTTCCTTGTCGAACAATTCGTCAATGAAGATATCCCGACGCGCGACCGCTCGCTATCCCGCGGCTGTCCTTAGGTCACGTTAATTATACCTGCAGGTAAATGGCGCGCTGCGCCATTCCTAATTCGCGTGTTTCGGTCATATGCGAATATGTCACACAAGAACATGCGAGACGGAGCAGCAATGTCAAAGGACCAGCAACGTTTCGCGACTGCGTCTAGCACACACCAAGTTAATTAGTCTGATTAATCAGAGAACTTGAGGCTGGCTGTCGCCGTGTCTTTTCCCGTCCTTTGAGAAGGACAAGAAATCAGCGATCGTGAGACAGCGACATGTAATTTAGTATAATTAGTATTAAAAAGCGTTTATATGATTGTAGCATCATGTGACGTAGTCAACTGAGAACTCAGGGCTTAATAATCGTATATCCCTTGTCGATGTTCGATCGAGACTCACGACGATTTATGATTGTTGGAATCGAAAGTGTAATCGTCGCTAATTGTTCATATCGTTTAGTTATTAGTTAACTGTCATTACTACCCACTGTTCAATACTTCTTCCTTCTACTGATACCTGGATCCTTTGTAAATGATCGAAACATATGCAGTTTCGCGAATATTTGATTTGAGCAGCATGAATTGCTGTTAACGCTTATTAATTAGCTTGCAGCGATTCCCAGTCACTTGTCAAATGTTTCCTTTGATATAACACTCTGATCGCGTGTCCATAGCATGCAGTCTTCGTCCGACCGTTTCACAGAAGCGTGACTCTTGATAAGCGTTAATTATCCAGATATTAATTAGTCGTAATCGCAATTATCATTCCACCGTGTGCGATTCATTTTTTAATTGTTTCTTCACTATAATGTCTCTATCTTGGAACAAAAGAATGAGGATCACAATCATGCAATCCATTAATTACTCATATAATTAATACACTGTTATTTATTATCTGCCCATTAAATATTGCAACCACTAGCGTTTATCAGACGGCACATAAATTCTGCATTCGATCGTCTATTCGATACTCCACCTCGAAGGTGTTTACGATCACCTTCGATAGAAAAATTCTCCTTCTTGCTAGGAAACCAGGCTCATACAACATTCATAGTACTATCGACAAATGAAAATTCTTAATGTATTAATCCTGTTTACGATCGTGCTGCTTCATCTAATAGCAATCGAAAACTTTCGCAATTTAGAGACCTTTCGAAAGGAACACGATGAAGGTAGTGATCGAGTCGCATATATTTCCTGCTCTTCCTTTACAATCAGTTAATCGCTTTCCTCAACTTCAACGTTTTATCTCAATGTGCACTTGTACCACGCATTAAATGCCACTGCGCGTGTGAACATCGCGTTCATGACATATTCATTTCAAGTGAAGTAACGACTGACCCTTGGGTTTCTTCCATTTTAAAAATTCATTCACGAGATGAGTAATTGACGTAGTCGCCTGTTGATTTTCTCGAGGTCGTCGTCGATTAATAGCGATTAAAGTGGTCGCAAATAATCCTTTGATATTTAGATATCACTTATGAATTGGAAAGCGAGTTTGGATATGCATTGAAGTCAAATTTTATTTTGTAGCCTAAAATCTTTTTTTATAAGTTGTACCACAGATTTGAAATAGTTCGGTCAATCTTCGTTCATCTTCCACTCAAGTAATCCTTTATAAATAAGAATACGAACTTACAGTTCTGCGATTGAATAATTGAAACAAATGTAGCACGAAATCAGTGTGTTTATAAGTTAAATTATCTTTGTATCTTATCTCAAAATCGCCTTATTAAATCAAGTTACAAAGTTTGAATGATAGCGTACAGGGATAGTGACTGAAGTAAAACAAATTTCCTTAGTTTCTCTTAGGTCACTGTTTATGTACCAGGAGTTTCGTATCGTCCTCGGTCAATAACGAGCAACGGCAATGTAGACTCGTACGTTAAGTTAAGTTAAACTTCGCCTTCCATCTTCGAATTACTCTCGACGAATTGGGACACGAAGTTTGGACACTCTCTCTCTCTCTCTCTCTCTCTCTCTCCCCTCCCTCTCTTTCTTTCTTGGGAAGCAATCGGATTAAAATAAATCCTCTGCACTAGCCTCGGGTCACTGAATTACTTTTTATAAACCAGAAGCTTTAAATCGTCTTGCGGAAGATAGAAAATGAACTGTCTGTAATAAATAGAAACTATTAGTCTATTATTAAGTCAAATCACATTCCACTTCAACAAGTCTTTACATGGACGTCTTAAATCATTCGTCATTCTTAAACCGTTATTTGAGAGTCCCGTTGATTTGTCGATTGTTTACGATTATTATTCTTTGATAAATAAGAACGATGTTAAACATTCAATCAAGTCACTTTATTTTTTCTCTCACTTCTCCTTGTTGTCTCTTTATTAATCAAGGTAATTGGACCAATTCCTTTTGTCACCCTCACAGGGTCACTAGTTTATGAATCCGGACACGAGGATGGAAATGATTTCACGAGGTTGCCGACGAACCGGGCGCGCACAAGTCGGATTAATTACACCGACAGATTAATCAGTAGCCGGAACTCACTCGGCCGAGTGGGTCGCGGCACTGGATGCTGCACTGTCGCGGTCACTCGTGGCGACCGCACCGCAGGACGCATCTCGGGGGCATTCGCACGCGGGCGCTTCCGGTTAGCCGGAAGTGGCACGCATCGAAGAGAGCGCACCCTTGCGTTCTCCCTCTCTCTCTCTTTCCCACGCGAGCGACTGGAGCACTTCTATTGCACTCACCCGCTGGATCACCGGTAGCCCGCGCTACCGAACAGCACTGATTCGACGAACACACACACAATTGATGACACACACAAACACGCGCGACACATACACGTACACCGGACACGTACGAGAAATTATTCGCTGTCCTCCTCGTGCATTCGTCCTAACCACGTCTGTGTTTTTAAGATCGAAGGGATCGGACACGTCGTTTAGCCGATCCTTTTCGCGAAAGTTACGTGACTAATTCACCGTCTTAATGATATCACAATGATAATGATAATAATGACAACGTTGCGAGCGAATTGGCACAATGATCATTCAAAATCAATGAAGACATTTGTCAACTGTAAAGATCCTTGAATAAATTCGTCGGATCACGATTTTCTTCCGCTACAATATCCCTCGAGCGTGTTCATGAAGTGACGTAACGCGGCAAACGCGGTAACGATCGAAAAACGGAATCGGTTGGCGCGTCCGGGCCGCTCGGATGGACCACCGTGATCCGGCCTCGGAACACACGCTCGTTGGACTGTCGTTCGGAGCAGCTCGGGCCGCGGTTTAGTATCAACGTTCGTTCTTGGCTTGCGTCGCGCCCCTCCCGGGACGCCGGCCGACGCCAATCGAGTGCGCGTATACCTACTACGAGTACGAACCTGCAAACCTGCAGGAGGTGAATCCACCTCTGCTTTTCCGCCCAACCTGAATCTCGACTGTGCGACCTGCGCCCGCGCGCGTGTCCTATTCTATGCGATTGCATGTATACGTGCCTGCTAACACATATACACATGCGTTTATAGGTGTGAAGCTAACATATATAGGGCCTGCGCCTGCGATTCTTAATGTCCATTTCCATTGAACATTAAATAAAGACAAAATTATTTGACAACGATAAATTACTGTCATTGATGCATTTTATATTTCATACAGCACAGAAGCTTATAGCAACGTTTTCAATGTTATTGCAATATTGTTGGAACGTTGTAATATATAGGAATGATCTGTGCTGTATAGGATATAAGTCGATAGAGCTGAGGGGGTAAATGTTTGAAATACTTTTATTTAAAACACATTATTTGTAATACATATACTGCGATAAACACTAATTTACGCACAAATAACTGTGTTAGCTCTCTCTCTCTCTCTCTCTCTCTCTCTCTCTTATGCTTTCTTTATTTAATTCTTAATTATTATTTCAAGAGCCTTACTTAGTTTTAATTGCAAGCAATGTTGCAGCAATGTTGCAAGCAATGTTGCAGTGATATTATTATTTGTAATTAAACAATATTTCATTGCGATTTTTGTAGGAAAAAGAAGGAAGGGATTCGCTTGTTAATGTTCGGATTTGACTTTGTAAAATTGATGCAATTAAATTTCGTTTTCGTACTTAAAAATCTCCTTATTTCAGTAGATATCCGCGAACCACTTGAAAGTTTCTTCATGCCTTCTCATAAAAAAGAATTAGAATCAGCGCCAAATCTGCTATTGCACCTCCCGATGCTAATGAAGTACTTCATATTAAAGAAATTTTTTTGTTGTCTCTTTTTTATAATAACATAGCGGATTAGCCAAACCTGATCCCAACAGCATATTCGATGGAATCGGATGCATTATTTCGACTTCACGCTTTCGCTAATTGGCAAACACAGTCTAAATACTTTTAAACATTCGTTTAATGACTGGTCTGGCATAATTCTCTGGTTGTTTCCCCCTCCTCAGCTCTCCCCATACACACACTCTCTCCCATTCTTTCTCTCTCCTTCTTGCACGTGAGTCCAACTCGACCCGAAAGGTGGATCGATAGAATGAAAATGGGTTAACGTTTTACGATCCCGCCTCGCACCGCTAATTTCGTGCATATTCGGATTAGCAGATACGAGGCAAGATATCCGAGACCGGAATAACTACGGATTTCTTCCTTTCGTTCTTATCCTTTTTCTCCCATTTTTCCCTTTCTTTTTATTTCTTGTTCGGCGAGATGTAAAAATGTAGAATTACCACACTCTTATCGAGAGCGTTACGGACTTCGTGTTTTCTGTATGCGCTTGCATGAATGTTATCAGATGTCGCATATGACATATATAGATGGATACGTACCGTTTTGTATGCTTCGTTATCCTGAATGCGCATGAATCCTTATTATTTGTATTCGCAAATATAATACTTTACGAACGTCCCGTATCTAGTATCCAAAAGTGTATCGCGGTGTGTACCTATCAGGTGTACGCAGTTTTTGCAAGTAGCTGTCATATTGAGTGTACAGGAGTGTTAGCAATTGACAGGTCTGCATATGACAAACGTGGCAAATGACAATTTTGTCGAAAATCATTTGCCAACGCCGCTAGATTTTCTATAAAGTTTAAAAACGTGTTTGTAAAAGCTAAACATAAATAATATTAGATTATCGATACTGTCAATATATATTTCAAACTCCTGCATCTCGTACCGATAAAATTATCAAATTTTATTCCGGAATTTTCTTCGTGATTAATAATGTTTACAGTTACTAATTGTTTGTGAATAATGGATATAGAATTCCTCTTTTTGTGAATATTTCATTTCTCTGTTTCATTAAATATACTACCGATTTTTTACTCTATATAAATAAATATGTTTTTACTCCATATAAATATAGTTCCATATATACAGTTTATTTCACCTCATAATTCCATTTCATAAAAAAATATTTTACTTTTGGCTTGAAGTGTTTTACTGATACAAAGTGGAAACAAGCCTATAATAATAATAAAATCGGAACTAAACCTAGTACAACTGTACGAAGATTTCTTTACAACAAAAATAGGTCAAAGTGCAGAATAAACTTTTTTCGACCGAGACTTTGTTGTGAGCATTTCTCTCTTGATAAAATAAATAACATTTAACTATTTGTCACAGTTTCTTTAATTTTAAAAATTTTTTCTTTCGTTTTTTCTAATCGCTGTTCGTAAAGTCGTACGAATGTTATATAAACATGATGATTATACAATGTCTTTTTACAAACTATCTTCATTAAGTACATGATTTTCAAATTTAATTTCTCGGAAAAACCGCGGAAAAAATTTATTCCATACTTTTGACCTTTTGTTCAAGAAATCACCTCCCGTCTGGAATAAGTCTTGTAATAAGTCTTTTCCTACCCTGTATATAAAATATGTATAAATAATAATTTTACATACTATAATAATGGTCTCTCATTTGCGGTGTAAATTAAACTTTTCAAATGTAACATTCAAAGGTATTATTTAATAATTTATTTTTAATTATATATACGAAATATGCAAATACAGAATTATGGTATTAACAATTTCAGAAAAAACGTGATAAATAATTTAATATAGATGTCAGTTATACTATTTAACATTAACGAAATGATATTAATTTATGCATACAATATAATAATGATGTAATTACGTTGTGATGAAACTGAATTTTTTAATACATACATTGAATAATTACATGATTTTCCAAAAAGCTTATATTTTCCCGTGTATTATGCTTCAACACGTTCTCGGATTATATTTATTTTCTGCAGGTGCGATGTATTTTACTTTCTGATCGTAGCCTTTTCTATCCCGCCGTACACTCGAAGGAAAACGCTGGAAGTGTCGTTGAAAGTTTCGAGCACTCAGTCTCACCATTATTGTTGGTAGTCTGCTAGTAGAGAGAAACGCAGAGGAAAACGCCTACGCGCGCGCGCCTGTGTGCGTACGGATGTACGTCTGTGCGTGCTCAGCGTGTGCGGAGGACGGATTTCATAGTCCATGTAGTTTGGCATCAATGCGAAATCTGGGGTTGGTTTCAGACGCACGATAAAGCCATTTCAAATTGAATAACAGATTTCTGGGCGCACAACAAAATGCACTTGCCGCGGAGATTTCCGAAGCCTAGAAAGGGGATTTAAGCGATGCTATATGTGCCTTTCTCTATCTTCACGCATGGCGCACACGCATTCACACGAGTGTCTCCTCGCTTATCTGACTTTGCCCTTAAAAATGGGATCTATTTTTCCAATTATATTTTTCGCACATTCAAACATATATTGCACGTATACTTTATTATTCAGAAATAAAAACGATTATTTTTAAAAATTATCATGAGTAGACTAAATAGACTTTAGAATTATTCACATTTTAAATTCTCAATATAATTTAGATGAACATTGAGAAGAAAGTAATATTTGCGACAATAACTGCACAGGAAAATAATTATGATTAGAAACTTCATTTTTTGTAATTATCTACTGTTATATTTATAATTATCTACTGTTAATGTTAGTAATAATAATTATATTTATAATTGAAGATACAGTTAAGCACTGAAAATAATAATAAATTAGAGTTAAATTATAGTAATTGCAATCATTTTTCTTTCAGCAATTATTGTAGAAAGTACATAGTTTCCTTAATTACTGAAAAGGAAAGGTAATGATTATTTCACAATTTTATATTGATCCCGCTGTTGACATCTCTCGCAATCTTAAGTTGGATAATTTTCGTGTGAACGAAGATGACTCGCTTTTGCCTAATTAGTCATATCATCCGACTCCGTTACGTACTCATTGCTACTCCGGAAACGATTCCAGGTAAATCCGATCTCGGAATTCGATTGCGAACCGCAAACGCACGCGGATTTGGCGTGTGTTCCGCTGAGTAAATCCTCAAGAATGCTTAAAAAGACTTGTAGGAAACCGCTAATTAAAAGCATTATTTCAATAATTCTCAGTTGAAAGACAGGACAAAATCATTTCCTGCTTATTCAGATTAAAAAATTCGTAATTCAATACAAATTAATATTAAGTCTGACACGTGATAGAGGTTTAGTCTGATTAAATCTGACATGTTTTACATTTTATTTGATGCTTTTTTACATTTACATATTTATGTTTATTCATAATAAGATATTGTATGTGTATTCAATAATAATTTCAAATACTGAAGATAGCTCAATAAAGGAAACATTTATATATTTTATATCATATTATTAAACTAGCAATAAACGAATGTAGGTTTAATTCACAGTAAAATTTATCATTGGCATATTTTTTTACATTAGATAATTTTGATTTATAATAAAAGTTATTGTCAATTTTTAACATCAACATTGTGTAGAGGTTTTATTTTCAAAAATTAAATTTATACATTATTTATCTATTTACTTATATATATTATAGTTTGACTTTATTAACATTAACATTTTTCAATATTTAAAATAATTTTTGAAAAGCTTACATTTATTGTAATAATATTTCATTTATATTTCCAATAAGTTCTTTCGTATTATATTTCATTTATTGTCGTCACATTGCCGATACATCACGGAAATATTGCATCATTGCTATATATTCACTGAGCTTTGACACTTGTCTGAAATAAAGAGGAAAGAGTTTGCGATACCGCATTACAATACATTACAATTTTAAAGCAGCGCATTTACTTGCCAGCGAATTTACTTGCCAGGCAAGTGGTATACATTCTATCTAGCGCACAACCTAACCGGGCTTGCAAGCTCGCGCTCGCTTCTTGATTAAGCCGCGCGATTAGGACAGGCACCATATTACAGAAGTCCGTTTGATCGTGACGCTTTGATCAAAGCTGTTACGAAAACAGAATTACCATTCGTTCGTCATCACCGTTCGATAACATAGTCAATTCCAGACAGTTTCCAACTTCTGGCGTTTACCTACAGAACTAATATTTCGAAACTTTTCACGGTTGTGACATGATGACGTCTATCTCTCTTTCTCTCTATCGTTCGCTTTCTCGGTGGCTCTCGCGAGAGTTTTACGACGCAAGAGGTCCCCGCGCACTCGAAACGAAATGAACTTTGAACGCGAGCGGATTCGAGCAGCCGCGTGTTATGTAGATGGTCACGTAGACGGACTGGTACAGCTTCCAGAACACCCAGGAGCTTTTGTTGCGCGAGATTAGCATGCTCTCCTGATGGAGGATTTATTCATGTACAATTTAAACTAGTCAGACCAACGCTGGCCTTTGTTCGCATCTTGCATCGCGTGAGAGACTACTGACTAGTCGCTGAAGATTGAATGGCAATATCGTGTGGCAATATTGTGTAAAAGCGGAATCGATTTGTAGTCACATAGCATCAGGTAATACGGAAAATAATATATTTTATGATATTTTATGATATAAGTATATTTTTTATAGCTGTGACGGTATTACATAATCTTATCATCGTAACGTATTATAAAAATATTACAAAAGTATATTTTCTGATCATGTGACTAATTGATCATGGTTTATAATGTTCCGTTATTAAAAGCTTGAGCAGTAACGCATCTCGCGTATTCTTTTAATCAGCGTGCAAAACATCTAGCAGAAAGCGCGGAATCGAGAAAATGGATGCTCTTGGTGACTTCCGCTTTCTTATTCTCATGATAAGGCAGTTTACTATGGAAAAGTCGTTATCTCGTGACACTTTAATGTCATTATCGGCAGTAAATGAATATTATCCGAAAATTCAATTCCTTTTATTCTGACAACAATCGAGTAAACGCAAACCACCGGAGTTACTTTATGTTCGCGATGTCAAAAAGGAATCCCGATAGATTACATTAATCGTTTAGTCGTTCGTTATCGCATAAATTGCGCATTCTCGTCGCGAAATGAATTTCTCTGCGTTTCCTAATCGAGCGGAAGTGATTTAATGTCGTATTTAATCGCCGAATAACGCCGTGCGCGATAAAACGATTCTTCGTCGTTATATGTCAAATGTATTATATGTTTTACGGCCGTTAGATCGACATGAGAAAGTATGATAGAAAACGAGACGTCGTGATCTTTAACTAAAATATCATCCTTAGAGAATGAATAATTATTTTTCATGCCAATCTGTCGAACGTAATAGGCAACTTAAAGAAATGATTAAAACATTATCAAAGTATTTAGTGTCTTTAATTGGATCTTTTTTGAGATAATTGAGTATTAAATAGAATATTAAAAAAAAATAATTAAAATAAAATAGGAAAATTTTTATTTGAATCATAAAATTGTATCGTAAAATGTAAATATTAATGTTACTGAATTTCTATCTGTATATACACAACGTTCATTTTTATGCGGAAAATATAAATTTCCAATTTCTGCCACTTTTTATATTTAAAGACATGCATTTCATACATTCTTAATGCATTTTTATTTTAAAAAATTGATGTTTGGTAGATAGAATTCAAATTTTCTTAATGACAGAAGGCTATTTTAGAATACCATTTTCCTGTTACATGTTGGGGTGGAAAGGGGGAATCAAGTATCGTGAATCTTGCAAAGACATCGCGTCTGCAATTAACAGAGAAATGTACTTTGCAAACAACCCTCCCCTTCGCGCTCATGTACCGACGAAATGGTAACAACATGTGTCACGTGCGCGCGTTCTCACAGAATCAACCCGGAGTAGCATTTACGAACAACAGCAAACACGTGTCGCGCCTTACTAAAGTATGCATTACACCAGGGGTAACGGTAACATTAATTGCTCGAAAATTAGTTCCGGCGGTAAAACTCGCTATCGCGGATTCGCTGAGCAGCAGATAATATATCTCAACAATAACAACTTGATATGTCTATTAATAACGTATTATAATGATCGTCATAATTAATACTCAGTGAGTCGCACCATTCTCGCGAACAATATTGCTGTTACGCTGTACATATTTAAGGTACGCATTGAACTGCATTAATCTTAGATAATTTCTTGACTTCCGCATAAATGTGAAATACAATACAAAGAGTTTGGGATGGCCTAATCTATCTACATCACTATTGAAACAAGAATATATATAGGTGAAATTTAACAAGAGAATTATATTTTTCTTGGAATTATATTTTCTTTAAAATACTAACACGTTCGTTTACAGGTTCGTACAGGTGTGCCATTTTTATCGAAAATTTTAAATATCATATATTTTAAATTAACTGCACTAAGAAAATTAAAGCATAACTTAAAATTAACATTGAAAAGGACCAAATTCAAAATTACATGTTTTTTTGCGAAAAACAATCGAATGATAGGACAAAGTCTAAAAAAGCATTTAAAAACTTTAAACATTAGGTTTCGAATATTTCAAACTCCGTATCTCTGCAGTTATTTTACTATAAATGGATTAACTTAAAGTAAATCTTAAAAAATTGAAGAATTAATAAACTTCAATTTTGATAACGTATACGAAGAGAACAAATTTCTTCAATTGTGTTGTTAAATATAATATTTTCTCCCCCCTTAAAATATTTTTTTTAATTATTATGATTTAAAGCGAGTAGTACATTTTGAAGTCTTTTTTCTAAAACCTGTATTTGCTAATATGCCACAACAATTTGAGCTACACTTTTGTAAGGTATCTTCTTAGTATTTGAAAAAATTGCACTTTCGATATAAAAATTTTACTTTTCTATTATGTGTGTAATTGTTGCGAATGCACATCATATATTTGCCATTCGACAATAATATATCGTGATAATCTCTGATAATTTCACGACAGTTAAAATTTTTAATTTCACGAAATTATAACGAATCGTTGTAAGCGAATACATTGTTGAATGACGAATGCTGGGCAGTCATTACAATTACGCACATAGTAAATTTAAAGAAATAATTAGAAATATAAAGTAATATAATTATAAAGAAATCTTTATATCGAAAATGTTCTAGTTTTTTTTTAATGTCAAGAAGATACCTTACAGAATTTGACAAGTAGCTTGAATTATTGCGACAGAATACCTACTGGTATGGAAAGAGAATAGTATATTAAAATGAGTAGTATATTTTCATATCTTTTCTTTTTAAAGAATCGTCAATTGTCGTTTCAATCGTCATAATGCACTGAAAAAAATCATAACGTAATGATTAAAAAAATATTTGAAATGTTATATGTATTATATGATACAATTAATTAAAAAAAATTGCATAAAAAATGTTTTCTCTATACATGTCAAAGTTTATTTTAAATTAATGCCATTTTTAGTGAAGGCGTTGCAAAGACACGAGATTCGAAACAGTCAAAAAGTTAAGATTTTAAGCTCTCAAACACTTTTTAAACATTGCTCTGTGACTATTTTTCTCAAAAAGATAACAACTTTGAAGTTAATTTTTTTTAAGTAAAGATTTAATTTTATGAGTATTCTACAGCTACAAAATTATATTAAAATTATATTAAATATAACTATTTATATTTTTCTAATAATGAAATAAATATAATGATTTTATTCTCAATGTTGGTTGGTAAAAAAAATTTTAAATAGAATATTATTTTTTGTAGTTTCATGTTTTAAATATACAAGGATTACATTGAGAAGGAGATATTCAAGGAAATAAATTACGCAGAATTGACACGCTGAGCAGGATTTGAGATCGTGCTAATGAGATTTGAGCGACAGCCTCGTCTCCTTTAGAATCTTATCGCGGAAATATCGCGCAACGGCGAGTATCTTTTAGTAATACAAAATTTCAGAGCGCGCATTCGCTTCTTAAGCCATGGCGGTTGTAATTGCTTCGAAGACTTACGCTTTCATGGTGAGAGTGCGGCTATCTTTTCCAAATCAGTTTTTTAATCCAACCGTTTTATCGCTTTGCTCAATGTAACTTGCTCGCGGGAATCGTAAAGCTACAGACGGCAATTCCTGTGGTGAGATGAAATTTTCATTGACAGAAACGCAAGTCGCTTAAGAATGAACGAAGACATCGCGCTCGTTCTAAATCTTAAAACAGCTACATACTTTAATGGCCACAGCACTGAAAAAGGATGCGCGCCGAACGAATAATGGCCGACATGAAAGCAGCGTATCGCGTATTCCGCGTTTATTCAATGCTATATTTTATTTCACACCGCTCCAGCTTTATTATCCCTTTTTTAGTTTTTTGTATAAAACAGCGCGCGACTGTAGACGCCGTTTTCTCATGCTGAGAGCCTCTCACAGAAAGTCCTTTTTCTATTAGTCGCAAGGGGAGAGGAGAGGTGATGGAAATAATTCTTTACATACTATAATCTTGGAGATTATGTTATATAATGCAATTTATATTCGTGTTACGCGGACACGTAACGTGAAACTAAACGTTTATTCGTAATCCTCTTTTTTGATGTTGCATGAATACTCAAGTGCCTTCGTGTCCTTTTGACATAGAATTCGAGATAGGACTGTAGGGATTACCTTATTATAAATTATGACAACGACACCGAATATTTTCGTCCTTTCGGAAAATATTATTTCGTCCTTTTGCTTCTAAGAAAAAAACTTCAGAAGTATGTTTCTTACTTTAGATTAGGCCTGTCCAATTTTAATTCCGCCGAGCTAAAACGCAAAGTTGTCGATACAAAAAAAATCAATGTGATTAAGATTTCGAGGACTGTAAAATGTCGATACGTGTTTGAGCAACGTCTATTATTACTTTATAGTCTCCAAAATTACTCATTATTGAATTTTTTGCATCGATGGCTTTACGTTTTAACTCTGGAGCTAAAATTAGACAGGCCTGTCTTAGACAAAAAAACATAAAAGCATATTAACCAGAATTGTAAAGGTCAAGCCGTCAGTAAGATGTTGAATTCCAAGAGCGAGGCAATCATTTGCATGACGATTACACCTCAGCGTGATGTGTATGTATATTACTAAAAATTACCAGAAAATAAAATAAGAGAGTCAATTTGCGTTAATAAATTAAATAGCGAACACCGACGTGTTTCAACTTGCTGCATAAAAGGAGGGGCGTCATCGGCG
>Ga0157364_1000390_pt1 | contig 28506 bp, 16 predicted proteins | sample AttsexASBM2_FD_111476 | JGI IMG/M metagenome (GOLD analysis project Ga0157364, IMG submission 111476) | Fungus gardens microbial communities from leaf cutter ant in Ribeirão Preto, State of São Paulo, Brazil - Atta sexdens ASBM2 | ecosystem: Host-associated > Fungi > Mycelium > Unclassified ... | reverse complement strand
TTATGAATATTAATCATACAATATTAATTATTGTTTATTTAATTATTATATTATTAATAAACAGCTACTTTCCTTTTTCTTTTCCTTTTTACTTATCTTTTCCCGTTTCTTTTACGAAATTTCACATTTCTACGCGAGAGGAAATCTGGCGCTTTCGTCGGGATGAAGTTAACGACCACGATTATGTCTGCAATCAACTCAACGCGATTTGTTTCCTTATTCCTTAATTTAACGACAAGTTTGACGATTCAAATGACGATACTGCTACGTCTGAGAAAAAATTATTTTTTCAGGATTGTGTCGCGTAGAATACCGGTAATCTCGATAAGGTGTAACCTCTGTTTTATAAAATTAGAACCTCTCACGGGTATCACTCTGGGTCCTATAATCATCATTGTGTAGCGAAGATAGAATCTTTTGTTAAAATTAGTGCGGCGTAATGGTGGTCGAGACGACGATCCCACGAGACCGATCAAATAAAAAAAGGGACGTAATCTCAGTCGCTTAGAGCGACGACAGTCGCTCACAATCAGAATTACTGTCATATCGTATGGTAAGGCTGGGACTCGATCTAATGGAATCCAGTATATGGAAAAAGAGCCATTCGGTCCAAATTTACGCGCGAGTGTTTACGAGGCAGGATAGCATCGAATTGCCACCCTTACGCGCATTAACGGCTATCCGAGAGATAGTAAACGCGCCCCCTCGTCTTCGTAGACAATGGAGATACTTCCAACAACAATACTCGGAGGCCGTGCTGCCGACATTCTGGGCTTCGAAAAAGAAGAACGATGGAGACAAGAGCTAGACTATCTAAAGGCAATCCTAAGATTTAGTAGTGGTATCTATGCGATCCGCGTCTAACTCGCGAGAACTCGACGAGCGAGAGGATTTCGCATAGGAATCTCGGATCTTTGATATCGTTTGTGAATTTTAAAAAATATTACATAAATAAACAAGAATTTGTTATAAAATTAATGATAGAAAAAACGTAGAAAAGAACAGATATATCGTTCTTTTATTTCAAAAGTGAACTCAACTTCATAAAAATTCATCAAAATTGTTAGAACTCAATAGAACAGGTTTAAAAAAAATTATTAAAATCGTCACAATTAAAAATTATTTTTAAAGGTTGTAAAATAAAAACGACATTTGATGATGTTAAAAATATATTTTTGTCGATATTATTTGATTATTATTAGTCAATAACTTTCTCTCAAGTCGAAAAATAATCTTTCCCTTTTTCTGAGAAACTTATTTTTTTGAGTTGTGTTACTTTTGAAGTATAAGAGCAATATTATATGTACTTTTTAGTATTACTGATGCAATAAAACAATCAAAATAATTACTTGAAAAAATTACTTGAACAAACTTTACTAAACTAAGAAAAGTTATCTATCTGTGGTATGCTTAATTTACATAGCAAATAAATCTAGTATAAGATAATTTAAGATTTGCTATTAAACTAGTTTCAGAGTACAACTATGAATACAGGTATATACAAAACATAATTGTTTCTCCATTATTGTATCCAATAATCAATGCTTAATTTTATGCATACCAGTTCGATACGCTCAACGATCAGTAAGTAAGTCGGTACCAGTCACACGTCACCATACATCCTCTACTCGCCATAATCTGTCGAACGGACTGCATAATTCATTCTGTCATTGGCAGGCCTCAGAATCCGATGATTCGTTATACCACGGCACACGAACTACGACGGTCGAATGGTAATGGCTTGGACGGTATATGATTTGATACATAATTCTCGTCACAATTATTATAGGATCGCTCCGTTATTTATAAATAAAATGACGAAATTTAATAAAGTATGAGCTTTTATTTCAAATGAAATAAATTGTCATCATGTATAATTAGCTATGGTTTGACTTTCACAAAATTTGAAAATTCTGAATTGTACATAGAGTAGTATAATTTTTCATTTCTGTTTGACAAAAAAATCTGGTGGATTTATTATGTAAAATTTATAATAGAGATATATGACATATGGTATGCCTTTTCTTGAGCTGATATTTTTTGAGCGGAGGAGCTGATATTTATTTATGCTAGAGAATCACGTAGAAATTTTCTTTCTTTTATCGTTTTTTTCGTTATTGTCAAGGTGTTTTAATATTAATATTTCACTTTTCCACGGCTAGTCCGTAAAATTACACGATCAAAGTGTCAGCTGTGCCAGCACCGAAAGCTGCAATGTAAAAGATAACGGGCTTCGCGTGAATCAAAATTACGAGAGCATATTCGTCCTTTGACTGACGTTAATTCTATTTCCCAGGAAAATTGAAGCGGAGCGATAAAATCGCTCGCTCGAATACATTGTAGACCTTTCTTCTGTTCGAGATTTCCGTCGATTGAAAACACGAACGTAGATTTTCACCTTCAGACTAAATTTCTAAAGTAGCTGATAAACAGGAACTTGCTGAATTATTGAGAACTCTAATTTTCAACAATTTTAATGTTTCAATTTAGATCTAATATTTTCTCTTATGATATAATTTTACAAAATTTTTTCAATATCGCCACGTCCAATAACGTCCAATACTTTTTGCGGAATGAAATAACTATCATACCATATCACTATTCGCAAAAGTATTTTACAATGCAAATTTTTTAAATATATGTATATTATTATCCAGCCGTGTTTTTTTTCTTTTTACAGTTCAGATTTCTAATATTACGGCATATGCATGAATATTTATAATAAAAAATTAATTAAATAGGATATTTCATCTTTTTATTTCATTTCCAAATATTAACAATTTTTCCAAATATTAACAAGGGGAATGCTCAGTAATATAGTAAATTATCAAATAACAAATAGAGATGAGACCTTTTTCTCTCTACAAGGCTTGTAGATCTTATAAGAGACACTCGTCTCGGTGTTTCTTTTTGAATTATTATACCATGCAGCTCTTTGAGAGTCCTGCGAATTCTTGTGAGTTACTTCTCGAATCATTCTTAGTAGGCACTTTGGGGCCTTCCGAAAGAAGCGGTACTAAACTACTAACGCCGAGCGCCATTAGCCACGTTCTAGGACCAGGTTGCGCAACCGCGGTCCTCCTTACCTAATGGTCGCTAATATATCATACTTTTTTCAGCTGTCACCTGTACGACATCCATTTTGCAGCGTGGTTCGCGTCACTACCGCACGACGAACTGGCATTTCATCTATCCATCGTCACTTTGTGCCACGCAGTTAGCTTCTTACAAGCACTATCGTACGTCCCTTCCGACCCTTCGTCCTTCCAATTCCAAATTCGCACGTTTTTGTCGAGTGCGAGGATTCTCAACTTCGCGAATGATGCAATTATATCGTCAAAAGATCTCTTTTTGCGTCAAGTTTATTATCATCGAATTAATCTCTCAAAAGTACCGACATCATTTTCTACGACAACATTTTTATATGAAGAGTCAAACACATATAATACGCAAAGATTTGCTTCAGTTAAAATCAATCAATCGAGTTTAAAATGGTAGCTTCAGTTTAAATATTCGTTTTTGAAGCATTATTTAATATATTTTCAACACTATAGACACATTTTCTTCTTTTTCTAAGAAATTAATATATGTATCCTTTTCTATGAAATTAATATAGTATATGATTTAGTGTAATGTATCGTAAAAAAATCGCTTTTAAATATATAATGTATTGCTGCATAATATCTAAATGCAGCTTTTAATTGCTTTGAGCAACGTTTTGAGATACGCGATAAGAGCAGTTTCGAGCCACTCGTGCGCATATATCTGATATACTGCGAGTAAACGTGCATTTGCGCGTCTGCGAGGAAGAATTTGCGAGATCGTACGTGTATAGTCGTATATATGTATATTGTGGGATCCAGCAGCCACATATAAGTGCGGAGCGGCATCCTCGAGGGAGGCACACTCAAGGATCGGAATGCTTTGCCGCTTTCTCCCCCGTCACTTCCCTCCGCCATCACCGCTCCCGTAACAGCGTCTACTCAGAAAATCCAAACATTCTTTCAGGTTTATCAACTTTGTGTTTAATTCACGAGATTCCGCGGCGGGGACGGTCGCAAAATCTAAGAGCTTTCGAAAAGCGCGAAATTAGAAGTCGCATAGACACCGCTTTATAAAGAGAGAAATACAATCAAAGAGATGCTTTTGTAAGGAAATATATAATCCAAAAGTAGATCTATATAATTCATATTTGAGAATTGAAATAGAAACATTATATTAATAAAAGATATAAAAAATTGTAACTGCATTTTGAATAAAAATATTTTTGTCTTTTTCTACAGTCAAGAAAATTATATATATATGAAAAGAATAAAGTAAATCTCGAGTTACATTTTTTGTTTACCACGTTATTTATTTTAATAACATATATTGTCGAGATAAGATTTTAATATTATTCATAGACGTAAATTCACGTTATGATATAAATTAACTTGCTCATAATATTAAGCTTATAAAATGCGAATTTGGTATAGAAGTTTGTTGAAAACAAATTTCATTATCTTCCATGCTAGGTCAGATAGAAAGCGTCAATTTAGTTTCAACAACGACACTCGACCTGCAATCCGGCCAGCAATGCCCGAGAGTATGCTCGGCCGTTGCGCTATTATCGGTTTAAAGTCAAACGAATTTCGCAAACTTGGCAATCCGAGCTCTCTCACCGAGTCGACTCGACGCGCGCCTTTGTGCGGCAGCGTTCCGCTTTATCTGAGTCGACCAAACGGCCGTCTAGCCCAACTTACCGATTCCGACATTCTAATCTCACCAGGATACTAGCGGCTAACGTACTTTCTCGACCCGATAAAGACCGCATCCTCCGTCGAGATAAAGAGCCTCCGCCATCCGTCAGTTCGCGTTTCCCTGATGTTCCGATGTGACGTCGGGGCTGAAAAACGCTTCATGCCTCAGATGTAAATCCCCGAGCAGATTTCAACGCGAGTTAGATTCTCGCTCGTGGCAGACTTCACTCATGTCGAGACCCTTCGGACGTGGGATTCGCGTCCTTCATCGATCTTCGGCGAGCTTTATGAGCTTACACAGAGCAGCGGAAGTCTTCTGTGTTGGCTAGAAGTGCGGCGAAGTACACTTTTAAAAGCTCGTGGGGATACGCGGTTGGATGATTCGCTTACAGCACTTGGCACACTTTCAACATTGTCTCGACAAACTTCGACAGCGTATGGATTTTCTTTGCACGAGCGAAATGCGCTTGATTATCGTGCATACCACACATGAAAGTAAGAAGGTATCAGAAATGTAATGGATTTTACGGAAGTTGATATGAATAGAGATCGAACGTAATTTCGGTACGTGCTTCATGCACGCGCAATTACTCGAGTTTTATGTCCCATTCTCTGCAAGTAGAACGTGTATTATATTTCTACTTTGCTTGCAATCGGAAAACATATTTCAAAATCCGCGAAGAGGAAGGAAGATTAAATAATCTTAATACTAAACGAGAACTTTCTAGATACATTGATATAAAATTGATGCGAAAATTCATAATATAATAGTAATACAATAATTTTCAATTATTAATCGTCTGCCAAAGTCATTTTCGTAACATACGATCACGTGAAAATTCATAAAGGATATCTTTCCATTATCCTCGCTTTTCTTTCGCTCTTATCGATGTTGAAACTGCGAGAGTGAGTCGATAGTTTCAGCAAGTATCGATCGAAGTGTCTAAGTACGTGTACCCGAGCGAACGCGCACGCTTCGCGTTGTAAAGCGCGGATAACGCGTTCTTAATTTGAATCACGTCGACCCTATTGGCAAGAAGTTAACGAGCAGTTTTCGTAATAATACGTGAGTCAGCGTTTTTAAAGACGGGAGGGTACAGGAGTCGGAGACGACAACGGTCTCTCTCGAAAGTAGAGAGTCGCGTGTTTGTGACACGGTTGGTGTACGTGTACTGGGACGGGATTAATTGAGTACTCGGAGAGGCGGAGGAATGAACACGCGCACGGTTCATCGATTCCCGTCGGCTCTATAAGCTTATACGTGCGCGAGGGGCATGGCGGGTTAGATGAATGGACGGATGAAATGGATTTACACGAAACGGCGGAACATTTTTCAGGAGCTCATAAGAGCGAGCGGGAATCTCAAAGGTAGAGGTAGGAGAAGCATCGGAGGAAGCGAGATATCGACCGCGGGAAGTGACAGCCTCTCCAAAGTGGAGACCCTCGGCGTGCTCTCCTAACGACAAATGTGTGCTACCAGGATCAATTGAATGCTTCGAAGAACGCGGTCCTCCGAGAGTATAACGGGGAATCGATATCGCTTTGAAAACGCGTCCCTTCGACGACTTCGAGCGACCGCTGTAATTTTGTATTCGAGAGTATCGTCCGGCTGTGCGTGTCACCCCCGAGGACTAACAAGTCTTATTCTTGTCTCGTTTCGCGGAACAATCGTCTTCGCCATTGACAATTGATGTTGAATTAGACAATCGATAAACGACTAATTTAGCAATTACGAGATACACTGTCCGATCTCGTGCAATCATCGCGCACTTACATGTTTCAAACTTTACGAGGAGTAAAAGAGACATCTCTTGGCATACCACCAAGAAAAATATTTCCGGCAAGATGGATATGGAGCTTTTACAACGATGCACAAAATATAGATGAATACTTTTTTTACTGAAGCTGTTCCTTTTTTCGATAACAAAGTTAAGAATCGCACATTGCGAAACAATTAATCGCGATAATTCCTTGTATGTTTTAAATAAAAGTTGCTAGTGTTTCATCAAGACAAGATTTCTTGTCTTGTTTTTTAAGATAAAAAAATTTCATTTTTCTTGTCTTGAATTCAAAAATCTTCAATTTCTTGATTTTTTTAAACTTGACTCTTATAGCTTTTTGACTACGTCACATCGTAAGAGATAATAAGAAAATATAGATACAAATTGAATGTCGAGCCGTCTCGCAGTCTTACTATGTTTAAAAATGCGCCTATAATATCTATTATGCACAAATCTTAATAAAGATTAACAATATTTCTCAAATTATCATTTTTAATATCATAAGGTTACTGCCAAATGTAACTATTTCAGATTCCTAAGATTATTAGATGTAATAATTATTATTGTAATTACTATATATTTTAATCAGTTTCTGATTTAATTGATACTATTAGTAGAAGTACGCAAATGTTTATACATAATATATTTTTGCCAATAATATCGCAATATTGATTTTACAAATATTCCTTTACATAAGGGTTAATATCTGGTACAACAAGGATGTATCAGAGTGAATATAATTTAATTTGATTAGATCAGGGATTTCATTTTTTCATTAATCGATTTACATTCTGCTCATATGCTATTTTGCTATTTAGTGAAAATGTATGAATATATATTAGGTGTGGGAAAAAGTTCGTGGCGTTTTTCTCATTAGATGGCATTTAAAAAACGCCACGAACTTTTTCCCACACCTAATACATATCTATATTATATAATCTTCTGTATTATAAATACCAATAAATGCAATTGAAAATGTTAAAACCTAACTTATTCAAAACTTTTCAAATTAGAAATAAAATAATAAAATATTAAAATAATAAAATATCAAAAATAAAAACTGTTATGGAAATTTTAAGAAATTTTTTGATTTATTGTCAAGAAATCTTGGTCTTGATAACAATTTCTTGTCTTGTCTTGAAATCAATTTCCAATTTCTTGTTTTAGTCTTGTTTTAATTCAAGACAAAACCAAGACAAGATTTTTTGAATTTCTTAATCTTGATGAAAAAAGTCGCGACGGATCGATATAGAATTTTAGATGTATTTTATCCACAGAAAATTCTTGCACAGACTCAAACGACATTCGAAGTCTCTTCTATTTTTAGGCTTCTCGATAGGGCCAATTGTGTCTTTCCTTGAAACACGTGTAGTCATTCCAGCAATGTGACGCATTGGGAAAAGGACCATCACGAGGGCTGGCTATTACAGAACAATTTTTCGCGTGGTATTGATTCGGCTTTGTGAAAGCCTTTTCTCATGGGGTATACTTCTCTCCACATCACAGATCAGTATAGGAAATAGAGAAACAAACATATTTTGATCCTTTAGTAAACCGAGTGATTGAGTATTTCTATTTTTCTGCTGTAATACTTTCGTAACAATTTTTTCCTTTTAGAACGATTATATTATCATATCTGAGTACTTTTTTATATAATGCAAAAATATATAATATAATACAATACAATAAACAAATATTAAAAAATTGCAACGTTTAATTATGTATTTATATATTCATTATATTTTAACACATAATGCACGACATTTCGTCATCGACTTCTAAATTCTAAATGTAGGAAACGGAAAAATATATTCTGCATCTTATATATATATATACACATTCGTACGTTAGTTCCCATAAATCTGCTCTTTAGCTCTTGCCATCACTGTCTTGCCTGAAGTCAAATCCCTGGCACCAGGGTCCAACAGGATTATCGTAATGGTTCGCCAAGGTTCACCGCGATCTTCGATCGCTAGTAACTTTCCGCACCTGCGATGATTTGCTTTCAAAATACACTGAAAGATTTTAAAGATGGACCTTACAAAACGATGACAATATTATTCGACCAACAGAATACGGATGTGTAATGCAATATAAATATTTGAATAAAATTATGCCATTGCCTCAAAATTTGGAAAAACTTTTAAACCTTAAGAAAAATTTTTGGAGAACATCCCTTGGAATATTTTTCTTCGTAAAGATATTAGATTCTCGAAAACAAAGCGATCTATTGTCGTTAGCAAAATAACTCTTGATAAATACAAAAAATTTACTTATATATTATTTATAGTACAAATATATAAAGGATTTTAGACAATAGCCGAAACTACTTATCGAGCGAATCCGCTGCTAGGCGAAATCGAGTACCAAAGCTATAAATTCTACGGTGCTATACGCGAGGTAACTATTTATCTAGTTATCCGCTGAGTAAGTCACGTATAGTTCCGCCCTCACCAGCTTCATTATCTTCGCGGGACACGTTCTCCCCTGATGCAACGAGATTGCCGGATGTGCAGGACGAAGGAGCGAAACGCAGTGGATGAACGAACGGAGGTCGGCTTCTTCCTCCATCGCGAATCAAGGGGACGGAGGATCCTGAACGGATCCAAACTCAAGTTCCCTCCCTTTTCCCGTCTCCCATCCTACTCTCGTGGGTCCGTTTGGTTTTCTTTTTTCTCCCCGCTTCCTTCCTCTGTTTCTTCCTCGTTGCCGTCCACTGTCTCCGGTTAACGTCGCGAGTCACGTCTTGTCAGAAGGGTTTTGTGAGTCGGCAGATGACTGCCGGCGGGTGATACGTCGCTTTCTCGTGTGACGTCAGCCCTATCACGAAAGAAAAGGGGCTGGCAGCGATGGTTATGGCACAAATGGGAGGGAAAGAGAGATGCGGAGTAGATTCACTGCTGTGAGAAGCCCGCTTAGATGCTGCGCCAGAAGGGCTCAGTGTTACAAATGACCGCGGTGCTATGCATACCCAAACAGACCGAAGACACGCCAACATATAAGAGGAGAAAAAAGAAAGACAAATATTTATTTGGAACTCGCAGATTAGATCTTGTGAATTTAGTAACTGCATGAGCAAATGAAAAATACCCGACGATAAGAGTAGTACATTAAACAACGTGATTCAATTGTATAGTATTATGTTAGACAAACTAGTAGACAGTTAAAAACTAGATTGACTAAACACATCCATAGAAATACATCTATTCATTTAGTAAAAACTGACCATAGGTTGTATCACAATTATGAATTTGATTGGACTAATGTGGTAATTTTGAATTCTGAATGCAACTATAAAAAAAAACTGATGTAGGATGTACAAGAAGAATAGTTAAAATTTTCATACTGATATAAATGAAAATTTTTAGACAAGACGTATATGTTTTTCTTAAACAACATCTAATTTATATTTTTAACAATTTATGATTCATGACATTATAGAGGACACGCTAAAGTTCATTGTAATTTCTAGTAATTTCACTTGTAATTTCTTCAGTTTAAATCCTGACATGATAATATAGCATACATGCTTCATATCTTTCTTAAGTTAACGTTTTAATATAATTTCTAAATTTAAATAATATTTGTTTAAATAATATTTGTTTTATATAATGCTCGCTCATCACATTTTTTTTATGTTTCTTGACATGTATACGGCCAATATATGTACTATTTGCTGCAGTGAGATGAATCAGTTGCTTTTCTATGTTTAATCTCATCCGTTTTTAAATTCTTTGTCGCCTTTAAAGATCAATCAATCGACTGGCATCATCCAACTGTTTAACTGGTATAGGATTACATTGGAGAGTGATGGATCTCCTCATGATTAATTTATGCTAATTTATATCATCGTTTTTTTTATAACACGATACTGAAAATATTAGCTGAAACGTCTATTACATATATATGTATATATGTGTATATATGTTTGTAATTCTGAATTTATGTAATAATAACGCAATTACTACAGCACCAATTCCCATTAGCCCTTTGTGTTAGTTTATTTATTTACATTTTCAATTGTATAGATTATATTCTACAATATATAAATCACTATACACGTACTCGACAACTAATTTATGTTTCTGCTGATAATCTTAATATTCGTTACAATAAAATGTATTGTAAAATATACAAATTGATCTGTATAGACCTGTTGTCATTTTACAAATTTTTTAAAATTTTATTTTTTTGTTTTAATATTTTATTAAAAATTATATCAAGCTTTTTTCTCCGTGTCAATTGCATATTTTTTTATTCGTTAAAATTTTTCGTTTTTTTTATTCACTTAATGCTATTCCTTCATCCGAATTGACAGAAGAGAAATTATGGATGCTTTTATTTATTCGCAACTGCACGAGTTACGAATAAATAAAAGCATCTATAACTTTATTCTTAGAGATTCAGCGAATCGAGGAATCCTCGTTTCCGCAATGGTAATGGCGCGTGCTTCCATTATTCTTAGCGCTCTCTCTCATCGCCGGCGGGGTTGACGCATGGGCATTCCGCGGGTACTTACGGCACAAGAACAGCGCGCAATCACCCCGGATCAATATTTCATTAAAAAGAATTCGAGGCGAGATCCGATGCGTGCATATAACTACTCTTGATTTACACTACTCCATTAACTACTGAATTCTTACACATTCAAAAGAAAATCTGCTCTTTTCATGACCTATTAGTTATTGTTACATGAAGTTTTTCAAAATCAATTCGAATCAATTAGATAATCAATTACAAAATTGTTTTTAATAAATAACTTAGAGGAGATTAATTTTGATATATTTTTTACTTTCCATAAATTCATGAAACAATCATTTAAAAAAAATGAAAATAAATAAAGTCATTGAAAAAATATTTTTTTATCAAATAATTTTATCAAGTCATTGATAAAATGAAAAAAAAATATTTAATATTTTTCTTATGAGATGTCAAAATTGATTCTTTCTCTATTCAATATTTAATTTAATTTATTTCGTTTGAAAATATATATAAATGATGCTATGATAATCCATATAACTGAAATCTTATTATATTTCTTAAGAAATTCTTTTTATATGTAAACGTACAGTTGCAAAATCATTCAACACTATTCATCGATATCAGTTTCTTATTTCATTCAAAAAATTATAAATACTACTAAAAACATATCGCGTAATTTTAACTATTTAAGTATATCAATAAATTAGAAGAATCTTATCATTTTTAATAATTTTTTATAGAACACTATATATTCTCATATTATAAATAAAGCAAACATAATTTATAATTTGGTGATATATGTAGACAATCTAAAAATCTAATTAATAATAGATTCTCATATCAACGCGCTGCACCATTTTTTTTTTCTTCAACCTATGGATCAGTGTTGAAGAAAAGAATAAGAAGTGGTGTGATTGCGCACGCGAGAGAAGACTATAGATAAAGGCAAAGAGACAAGCCTGAATAGCTCGAAGCTTAAGAGCAACATCAAGGGAGAGACAGTCAGCGATGACCCTCGCGTTGAGAGGAAAACGTGGACGGTAGAAAGATGGGCACACGATCGCGTTTGCATGCAAATGCCAAGTAATATACGCGTGGTAAATGTTTCTGCACGATAAAAGTCTTGTAGTGGCGCGGCAGCCATCGCGTGAATTTACTACTTTTTCGAGCGATTGCCATCCTACTTCCGATCTCGTACATCCGCCACCGACAAGAAACTTGCGCGACCGCCATAAATGAGTAGATATGTGTGCATGTGTGAGTGTGTTTGTGTGCATTTGTATACATAAGCTTATGCATGTGAAAGAGCCTACTACGAGGCACTCCGGTACGCCCGAATTATTAAGAGCCGCTAAGCCATACTTACCGCCCTCCATATCCACCGTCTTCCGAGAGCTGTCTGTTACATTATCAAGAACGGGAGCTGCTTCGAGACCTGCTTGCGGGTGTTCGTTGCTCGTACGTTGTCGGCCGTCATTCTCTGTCATTGTCTCGATAACAATGCACCGCAGATATCTAACCACAGTCTCGAACGTCTGGTTATGCCGGGTGACTTCGCGGCGCAATTACATTACACGTCGTCGCGAGAACGTTTGGAGTGCAAATCGCACCTCCTTACCAATCCTCGAAAAACGCCGAGGTAAAATGTTGAGAAAGTTGGCTCTCTCCTAAAACAGAAATAACATGCAAAATGAGGGAAAGGGAGAATTTTTTTCTTCTCTCTTATGCTAAGTGTAATTCCGTTTTGAACAATAAAGAAAATCTAACTTGCGCAAGTTCGACTTGATCTCAATCGCAAACGACGATGGAGAAGAGGTTGTTAAACAAATCACTGCCCCACCACCATGGTTTTAGCCGCTTTCGACTAATTTCTCCCGCCGTGAAAATCCTAATTAATGAGGGCGAATTACGTGGCTCCGTAGAGTTTGTTCCGAGCGTTTCGAGAAGGTCGAAAAGCGGTCGAACGAGGAACGAACGAAGAGGAAAAGCAGCCAAAGCGCGACGGTGGATCGGTGCACTTTCGAGAAGAGAAGATGGTGGAACAAAGGAGCGAGGTCGGACGGATGCTAACTAATCGGGTAATTTTTCCAGCATCAGTCGGTGAATATCAACGCCGCCATTGAGCCCTCCCACGGCGTTAAGAACGACAAACGATCGTCGATCCATCTGGCTCAACGCGACTACGTCGAGCGTCAGCCTTCCGTTCGTCGTCCTTGCTTTTCGCCCATCGTCGACCCAACGAATCCACCGGCTGTCTATTCTCTGGCACGGCGGTTCAAACTACCGAGCCCTTCTTTGACCTGCAGAACGCTCGCTTGAAATCACCCCACGAAAGATGTTTTTTGAGCACCCGACATGCACGAGTAAACCAACCCGAATAAAGGCGACGAACAGCTCGTTCGCCCTTTCGTACCCTTCGAACAATCGTCCGTATCGAGATAATTGCTCGGGTTATAAGCGTGGCGTTTTAACCTGCCCGAGGGGAGCGTATTATCGTGATCATAATTTGTCAACAAAATTAAATCGCAGACAGGTATAGATGTCATTCGGAGTTTATTAAAATTTTGCCGACAAAAGTCATTAATCATGCGTTTATTGCACAAGTCAGTTTGCGCAATTATTCGAATTTTCGAATAATCGAAATGTCCATTTCATATGGATAAGTTTTATAATATGAAAAATTAATGTAAATATTGTACAGTATATGAAAGGAAATTGTTCAAATTTTCGAATATCTAAAATGTCTATTTCACGAATAAAAGTTTTATAATATGAAAAATTAATACAAACATAAATATAAAAGAGGAGGGAGGACGATAGAAGCACAATATTACTTGCATTTTTCATCCTCTCAAAAAGCTTGATCGTATCTTTTTCGTTTGCGTATGTATCTCGTTCGTGCTTACAATTGTGAATTAATTAAGAGCTTTTTATTATGATCGCTACACGTTTAACGGACAAAGGAATGCAGCGGCATGATGTAAAAGGCAATTTGTCGGGAATTGTAGCTTTCACACACTGCAAATGTACGTTAACGTTTTATGAAACCACGGATGGAAGCAAGGGCACCTGAGTACCAGTGGAAATTGTGTCGCTGGAGAGAAGAATAACCGGCTATAGCGTGCGGTTAACCGGAAGCGGAAAAGGTCAAATCGCGTCGGTGGGTAAGCTCGCTTGGACGGGATAGAGCCGCGATAATTGGAACAAAGAGAGTTGGCTCCGAGAGTCAGGAGGAATCCTCGTCCTCAGGGCACCCTCTCCCCCTTCGTCTTTCATTCCCTCACTTCCTCTCCGGTAGCGATAAAGTTTAACTCTTTCGAACTCTGTTAGCGGTGTACTTCTTCCGGAGCACGAAGAAAAATTCCCTTTATCTAGTTCGCTATTTTTTTATTCCTCTTTCCGTTCGTTTATTTCGCCCAGCATGTTGCTATACTTTGTACTGCACTTGCGAAACTACGCTTGATGAGTTACAACTAGTTTATCTTTAATTACAACGAAAGAAATTGTAACGTACATACTTGTAAAATTTTTACATACATATTTGTAAAATTTTATGTCATGATAGTAAATCCTTGATATTAGATTAAGAGATTAAGTGTTCGTTACCTTGAGAGAGATATTTTCAAAGGAAATACCTCTCTCAAGACCTCTTTGACATTCTGGTCAAATTTATGTCCTTTCTCTTTCTCGATATATAATTATGAATATTAAAAAAAGGGAATAAATATTACTTAATTACAGTTAGATTCAGAAATGAATTAATATTTCAAGATAGAAGTTTTTAAAATATTAGCAGTAATTATCTGTTAATTACTGCTAATTTATGATGCAGCCACTAAAAGCATAATTAACATTAATTAAATATGTAAACTAAACATTAATATTGCAATTAAATATAAAATTAATTGTTTCAATTGTATTACATTCTCGAATACATTTATTTAAAGAATAGATAAATAACTGTGATATATGTTTAAAGTATATCTCTACAAATGAATAACATTTGTTGCAACAACTTAAAAGTATTTAAATGTCGCTAAAAAGATTGCAATCTTTCAGCTTCAGTCGTAACTTCTTTTCTATTCCTACTAGTGGATGATTCATCGTTCGGTCGAGTCACTTGATCGTTAAGCTGATCCTTCTTTCGCAATGCGTTGATAACTGACAGTCATACTACATGAATATTATTCAAGTGTGTTCGTTGTCCATGTTACTAACTATGTGTCAATCAATACATTTCGGAACATAAATATACATCTCGTGTTCGAGATGCTCTTGCTTAACGCGGTCTGTAGGTACATTTATTAATGGCAGACAAAGTAGTGAGAGTTATGTCGAAAATTTCTCTTGATGTTTCAATAAGAGTTGAGAATATTAATGAAAGAGAAGTCGAGCCGCCCCCGTCAAAAGTGGAAATTATGACCCTGCAATGTTTACTATGAACAGTATGTAGACTGAAAATTTCTGCAAAAGTTCCTTACGCAAAAATTCACTATATAACATAGAAATGCATTTCATTGCATCGAGACCACAACCCGTTGCGAGCAAATTCTCGCTTAATGTTCCGTAAGAAGTGGCGGCTTCTCTCGTTTTAAAGAATGTCCGAGGTGCGCGGAAAATCCTAACGCGAGTAGTTTGCCATAAAACACAGCCCGCAGGAGAATCATCAAAAACTATTCGCGGCCGCTTGTGTTTTACAGCCTTTTGCATAAAATATGAAGTCGCCACGTGTAAAATATTATCGCGCACGCCCCGCATCGAATAATATATTACAGTCGATATCAGCATTATCAATATTCACACGGGTGCATATGGATTTCTCCGATGTGTTTTCGATCGGTAGCCATGCGGTTTCTCTTTCGATTCCCGCGGAATACCATTACCTGGTGGCTTCCCGTTGCACTCTCGGCACGGCTCGATCACCGTTCGCAGAATACCCATTTCGCAACCAAATGAAGTTAGTCTCTTGTTTCTTGTGTTTTTCCACCGGCCTCTCTCTCTCTCTCTCTCTCTCTCTCTCTCTCTCTCTCTCCCGATTGCATTGGATGTAGAAGCGCATAAACTTTAGAAGCTCGGTGTTAGATGTAGCTCGAAGTGAATAGGTCGACGTGATCAGTGTTATTCTAGCGTAAACCGACGAGCGAACGACGCGACGCGGACGTAGTAGGTGGGATGTTGACGAAAGGAGCGGAAAATAAGGCGGAAGCAATAGCGCTCCATGTGGCTGGAAACTCGTTTCGTCCATTAAAACGCGCTTTCTTGTCAGCTTGTTTTTCGCCTTCCTCGCGGCTCGGTGCCGCTCATGGCATTGAGATATACACGAAGAAAACACGCGGTACGGTACGTACACCGGCGTGATGTCGACCCCAGAATACTCACAGCGACTCATCCTTGCAATTCACCCCTCGAGAGCCTAAGTGAAATTTCGTGCCGGGCGCATTCCTTTTTCTCTTCCTATATCCCGGCCTTTCAGTCTCCACTCACCGGTCGTCTTTGCGGCGAGTCGAGATAAAGGATCCGACCTCCGCATTTCCTCCTATTGCATGATATCCCCTGAGATATCTTATACCGTCGAGAAATTTTCGTACTCTTCTCCTTCTCTCGTGAAGGAAAAAAAAGTTTGGCACGGATTCTAACCGCTCGTGTTGGGGTTAAAATAACGACGATCTTCCGCCACAGCCTAATATAAAGTTAATTCACTTTCGTGGCAGTGGCGCGTATCATTGTATATGGTCGTAAGGGATCGACGGGATTTGCTTATCCCCGGGGTCGCTGTACTGCGGCGAATATACTATATCAGGACATGATGGAAAATAGCAAGGGAGAACATAAGAATAGTTTCGACGCTCGCGAAGCAAAAACGTCGGACTAGGTCAGCGAAGCAAAACGCCGAAATGCCAGAGAGCATGGAAATAACTGATAAAACATTCGAATATTTCATCCGCCAACGAACGAAAGTGACATTGGAAAAAAAGATCCACAAGAAGTTCCGATTCTCCCAAATTGGATATGTAAACGGAACAAACGGGTAACAAAATCAATCGGGACGCCAAGCCTTTTTGCTTTTTTTCATTGATTCTTACTATGAATTATCATCTTTTACCCTTGCTAATCTGTCTGTAACAAGAATACGAAAGAGCGAACGACGTAAGAACTTTGGTCATGGCAACTTCAACATGAAATTGATTTTCATCTTTCAATATCAATTTTATTTTCAAACTATACACGTTAACTTTTGAAAGTGCTGTACTACTTTCTAAAATCATAAAGAAATTGTGTGGAACATCACATTTGGTTACTAAGATTTGAAATTTAATAAAAATAAATAAGATTTAAAATAAACGGCTCATATATTTCTCTTCATAAATATATTTTTTATAGTTATACAATTGTTTTGTGATTTGTTATTAGATAGATTTGTTATTAGATAATTTTTCTTCTATTTTCGTCTATATTGCCACACAAAGGTAGGTGTATATTTTCAGAAAGCAAATGGCCAAGTATTATAAGAATCGCACATCGATCAAACCTATAGGCGACTTCTTTCAAGGGTTGTTTGCTTTATCCTTAAACTTAACCCTCGCTTACAAAGATGGAAGGATCGTAGAATAAGCGTGGGCGTGTTGTTGGTCGAGAAACTGGGCACGTTTCGTGTGACGAAAATTTCGATGGTATATATAACGCGTGTCACGACTCGAATAAGAGGGATAAAATTCGAGTTCAGAAATATCACTAATACATTATCTTGACACCAATATTTCAGTATTAATGCGAATAGAAAAGATACGTTTCTTTAAGTATAACATTGTACTTATATCGCTCTTCTTGCTTGCTTTTTAATCAAATTGGAACACAATAAATTGTATATTTATTGTAAATTGTAAATTGAATGTTTATTGTTATAAATAAGTGTTTCTCTAAATTAATAAAACAAAAATACATTTCTGGTGAGCATTCTAATTTTTTCATAAAAATTAATAATGATATTTGTTTATTTTAAAACAAATGAAAGAATATGTTTTATTAATATGGCAAATAATATTATATCAATAATTCCAATTCATCTTTAATGCGAATTTAATTTTCAAGTGTAACTATTTTTACGGTAGTTACGGTAAGAGAAAAGCTAAACTTAAAGATTAATTTGTTTATTAATGAATGAAAGATGTTTTACTGATTTTCCGAAACTTATTAAGACGAGTATATAAGCTAATACCTTTAAACATCTTTATTTAATACTGTCTTGTAATATTTATTGCTAGACTTTCTCCGAATACAAAAATAATACAAAAATTATTAGATAATATTTATACTCTTAACGTTGGATTTATACATATAAAAATTGGATTAAGGTTGCTTATTATTATATTACATTGAAAACATTACATAGAATCATTATTATAATTTTTTAAATATTAAATATTAATTTAATAGACAATAATTTAACTTTTATCAAAATTTCATCTATGAGATATACATATAACAAATAACATTATTAATTCGATAAGCTTATATTTAAACATTTCTTTAAGCATTTAATATTTTGTAAAAATAACAAATAATATTAACAAAATATATAAATGCAATAAAAAAGGAGAATAATCATATAAAAGATCAATGGGATAATCTGAAATCATGTGGCACGAAATTTTTAACCAGAAACAATAGAAATTGTCATCAATTTTTTCGATTATAATCCGTCTTATGTATCATCTTAAAGAATGTGTATCGTAGGGTCCCTTAATTTCGCCATGATGTTTGTTTGTGGGAATATTTACACATACGTTCAGAAAAGTTCTTAGTCCCACTCTTGTATCGGCTGAAGAAGAGGGTTCCTTAAATCGACGGCTTTGTCAAAGTTATAGCACCCAGATTTGTAGACACAAGGATCGCCTTTACCAACTTACGCACGTTGGCATTCTCTACTATACTTCGCGCGGAAAAGTATAACGAGATATACATACATATTCCCAAGAACATTCTTCAATCTCCTTCAAGCGATAACATATTAATAATGATTTTGCAAAAGCCATTAAAATATTACCACCGACGCAAGTATTAACCGGAAGTATATGGAGCGTTTCAAGCATTGAAGCGTAAACGAGAATTATCCGGCGTAAATACAATCTCGTTGATATTTTAGTTATGACTATATGATACATAATCGAGAGTGATAGTGTTTGTAACTTCCAATTTAATAATATATCTTCGATATTTCTTTCGCGGATTATCGAAGATAGACGAGTTTTCCGATTACGAAAAGTTTCAGGAATCGTTCCAAGAGCTTAGAGACGTCGTCATCGTCATCGCTCTGCATTTGTCAGAATCCGTAACGTAAATTTTCAGCACAACTTGTCGGAATCTGGCGCGTACGATAGGATTACGAGATTAAGAATCTTATCGTTAAGAGTCATTAATAATAATAATCATCGTCAGTTCCGGCAAGACGAGAAACGCAAGTGTCTTCAATACGCTTCGCTCTTTGTTAATATCATCTATCATTATTATGTATTATTTTGTTAATTTGAGCCATTAATAATTATGTATATATGCAGATACATACACATATATATATATATATATATATATATATACTAGTTGCATAAATTTTTACTTTTTATATTTTTTTCTCTTTAGACAACGTATTTTAAATATTTTATCTATTGATTCCTAAAATTGACTGGCAGGCATTCAACACAACATGCGGCTTCAGGGGGAGAGATTGTTCTTTTTAATTGTTCGTTTTATTTATCACTGAAAAAGGCTCAAATATCGGAGCTGAAACGTTTGTTTATAAAGTTGTAAGAGCTTGAATCTCAAAGTAATTGTGTGAGTAAAGGTGTGACCGTACGATAAAAAGTTTATTATTTTTGCGCATTTCCTACTTGGCTCCCAGTTTTTATTGCTTTTTATTTTTTTTTGAATTCTTTCTCTTGCTACTTTATTTAAATCTTTATTTTGTATTGTATTTCGTTATTCTCTTTTTGATCATTTTGCTTATATAATTTATGTTATTTTATTTTCTTGTTATCATAATAGTCTGTGTTCGTGTGTATAGATTCTTAGAAGATCCGTCTTAAAATATATAATAAACGCTCTATCTATTTATTTGTCTAGTATTTCGCGAAGTTGCAACAACATACGTCGAACAAAATCCTAAATGCTACGACGAGCACCTATGGGCGACCTCGTCCCATAAATTCCAGTTCCAAGGATGCGCAAATGTGCACAGCGCGGCCAACGACGCTATGCCGAGGGTCGTTCGAAGAATAATAGTTGACACGAATAGTTGGTACTACACGCGCACGTTGCAAACGTTTGCCGTGGCATTATGTAACCGGCGTTACGTCATTCTTAGCGCGTTTCTTGCTGCGCTCTGTAAGACACGGATCGTCGGAACTATCGGTGTGGTGTACAAAGGAAATGTGTACCAAATATCGGCAACATGGCTGTTATTAACCTTGGTTTGCGGTATGCAGATAATGATAGAGTGGTACAAGGAAACTTTCGTTACAGGAAAATATACAGGCGACACAAGTCTCGTCAAGTCTTGTTTAACGAAATACTTTGCAACTCTATGGTTTTTCATTAGAATTATGTAAAATACAAATTTCTAAACATTTAACAATTTTCATATAATTTTCATGTTTTATAACAATTATGCAAAATTTATGAGATAATATTTATTAAATTAGATTGTATCAATGACATTATATAATTATTTGAAATAATAATTAGGATAATATCAGCTATTATAAAGAGTACATAGTATATTAATTTCGTAATTCAGTTACGTGACATTTGTAATGAAATTTTAAATTGTATTAAAAAGGGAAACAATTTTTCTATATCAATTGCTGTATTTTCGCAACATTTTGTATATCGCAGATATTATCATATAGCTTTATATTTCCGACTAAAACTCGGATCAGTGGAGGGTTGAAATTCGTCGTTCCATCCTGCTAAATTATTTGCGTATGCTCGCAACGTTTCATGCTAGAAATGTAATACGGTTTACAAACATCGATCAGCGTAATATAGCGTTCTAAACTGAATAATTGAATTAATATGTTAATGGCCCCGGATACCTGGTCGATCGTTTTATCGAAACATGCGCCTAGAGAGAAAGAGAGAGTCGTTTTGTGTCTAACAAACATCCTGTCGATTCGTTTCGTGGCGAAAATCGACATGCTACCGTATCCCACTACAAGAAAGCTTTTCGAGTGTTGGGCTTGGGTCCAACTGCGACCACCCATGTTTATAGTATCGGACGTCTTAACTCACTGAGCGGAGGAATATATTCGGAAAATGAAGCCGAAGTTGAGAGGTTGCACGAGGTCAGGTTCCGACGCAGTGCTATACATTCCAATTTCGCAATTTCGTAAAGCAGATAATATCTGCGGTACTCACGGACGCAGAATAATTTCAAAGTAAATGTTCCGAGAAGTAACTTTGTCTCTTCAGAATGGTTTTGGATGTATAAAATATGTCATCTAATTACAAAAATGAACAGGTAATAAAAATGTAACACGTAGTTTGCTTTAATGTTGATATCTTTCACGGCCGATTTAGTTTCCGAAAGTATCGTTTAAAATGTATGCAGAAAATGCAATTTCCAAGAATATCGGCAGTATCATTGATCGAGTCGGTGCGATATAATATCAATTCCAAGCGATTGTTCAATACGACCGAAACTCTTTTGACTTCGCTTCGATATAACGGCGCCTATACAACGCTCGCTTTGTGCAGCGCTGGAGAAACATCGGGCGCGCAAACAGAGCGATTCGAGTGCACACACAATAACCGATTAAAAAAATACTTTTCGAATCACACGGTCAGCCTCCGACGTGATAGTTGAACGGCGATAGCTCAAACGGAAACTAGGTATATGGGTCCGATAAGCGCAGTTAGTCTTCTAATTCCACTCGCCATAAATGCCGCTTATGTATCTAATCTGGCATTCCCGCGTGCTGTACGATCGTCTACAGAAAGGCTTTAACGAACACACAGAATCCATGAATCATTTACGGCGACACAAGGCGTTCTCTCTCTCTCTCTCTCTCTCTCTCTCTCTCTCGCTCTCTTACTCGGCTCCTTCCGTTGACTCACGAGCGATTATTCATTTGCAAATAATTCGCGTTCGTGTGCTTCGTGCTTGTGCATTTCTCGTAGTCGATTCGCTGAACGAACAGCGCGTTTCTCTCATTGTCAGTTAAATCTATATGTTATGCAAACGTACACATTCGACTTTCGGTTAGGTCGGTTCAGAAAACAAGCTCTTGAGATTATCATCCGCGAAAGATAATTTTAAGCTTCTTTTTTTCGAACACGTATTGTATTAAAATAAAGATGTGATTGTATTTATTACGTAATAAGAAAAAATTACAAACATGAAGCATAGACGTGAAGAACAAATCCCAAACACATCAATTTTCATTCATTTTTTATGAAACTTAATTTTAAATTACAAGAGATTAAACTATAATTAGATAACGTATTTAATATTATGCAATAAAAACAACTTCGTCATATATTTATCATACTTTGTCCAAATTGGTTATGAAGAAGATAATAGATATTAAAATACGTAGTCGAAAAATCACATTCTATTTTATTGTAAAGTATTATTTAAAAAAAATATATTTTTTTTAAATCTAGGTTTTGCGCGCTTCAGATTGTTTCTAGTGCATAATGTAAAACGGCTGGAAACTTTTCGTGCGCAAATTGCAACTAGAAATGATGGTCGAGTCTCTAGCCACGTTGTGAAAGTAAGACAGATGCATAAGTTTATAGACGACCTTTACTGTACTGTCGCTTGAATGGGAATCCGAAGCGCATTGCCTATAATTCGAATGGAACGTAATATCGGCTCGCGAATATAATAGTTATAATGCTTTAATTGAAGTAATGTCCGATTCATACAATTATTGCAGAGTTATGCAATTAAAGTGCAAATTATGGAAGATTTTTCCTTGCCACTGAAAAAAATTTACAAAGAATTTATTTTGCGTATTTTTTTTTTGTTTGCGTAAGTACTTTTAAATTATCACATAAATGACATAAATTTAAACAATTTCGCAATAAAATTTCAAGAATTATATTATTATCGCAAAATTATAAAATATTTTTGTTCACGTCGCATGAAGAATTAAATTATTTTAAAATATCTATATTGGGAGGAAATTAATATACATTTTCGCGTATGTGACAATTCATATGTGTGAAAGAAGAGCCTTTGGAAATTTATGTGACATTGATTATTTCGTTTATATAATGACGAAAATGAATTGTTCGCAAGTGCCCGTTTATTTTCGAAAATGCAATAATGAAATCATGTTGATTAAAATAAGAGTAAACATAAAAACATAATTTACATAATTTTCAAAGTATTTTTATTTTGTGTCTCATTTACTTTTTTTTTCCATATTTTACAGTCGTTAAAATTTCAGAAATGCGTATTTCGATATCTACTCGACTCAGTTTGAAATAAAAGTTTACAAATCGCATTCGTATATGCACCTATCTAATGCATCGAACTAATAAGATAGATAGTTTGACATAACAATTTGAAATAAGTCATCCTCGTACGTGTCTCTTATTTCAATTCCCTTCTTCTCGCGCCGACATGTCGAGGTCGATGAACGTAACACGATATAGTCCACGCAATGAAATCATCGACGCGAATTCCTTTCGACAAACGAATCTCCGTTTTTTTTTCGTTGTTGCCAATGGTACCTCATCTGCATGATACGCAACACGCAATACGCAGCCGTGGCGTCGCGACGTCACCGATCAGTGCTGCCGCGGCGTCGCGCGGCCGTTTAGAGCGGTTACGAGTCGCCGGTGGCTCGCGCGCGCTCGGTTACGTTCGGCCGCACTCGGGCCTCGTCGCTCACAGTTACGGTGAGGAACGTCAGTTACTCTTCGACACTCGCGTGGAAGAGTCTATGCGTATTCAGCGGTCGGGGATATTCGCCGGGTCCCTATCCACGGAGTGCCGAGTATCTTCGTTCAAAGGTGTTAACCCTCCCCTGCGTTTCCTTCAACCCCCGTAAGCGCGCGGGCAAGAAATCCGTACGTGCGGTATCGCGATCTCGTCGTACGACGTGAAGTTGCCGCAGTTGAGGCAGAACCGGCGTCGATCTCGGCGCGCGCGCGAAGGGATAAAAGCCGGTACGCGACGAGTACGATACGCGGAACGGCAGACGGAGAGCTAGAGAGAGAAAGCGAGAGAAGGAGAGAGACGGCCCGCGTGTGTGTTGCCGTTAACAGTGAATGCGCGAGTTTTTTTCCGTCAGGAGTTACCGTCGCGCGAATGTCTAAAGTGGATGCGGAGTAACGCGGAGCTGCGAAAGAGGGAGGCCGGGGAACCGCAGCCCAAGCACGAACGACTACAGCCGGCATTTTGACGTTTGCTCCGCGTGTGTCTTCCCCCCTCCGCGTTCCCTCCCCGCGTGTGATGAATACTGTCGCAAGTGAGCCGTGCACGCGACGCCAGCAGACAGAGCGTCGAGCCGCACGAGTGATGCCGTGTTCGCAGTGAGTTTTTTTTTCCGCCGGTTGTATAATACACGCCGTTCTTCTCATCAGCGACGATTAACGGCGTACGGCAGCAATAACAACAACAACAACAACAAAATAACAGGCAGCGACGCGGCGGCATAAATTCTTTGGTCGTGATATATACGGGAGGTACAAAGAGAGTGTGAGAGAGAGAGAGAGAGAGAGAGAGAGGGAGGGAGAGAGAGAAAGAGAAAGAAAGAGGAGAATAAGAGCATCGTGCACGCGCATTCGTGAACACCGACGGATATCGGGCGAATCGAGTCGTTAACGGGAACGAGAAGTGCGGAGAATCACGCGACTCCATAACCATCCTCGCGTTGTTCGGTCGACGTAGATCGACATAGATCGACGTGTTCCGTCGAATCCGGAGTCCCTAGGTTGTTCGTTTCGCCGCCGGCATTCTCTCGCTCTCGCGTCTACGGTGGAGGGGGAGGTCTGCCTCTTCTCCCGATGATACGCACGTGCGCTCGCCTCTACTCGCTACTACGTTTACGTGCGTGCGTGCGTCCGGAGCGTATTCAGTGAATCGAGTTGGTATTCGTATTCGTCTTGTCGTGCCGTGCCGGTCGGCCGAATCGGAGTGCTGACGGGCGAGTGAAGCGCGGTGTTGTCGTCCGTTGTTCAGTTGCGATCAGTTTGAGATTACGTTTGAGTTTACGCGTTCTCGTCGTCGCGTCTCCCCGCGTGTGGCACCTGCTGGAGAAGGAGGCTCCGGAGCGGAGAAGGACTTCGCAGCCGCGCGTAGCCATGGATACGCTCCTACCGAGCAGCAATATATTTCGAGAGCTGCAGGACATACACGACACCGGATACTTCTCGGCCCAGCCGTCGCTCGAGGATCACTGGCAACAGGTATAATCAACCCCGCGCTCGTTCGTTAATCGATCAAGTCGCGATCGATTCTTAAGAGCCATAGCTCATAAAAAAACGTAGTGCCGAGCCTTGTATAACACGATGTCTGCAATGAGATTTTAAGGCGTGAAACTTAAGCCTTAAGCCTCAAGTCGTAAGAAATTGATGTGAGAAGAATAATCGACTACGGTTGGTCAATTTCTTACGGCTTATGGCTTAAAGCTTAAGTTTCACGCCTTAAAATCTTATTGTAGACGCCGCTTTATGCACAATACATAAAGCAATAAGAGAATCAATCAATCAAAGTCTTTCCTTCGTGAAATGAAAGAATGATTTGTTAATTTTCTTATGCTTTATGTATAAAAGAGCTTTACATAATACATAAAGCGGCGTCTACAATGAGATTTTAAGGTGTAAAATTTAAGCTTTAAGCCTTCAACCATAAGACATTAATCAATCATAGTCGAATAGAATCATAGTGATAGAATGAGATAATCGACTATAATTAGTTAATTTTTTTTTTACGATTTAACACCCTAAAATCTCATTGTAAACACTTTATGTATTATGTAAAGCTTTGTGTTTTGGCCTTTAGAAATTAATGGCCTTGCAATTTTTTTATGTGCCATAACTTTTATTTGATTTATTTATCTTAGTTTTTATAACAACTTTTATTGGAATTTTTATACGAGAATAAAAGCATGATTTTATTCATACTGAGAAAAAAATTGTTCATTTGACTAATTTATTAACTAAATCGATTTATTTTTATTTCTTTTGTTGGAAAATGTATGTATTTAAGTAAAATATAATATATTTTACTTAAACACGTAAAGAAATAAAGATAAATTAAACGCTAATTTAGTCAATTTTTTTCTCACTGCAAATATATCTAAAAATTTTGCTAAATGCTGTGAAAACAATTTTACTGTAGTTTAGTAAAAATTTAGATACAAGGCTGAAAATAATTTTGGGCTGTCAAAATAATTACGTAGAACGCTTAAATTGATTGCTCTAGTCAAATTTTTTTTTATGACATTATTCATCATACTTGAGATTTCTATAATTATTTTGACCAACTAAATTATTTTCTGCTCTGTATATAAATTTTTAGATACTTGAATAAAATTGTTCTTTCCGTATAATTATAAATATCATGAGACGTAAGTTCATATAAACATGTAATTTTGTACGTGTCAAGTAGAGCAGCGTTTCATGTTTCTCCTCGTTATCGCCGACGACGTTTCTAATTAATCTTCAAAAATTTGATCCTTCCAATTTTTCTCTTAGAAATATGAAGTACATAATTTACCGGATAATTTATAGTTAACTTTTCTCGCATTTTCAACGTTAAGAATACATCAAGATCATTTAGATGCATCAAATTAGAGTGTTGCACAACAATAAGGTGCCATGTGTCGACAAAAGTCACTAATGTCGCATAGAATACCGGCATCCCCATCCGGCTTTCGGTGTTTGACACTTTGTCGAATGTTCTGTCTATTTATTATCTCTTTAAGGGACACAAGTAGGGAGGGTTTGCAGGTATATACATTCCTTGTTGCCTCATGTTCTTTCATTCATTTATATCCTACCAACCCGTGTTTGGAGTAAATCGACCGGCGTCGTTTAGCTTCGTTTACGGAGCACGATCGTGGTTAGCGACCTTTGACCTTCTCGTCGCTGCCGGTGTCAAATGCCGCGATTGTTGTCGCACGTTTCGGGAATTGTTGTCGCAACGTTTACGTACGCGAAAAACGGAAATTGTCTCACCACGAATGCGCCGGCTCGTAAGATTTACGTAACGTGATGGAAACGAAGGGGATCAAGAGGAATACGCTGACCCACCGCGGATCCTTTGCCTTCCTTCACGGAACGTGACATTTGTCAGGATGCGAAAACTTGCGAACGAGAAATTGCGATAACGCGCAAGAATGATCGCCGGGTTCTTCCGCTGCAAAGACTTTAACGACGCGATAAATCTCGTGTTACATCGTGTCTATTGGGATCTTTGTTATAATAAAATAGGTCGTATTATATGATATATACAAAGAAAATATGGTTTTGTTAAAGTATCTAAAAAATTGGCTAGATACAGCACCTAGCAAATAAATTTGTTGCCATCGAAATAATTGTAAAATGTATAGAACGCACAAGCATAATGATGATAAAGCTACAAGAAATTTTGACATTTTAGCAACTATCTTAGGTATGTATTATATAATTATATTTTGGTAATCTAATAAAATTAATTTTAGATCTGTATCTAGCTAAATTTTTAGATATTTCAGTAAAATCATTTTTTTCCATATAAATATAACGTATCGATCAATGTACGTCGCTATTATTCCTAATATAACATTCCGGCATTTTTAGGGAAACCAATGAAAACATAATGAATGTAATTATCTCTCATTTGCATAAGAAATTAAGTGACTTGCAACTCTTGACTTTGAGATTGTGTAATTTCTTAAAATATTAATTTTCATAAATACTCAAAATATGTCGGATTTTGAAATCGTGCCATTTAATCTTTCAGTCCAATGTACTATAATCGTTAAAGGGAATGTATTTATGGTCTGAGAAGCTCTTTAAATGTATGACAATCGGATTTAAAGACGGATGTATTGTACATATGTTACGGACTTATAATACGTTCAGGGAATCAGCGGCTAGTTTATACTATATGGATTTATTAGTATATCCTGTTCGAAATTGGATACTGAATGACAGTTAATAATTCTATCTCTCTATCTGTGTAATTAAATATTAATAATTTACAGCTATTTTATCATTTCACGATTCACCGTTACAATGTCTTTAATTTTTTAAAATCTGTTATTGAGAAGGAAGATTTTTTTGACACATATATATATATATACTTAGTTACTCTTTTAAGTTCTTTTAGTTTAATATTCATTTATTTAGATATATTTAACAAATTTAACATTTAGGATGCATGCATAAAAATTATCATATATATATATATATATATATATATATATATATATATATATATATATATATATCTCACATAAAAAAATTGATTTTTTTTTTATTGTTTTTTTTTTAATAAGTATTATATAATA
>Ga0157364_1000389_pt1 | contig 28536 bp, 27 predicted proteins | sample AttsexASBM2_FD_111476 | JGI IMG/M metagenome (GOLD analysis project Ga0157364, IMG submission 111476) | Fungus gardens microbial communities from leaf cutter ant in Ribeirão Preto, State of São Paulo, Brazil - Atta sexdens ASBM2 | ecosystem: Host-associated > Fungi > Mycelium > Unclassified ... | reverse complement strand
ATACAATATATATTTTATATATATATATATATATATATATATATATATATATATATTAAAACGCAATCTAACTTATATGTGTCATATACATGACATATCTTATTGAAGAAAATAACACTGTCCAACAAATTTTTGATCATGTATTGTATTTTGACAATCAAGTTATACAGATTTTTTTCTCATTAAAAATGAATCGCTACTATACATTTGTACTTTTCCACAGAATCGAAGTATTATTATTTTCATTCAAATAAAATCTTTTTTAATAATTGTTTAAACAATAATTGCTTAAACAAATTATAATAATTCTTATAATAATGTAATAAAATTATAATAATTATTATAATAATTATTGTAATAATTCTGATTCAAATTCATAATCGGCAACTTCACAAACCATTACATGTAGGTGATTATTCAAATTGTATCAACAAAAAGTATTATACTTATCTACGGATTTACTGAAGTTTTCTTCTTTTTAATAACTTGTTTCTTGCATAAAACAGTTATTAAAATAAGTAACTCTTATAGATATTTTGTCACTGGACACGAATCAGTAAATAAAATTACTTTATCACGTTTTGAGGAAATTGAAACCAAAGGTGCTAAAAGTGGCATTTTTTAATATCTTTAATCTAAAATATTTCAAAAACCTGGCGAAATGGAGTAATTTCACTTACAAATTCGTTTTCAGCAACAAAAATTCCATAGAAGTCATCTACTTTTTTGTTCTGTACAAGAAATAACAATTATATTGAAGAGAAGGAAAGTTTCGTAAATTCGTAGATTAATATAATACTTTGGGGCCTGCTAATGTAATTTGAATAATTACCTGCACGTAATGATTTGTGAAGTCACAGATAATAATTTGAAATCAAAATTATGATATATAGTTTGTTTAACAATTATTGTTTAAATTATACAAAAATTTGATTGAAATGAAAATAGCATTATTCGATTCTGTAAAAAGTATATGTAAGTAGTGCATTGTATTATTTTCCCGCCATCTCATTTTGTTGTAAAAATATACAAGAAGTAGGTGATTATTTAAATATGAGTGTTGTCCAATAAGTTCATACAAAATTTAAAACATGGCATCAGTTCGAAAATATTTTTAATATCATGCAACTCTTTGAGAAATATACCAAATGTCAGTGAGATAAATCTATTATTCGGTGTTTGGCGTTTATTTCAATCGATCAAGTATTGTGATTTTTGCAAAAAATGAATTTGAAAACTTTTCGTGCAGTGTGATCGCAAAATTTTTCTGATTTATTCTACGAAAATCTTTCGCATTCCCCCTATTCTCCAAATTCAGATTTCGTAGCGTAAATTGAACAAATTTGTGATCACACTACACAAAATTCTTTTAATTTCATTTTTCGCAAATCACAGAGTAATAGATCTCACTAAAATTTGATGTGTGATCGTTCAAGAGTTGCTGATACTAAAAATAATTTCACTACATACTAGTGCCGTGTTTTAGATTTTATCGGACGACTCTCGTATTTAAATAGTTATCTATTTTGTATTTTTTTTACAACAAATGGGATGGCAGACAAGTAATGTAATGCATTATTTACGTTTTTTTTCCATAGAATTGAACAATGGTATTATTTTCATTCAAATCAAATTTTTGTTTATTATTTAAACAACAAATGTTTAAACAAATATTATATATCATAATTTTTATTTCAGATTCATTATCAAATCACTATATGCAGACGATTATTCAAATTATATTACCAGTCTCCAAAGTATTATATTTATCTGCGAATTTACACAAGTTCCCTTCTTTTTAGCGTTTTGTTACTTTTCGCATGCCAAAAAATAAGTGACTGTTGTAGAATTATTGTTGCTAAAAACAAATTTGTAAGTGGAATTGTTCCATTTCATCAGATTTTTGAGATATTTTTAATGAATGATATTAAAGTTCTATTTTTAACTCTTTTCATTTCAATTTCCTCATAAACCCGATGTGATAAAATAATTTCATTTACAGATCCGTTTTCAGTAACAAAAAATCTATAAGAATCACCTACTTTATTAACTGTTTTATGCAAGAAACAACAATTACTAAAAAGAATAGAACTTCCGTAAATCCGTAAATATGATACTCGTACTTTGAGGACTACTGAATACAATTTAAATAATAATAATATGTATGTAATGGTTCGAAGTCGATTACAAATTTGAAATCAAAATTATCACATATAATTTGTTTAAGCAATTATAGTTTAAATAATTAACAAATTTGTTTGAATGAAAATAATAATATTTCGATTATAAATATAAGAAAGTACAAATGTATAAGTAGCGATTTGTTTTTAGTGACAATAAATTTATATAATGTCACTGATCCCGATCTAGAATACTGTCTAAAAAAAAATGTTTAAATTTATTGGATAGTGTTATCATAAAACTACACAATATCTTATTTTGATATACACAAAAATTTCGTAATGCCTAGAATGTTGATAACAAACTTTTAGATATATAATATATAAGAACAAAACCTTTAAAGTTTTAAGTTTTTCTTTTTTTTCTTCAACAAGATATGATAATGTATACAACGTGTAAATTATATAGACTGCGTTCCTATACACACTGCCTGTATTGAAACAGTAAAAATCTGATTCACATTAAACGTTCTATAGATCTTCAGTGTACTTGCAACTTATTTCGGAATGCCAGCACTTATACCTATGTTTGTCGGTAATATATGAACATACGACTAAAATCACTTAATGATTTAAAAAGTTATATTAAAAGTATGCTTTATGATCTTTACAAAAAGATTAAAACTACCTTGAATACATAAAATAATGCTTTATACTCTTACATACAATCATTTGTAAAAGTATTAGATACTTACAATTTTCTCATATTTTACGAAAAGTTATATACTTCACTTTTCGTAACATGCGCGAAAACTGAAAATGCTTAGTACTTTTGTATGGCTATTTAATCATATATAGCCATATACAAAAGTACTTACAATTTTCGTTAGAAACCATTTAATGACATACAAATGTTTCCGAGGTATGTATTTGATTTAAATTTTGTCCTCAAAGTATGCTCTTGACGTATATATTATATGTATATAAATATACAAATATATTGGGAGTACAAATAAGTTTCCGCCGTTTGCAAAAGACGGCACCACTAATAAACTATAATTAAAATTGTTTGATGTAAAACGACATATCGTAAGATATGTCGTTTTACATCAAACAATATTAACTATAACCTTGAAATATTAGTGATTTTGTATCAGCATCACACATTTTTTTTTGTAAATATCGAGTTTTGAGCCAAATAAGCGTAATTTGCGGGAACTTTTGATTTACTTCTTTAATTTGAAGAAATCTGCTGAGGCTTATAAATTGCTTGTAGAAGTATATGGTGATGCTGCCTTAAGTGAGAGAAGTTGTCGTGAGTGGTTTCAAAAGTTTAAGAATGGTGAATTTGACGTCGAAGACAAAGAACATAGCGGAAAGTCGAAAGTGTACGAAAACGCGGAATTGGAAGCATTATTGGATGAAGATTCGTGCCAAACGCAAAAAGAACTTGCATTTACATTAGGAGTGACTCAACAAACAATTTCATATCGTTTGAAATCATTGGGAATGATTCAAAAGCAAGGGAATTGGGTTCCATATGAACTGAAGCCGAAAAACGTTGAACGCCGATTCACATGTGAAATGCTGCTTGCCAGGCATAAACGAAAGGGTTTTTTGCATCATGTAATCACTGGTGATGAAAAATGGATCCGCTACGACCCAAAGAAGAAGAAATCAAAGGGACTATCTGGCCATCGACATCGACAACCAAGCCGAATATTCATGGGAAAAAATTCATATTGTGTATTTGGTGGGATCAGCTTGTATTATGAGTTGTTCAAATCGAAAGACCATTACTGAGGCTCTCTACCAAACACAATTGATGAGATTGAGCACTCAAGGAAAAACGCGCCCACTACTACTCCAGGCATGACAAAATTATTCTCCTGCATGATAATGCTCGACCACATGTTGCAGCGCCGGTCAAAACTTACTTAGAAACAAATGGGAAGTTTTATCCTACCCGCCGTATTCTCCAGATATTGTTCCTTCCGACTACCGCTTGTTCCAATCGATGACGCATGGCCTGTCTGAGCAGCACTTCACATCATATGAAGATATCAAAAATTGTATCGATGATTAGATAGCTTCAAAAGATGAAGCGTTCTTCCGACGCGGTATCCACATGCTAGCAGAAAGATTGGAAAAAGTAGCCATTACTTTGAATAAAACATTATGTACCATTCTTTCACAATAAATGCTTAATTTTTTATAAAAAACGGCGGAAACTTATTTGTACTCCCAATATAAATATATAAATTGTATTACAAAATTGTGTTACAAAATTACTAACAAACATTTTATTGAACTTCACTAAACGTAGAGAGCTTCCAATAAGACATACAGATGACACGGTGTGGCATGGTGAATCATTGCATCCTTATTATTCACCAATATTAAATGGAGTGATTACCGTGTCGCACAGTGTCGCTTGTTGGAAAGCTCCTAAATTAAATTCGCTTCTACACATAATACAATTCACTAACACAATTAAAGGTGATATTATACATATATGAATGCTCAAATGGCGACAAAATTTTGCAAATTATTCCGTTCAGCGAATCTGACAGTATAGAGAACATTTTCTGCGACCAATTTTTTTCTCCTTATTCTATTTAGAATTTCTTCTTATTCTTACATAATTGATCGTATAAATGTTATGGATATATAATACTCGAGATTGACCTTGAGAATATAATTGATGTAAACCTGGCGCCCAACTTTATCAAAAATAAAAATGAATACTATAGTGCATTTATACTTCGTTTGTACTTCAAATAGTTAAACAAAAAGTGAAAAATAGAAAATGATTAGCGCGCAATATTAAGATTTTTTATTTCATTTGCTATTCGAAAGAGAATCGTTTGTACCCGTTTGTATTGTTATCTCTTTTATTTTCGTTTGTATCTCTAAGGGTTTAGAGATACAGGGCTTTTCAATTTTTGTGCAACTTTTTTTTGGTACAGCAATTTTTTTTATGATGAAGTGCGCGTTGTAGCTCAATAAATTATGAAAGATGATCAGAATATAAAACAAATTATAATTTTATAATTTAAATTACAATTCGAATGCGCTTGACCACGATATCTACCGGTGACATGGCAATGATCGTCCGACGCAAATGGTTTTTCGCAGATGTGACAACGCTTCGCGCTACGAGTATCATGATGCTGTAAATTAGTTCGAATATGTCATAAAAAATTCAAATTAATGCGAATATTAAATAATATAAAAGGGGATTACGAACCAGACTGGATGTTTTGTGTAAATTACTTTTTTATTAACAAAATTAAATACAACAGACGTTTCGACTCCTATCTGGTCATTCTCAATATTAAAATAATTTGAATTGTTACTGATATCTAATGGCGGAAAAATGCTCGCAAGTTAATTAAATAAACACAAATAATATCCGCATGTTAGATAATTAATAGAATTAAGGCGAAAAAGACCCGGTTCACGGAATATGATACAGGTCAATTATGTGTAATAATATTATAAAATCGTTTCATATTTCTTCTCGTAACTATTAATCAAACAAATATATTCACATAAACTAAAAGCCGTGTATTATAATATATGAGCAGCCATGGATCATCAAAACAAATTCCCATTACTCCACCTTCAGCGCCGGGAACGTGGCCTGTTTAGGAAATGGTGCGCTCTAATTAGTCGGTGACGCATGAGTATGAGATAATGAGGTAATTAAATGCGTTTTGATTGGCTCTGTCCATGGCTGCCCACGCGCTGATTGGCTCTGTCCATAGTCGCCCACGTGGTGACTGGAGAAGAATGGAAATGTCGCCAGGGATGAATACCGTGACACCAAGGAAAATCGGGTCCGAGACATTTTTTCGTTACGGGGGGAAAGGGGAAGGTGTGGGCAGTAGATATGAATAGCGCGCAGTTTTTTGTTCTGTAGATTTTTTTTGTTGCAGCCGCTCAATATCTCCGGCGTACTGCCATTTTAGCAAAAGGGTTTTTTTCTTATTATTTATGATAAGGACTTTTATGGGTATTTTCGAGAGACTCTTGTTTTCATTTTGAGAAAAAGGGAAAATAAAACAGGAATGAACAAGTTTGTACGCATTGCTGGTACGCATTGTAATCGGTATGATGATTTACTCGTTTTTAGAGAATAAATTTCTTCTATACTCTATGCCAGAGATATTTTTATTTAAATATAATAAAAATCTTATTTGAGTCTGAAATGAGATATTTAGAATATGAAATAGTTGAATTTATACAAACATTTTATTTATTGATAAAAGAGTTATTACATTGATAAAAAAAATTATATCACACGAAAGAATACAATATAAAAGTCATAATCCTCAATTCATTAAAACTATAATATGTTAACAATTTCGTTGAATTCAGTTATTTTTAAAAACAATATATTAAAGTATGTTTTCAAAAATGTCAAATTTTTTATTTGTGTTCTCCCGCAGCGTTCAATATCTTCTTTGTTTCTCCATCTCGAAAAGTGAGTTTGATGATTTCACTAACGATGTAAGAATTAGTCAGAAGCAACTCTATCTTCTTAATCAAATATCGGGCGCATTCGTTAACATTGTCGATAGACGTTGCTTTACATGCGCATCGACACAATTGATTATTTTCTCCGTTCCTTGAAATGTAGCTTGCTGCATTACAATCGCAACGGAGTAAGATTTTTTTTTCTTCATCGGCGATTGTGCTGGTTCTGCTTATATACTTGTTGATGAAGTCTCCTTTGGAAAATTTTTTTTCATCTTCCTTGCGCGTCATCAGTATAGCTTTCGCACCAGACGGAGGTGAAGCTGACAAATATGTTGCGAATGAGATAGAACTTACTTTGATTTTGTTACTTCCGCTTAGGTATATGCTCATGAGTCCCATATTCTCTTGAAATTGTTTTCACGTTCGAATCGAAGCTGATTCCTTCTGCGTAATTGCCAGTCAATTTGACGATAGGCTCAAAGATTCCCTCCTTTGTGAACTGTAATTCTATGTGTAATTTCTTCATATGAGAAGAGTTGAGCGGATATGTCGTAGAGAGCAACAAATATTGTTGCATTTCGCTCGATATTGTTTATCACAAGAGGATTATTAGGCACAAAGTGATTTTTTGTCTTTCAGCCATGTAGTTTTGCGCGAAAATTTGGATGAATGTTTCTCTCTTCACACAAATAAAAAAAAGATTAGAACGACTGATCTCGAAATGATGACTCTTCAAATAAGAGACGACTAAAGTATCATAACACTACGTGAAGCAATTTGCGCTTTTATATATGCTTTTTAAAACTAACAAAAATCTGCGCGCGCAGAATATTTGTTACTTTTCTAGAAGTTAACTAACAGTAACTGTTTCAGAAAGAATTTTTTCGAGGATGGATAACGGAAATATTTCATGTCACAAATATCTCGAATTCGTAAAAAATCGAATAAATCATCAAAATTACTCAAATATAAAGTACTATTATATTTGAAAATAATCGCCAAAGTAAAGGGAATACTCTAACGTCAAATTTATTTTTCATCAAATTTTAGAAATATTTCTCGCTAGCACGACTGGGATTAAAGATACGCATAAAAGTTAATCCGAGCAAAAAAGCAATCTTATGTTTAAAAAAAACGTTCTAACGAAAGAGAAACGTTGCTCCTGAAGAAAATTATTTGTCAACCATTATAAACTTTTTATGTAGCATAAAAAATTGTCTTAGTTATATAACGAAAGTTAAGAAAAAAATTTAAGTGACATGATTTATGTTCAGTGAATCCAGTGATTTTTCTTTCTTACGTCAGAAGAAATCTAACAAAAATCAAGCACTGTATGATATAGGAATGAAATTCCGTTTTTCTTCATTAAACAAATTTATTCTTGCCGTAGACTAATAATATAAAAGATTTTTTTCTAAAAAAGAAATGGCAAAAAATGGAAAAGGTTAAATTTGAGTTACTCCGACAATAAGACCATGCTATGAAAAAGCATGCGATAAAAACTTTTGCAAGATAATAACGTAAGAGAAAGGAATTTCCTAAGACGTCCTGCGAGAGTAATGTTCATATGCGAGGAAAGGAGTTAATTTTATGTTGTCAAGATTTGTTAGAATGTTGTTCATAACCAGAGAGTTTTTATCATCTCTCAAAATCAATCTCTGAAAATTTTTCGAGAAAATCTCTACGTGTAAAAGGAAGGAAACCAATCAGAAAAATTGTCAAAATCTTGTCAATAGCATGACTAGAAATTTTTATTGCTTCATCCTTCTTTAGAAATTTTCATGAATATCACTGATATAAATAGTACGTATCGAGTGAGTTAAGGTTTAGTCCTATGATTTTTCTCTGATTTTCTCTATCAAGAATTGATTTTTGTTGAGAGATTATAAAATCATTAGTTTCGTGAACGATAAAAATGGCATTTCGCGAATCGCTTACAAAATTCTTTATCGTCACCTGCAACTTGAATTAGAAGTTAGTTGCAGCTGATTATCTGACAAAATTGACAGAAAACGACGAAGAGAATTACTTAGTCTTCGAGAGTTTCGGGAGAATGTTCCAGTATGTTGTGCATTATGCACAAGCTGGGACATTGCGGCGACGATGCGAGATTGATGGAAATAATCTCGCATCATTTAGAAGTGAGTGCTTGAATCATGAAGAAGACGATGCTGGAGAATAACTGACTTCAAGCGTCGCGTTGGAGGCAGTAACAACATATTTTTTTAAATAAATTAAAGAAAATTTTATTAAAAGTTCACTTTATTAAATTCCAACATTTGTTTCATAGTTTCGAACTCTATTGTAGGCCGGGCGATTCCGCATCGTGAGGGATAACCGGCCATTAGGCCGGTTTAGTTTGAAGACGACGACGTCCAGCCGAACAAGCGACTAACGAAGTTGAACCAGCACGTAAGTTGGAAAATAATGAAAAATAATTAGAAATTAAATTGCAAATTGAATTAGATGGTCTACTAAAAATATTTATTTTTCTAGGAAGAGCACGAATCGAGGCCGTACGGGATTACATCCGTAATGAGCGCAACATCTCTGTAGTTGTATTATCATCTGATAAGTCGAATTTTAAAATATTGCTCCCTATAAGACCAATTCTTGTAAGGATAGAATAATAATCAAATAATAAATAAGAATAATAATACTAATGTAAAAATATAATTGTGTTTTAGATGATGAATCGCAGGATTCTGTCCGCGGATATTGTGGAATCTCCTTATTCCAGCATATAAGTTTTAAAAAGTTAGCAAAAGCTATAGTAAGCAAAAGATAACGAAATGTTACTTTTTAGCACGAGAAAATGAAGAAAAAGAAGAAGAACAGGAGGACGAGGAAGAAGAAGTTATAAAGGAAAGGAGGAAGAGGAAGAAGAGAAGGGGGAAACGGATAACAGCGGCAAAATTTTGAAAAATCCCTCAATATCACGGAAATAGAAGAAATGCAAGTAGTTTTGGAAGGGGAAGAAGAGACGTGAATGAAATAGAGGAAAAGAGGGAGGAGGAGGATGAGGAGGAGTAAGCTAGATAGCTGTGATGTTGAAGGTAATAATATTTCATTAAACTTTTCATATATTTTTTATATATTTTTATATATTTTTATATATTTTTCTCGTAATGTATTCTCATTTACGAATTTTTTATTAGATATTTCATATACGCCGCTCAAATAATCAAATCAATTGAATTGACATTCCGGAGATTTTCACACAAATGAATAAAGCAACTAAAAGTGAGTTACGTAGTATGCTAAAGTCACTACTTCGAATGTAATAAAAGATTTACGCGTGATACTTGCTTATATATGATTATATATGTTATATATTAATATTGTAACTATAAACATTTTCATGGTTTCAAATCATCACAATCTGACATAATATTTTAGCATAATTTATTTTATCGATATGAATAACAAGATTTGCTTAATTTTTCAGTGCAAACCGGTGGTGGCGCCGACAGAGATGACACCGAACTAATAAACGAAAGAGAAGAGAATCCTGTTGACAACGAGGAATCGTCAACGAGGAATCGTCATCATCATCATCATCATCATCATCATCAACATCAGCAGCAACAGCAGCAACAGTGTCATCATCGTTATCAGCAGCAGTCACCATCAACACGAGATTGGCGAACAATTTAATTTCTTAGTGTTACGGGCGAAAAACTCGCAATGTTTTTTTCTCGGAAGAAAGGCAAGTTTCGCGATACGGCCAATACTCGAAGGCGAAAATATCATTCACTGGTTGAAAAATGCGTTCCGCGAAATCTATGCGTATGCGTATGCGATACGTTAGTGCGAACCGAGCGATTATGTTGGAATATTCGGCGAATCTAGCGCATGGTAAGATTATCGCTTCATTCGATACGCGATTTAACTTCCGAGAATATATGGAGACTCTAAGTTCGGTAGCTCAAAGCCGGCGGAATCAATATTGCGGAAAGTTTCGACATACATGTTTTCAATATCGTGGTACCTACGGCCGTAAGTCAAATCATTTAACATGTGAAGACATAGCAAAATACTTGATTTTGCAATTAAATAATTCGGATAATTTGTGTTTTCCACGCTCCCTTGTAATGGTGCGAGTGCATTGCGAACATGGAAATCTACGAATAGGTGAACTCCATGAAAAATGGAATTGTATAAGACGACAGAGTTCCTTGTTAGCGAGAGAACTGACGAGGAACGCTGGAGTCAATTCCCAAGGAGGGATGCGGAATTCGCGAAATCGAGCGTTTTCAACGCTGCCGAATCTCGCTGCCGAAAATATTGCTATAATGGTGTACAATTTTAGTTTTCGGACTCGACGAAAATCCATTATTTGACGGTTACACATTACTTGCCTCTCTAGGGCGTGAGCCCATTATTATTATTATAATATATTAGGAACGTAAGCGTCATTACAATCCGATATTGAATATAAAAGCCGCTGCTCTCGCGGGGAACATTGCGTCGCGTGGAACATGGACTATCGTAAAGATAGAGGTCACCGCTGCACGAAAAAATGCCCACGCTGTTACGTCACTCCGTGCGAATTTCCCGATGCGAGCTTAATTAGGTGCGAAACGAGTAATCCTACGTTTTACAGTACCTCATGTTTCGAACGTCATCGCGCGGAAAGATCTTACGACGAGCAATCTCCTGCAAGCGAAACAGTAAAAATTTGTGCAACAATAATAACAATTGCAGGCGATTCGTAAAGTCAAAATCGAGGCACAAATGCGAGACAGTATATTGTAAAACTTGCCGATCGCTGCGGCCTTCGAATCATTTTTGCTTCATGCGCTCTCTTCGATGTAAAGACATTATCGAGAATCCGGGGGAAGATACGAATGGTACGATGGTACAGAAAGAAACTGCACACAGGGGGCGAGAATGAGTCCGAAGATAGAGCAAATTATAAATACAAAAGAGATCGCGTCACATTCGTGTTCTACGATTTCGAAATGCGACAGGACAAGACATGTGAAGAAACTGAAATTCACGTTCCAATTCTTTTCGTCGCACAGCAAATTTGTGAAACATGCACGAGAATAGAGAATATGTCGGTGCGAGTTCATATTTCGAAATGATCCGGTTATTTATTAATCTCGTAACGCGAACAACAGAATGTTTCAAAAAGATCATTTGTATAGTACATAATGCGAAAGCGTTCGACGCACAATTCATTTTGAAATATTTAGTCGAAAACTCGGAAATTACGGAAGAACCACGGGTAATTTTAAACGGGACGAAAATTATCGTGTTGACGGTCGGGAACACTAAATTTATAGATAGTGTAAATTATTTGCCGATGCGATTATCTGATTTGCTCAAAGCTCTCGGACTGAAGGATACATTGGGTAAAGGTATTTTTCTCCATTTATTTAATACAAAAGTGAATCAAATGTATATTTGACGCGTGATATTATTCTCCCGATCAAATGAAACCCGAAGAACGTGAACGGTTTACGAAATGACACGAGGAAATGATACAGTCAAACTTTATTTTTAATTTTCAACTCGAAATTAAATATTGTCGTAACGATGTAGATGTTCTCCGACGCTCATGCATGACGTTTAGAAAAATCTTTCTAGAACGCGGTAATATATGTTCGTTCGAGGAATGCACAACTATCGTTTCTTCGTCCATGAAAGTTTTTCGCAAAAACTTTTTGCGCGAAGAAGAAATAGGAATCATTCCTTCGGGCGGATACAGAAATGCGGACAGATATTCGCGACAGACAAAAGCTTTAAAGTAATGTGGAAGAAGCTCGAATTAGGTCATCGCATAAGTCACACGGGACGAAGACGCGAATATGAAATTGCCGGCAGGCGCGTTGACGGATATTACGAGTCGGAATCGTCAAACAGAATGCAACGTTACATGTTTCAGTTTCACAGGCATGTTTCTGGCATGGTTGTCCGACATGTTATTAGGTGAATCGCGACAAAACGCTTTCGTCCGCAGATCATAATGTACAATTCGCGCGTTACGAGCGAACTCTCGACTTTGAAAACAACGGGGCTATCATGTTATAGAAAAATGGGAGTGCGATTTCGATCGGGAAATACGTGAAAATCCCGAGATGAGTGATTATCTCAAGAATCACATGCTAATAAAATCCTATCCTCTCGATGAATTTTTCGATGGTCGCACAGGAAACATTGCTATCCGATATGAAATTACGAATACAGAAAAAATACGACATATGCTCTCTGTATCAGAATGTATTGAAAACGAGTGCTTTTCCGTACAGTCATATATTGATATTTATATTGGCGAGGAGTGTAGCGAATTAATCGGTAAAGCGCCAAATATTAATTTTGTCTTTGTTGAGGGTCTTTTACGTAAGATACTCCTACCGCGTTGTCTATTTTATCCGGTACTCCTGTATAGAGTAAAAAGAAAGCTGCTTTTCGCCTTGTGTCGGAGCTGCTGCGAAACATTCTCGCAGGCAATGTCCCGAAGAGCGTGAATTCGAGGGTACCTGAGTATCCTGCGAATTATGCAAAGCCATCGAGAAAGGCTATCTTGTGACGAACGTGAGTGAAATCTGATAGTATAATCACGCGATACGATCCCGATACACGAAGATTGTTCGCCGAATATATAAATACATTTTTACGATTAAAACAGGAACTTAGCGAATGACCGAGCGAATGTGAGGACAACGATATCGAGATTAAGGAACAATATCTGAGGGAATATGAAAAAACTGAGGGTTCTCGATAGAAATAATCGCACGGAATCCTGGTTTACTCTCGATCGCTAAGTTTTGTCTAAATTCATTTTGGAAAAGTTATTCAGCAAACCAATCTGCTTAATACCGAGATCGTAAAATCCTATCAGCGTCTGATGACTTTACTCACGAGTCCGGAGCATGAGATAACTAATATACCATATATCAATGACGAGGTAATATATGTTTCGTGGTTTCCCCAATAACGAACATCGTAATCGTGGCAAATACGACAGCGTTAACACGATTAAAATTATATGAATTTAGAAAAATTAGGTAGGTGTGTTTTATATTACGATACTGACTCGTGTATATACTTAAGTACAGGTAATCCGAATGAGTATGAACCGGATAATTTTCTGGGCGATATGACGAACTCGAGAGCTATGATTGTGGAAGTTATATCGAGTCGTTTCGGATGGCCCAAAATTTTACGCGTATAACGTTCGTATACCAGAAGGATGTACGTATGAAATCTGTAAAATAAAGAATATAACACTTAATTATAAAAATTATTAATTTTAAACTTTAATAATATTAAGAAATGAACAGGAGAAAATGAGGAAGAAAGACGAGAAGCAAGAGAAGAAACGGAGGGGGTCGATGATAAATTTGCGTTTTATTGCAATTCGACGCATTGCGTTTCATGAAATTGTAACGAAATGAGACAAAGTCATGTGCCTGTATTAGTAAAACGTAGATTTATCAATAATCGTTATTTTTTTCCTTACGCATAGATGAATAACCTTCCTCTTGCTCAAGCTTTCTCTCTCATTTTAATATAGGAACGTCATCGAGTTTTCCGTCGATTAGGTATACATTTAGGTCAAAATGTAAAATTGTAATGCATTATTTTGTAAAATAAACTATGACTATATTATTGTTAAATCTTTTAGTACTTAGAAATTTTATTGTATTTTAATATTGTGAATAATGTAAATAATGTAAAATATTTTCACGATGAAATTGTACTTGAAACATTTGAAAAAATTTAATAAATACAAAACTCATTTTCCACTTTTTCACACTTTATGTAAAAAACAAACATCAAATATAAAAATAAAATGTTTTATATTTAAATCACAAGAAAAATTTTTTACACCTCTTTCTTGTTCCTATCATAAGCTTTTCACGCGGCATCGCGTATAAACTTAGCGGCCCAAAGAAGTTGTACGCCTCACATCCCGAAGAAATTGTACGCTGATTTCGCGAATAAGCTTATACGCGTCGCACCGCGGCAAGAATCAGCTCGGAAAACGCCGCGGTGCTCTCGGCGGCTAGTCTACGCCGGGGTTACGCTGACGCGAGCGCACATGGGAGGCCTCCGCCGCATTGATTAGCTTATCACCCCTCCTTAAATTTTGTCCTTTATACATTCTTGAAAATATTATTAAGCTCTATTTTTCCTTTTATTTGCTTTTGAAGTTTTGCACGATAATAGAGTAGCTCATTTTACAAAATGGACATACGCTGGAAACGTCCATAGATATCAATCGTATGTAGTCTGACTGGATACGGGAAAAGATTTTTGTAAAGACTTTTTTCCGGTATTTATCTCTCATGTCCGACCTGCGTTTCGAGAGAGTTTTGTTCTATGCGGAATGGCAAGAAGCCTATCGTCAATTACAATACGACACTCATGAAAAAGAGCTCGAAGAACAGAGTTAGGGATGCGGCAATACTAAAGCGACGAAGAAGAATATAATTGAATTTCGTGAAGGTTTACCCCGTCCGAAAGATTACTCGAACGATCCGCTTTCTCCGAAATTAGTGATAATCTTATGAGAGAATCGTCATGCGACGCAATCGTGGATCTTTTCACTAAAGACAGTCATCATAAGAATCTCAGTGTTATTCTTATATCGCAGAATCAGGGGCGCAGTCCCTGATCAACGTGATCGCTCAATGCGAATTACATCGTCGTTTTCAAAAATCCATGTGATCGCACACAAATTTGTCATTTAACGTGTCTATCTCGATCCGAAATTCATAGAAGAGGAATTCCTCTTCGAGGCCTCACGGCTATTTGCTCGATCTGAAACAATCAACGGACGAGTATCGATTTCGAACGTGTATTTTTCCCGAGGATACGACTCATTACATCTACGTACCGCATAGATCATTTTCCAGCGAATTCGTATAAAAGGCGAGAACGGGTAATCATACATGTCAGTCGTAGATTTTTCCCGCGATGAAGGTGGAAACATGAAAGTGACAAAAAATCACACAGTGCGACGAAAATCGCCTTACAATCGATTGGTAAAAGAAAGCCTGTTTCCTCGCGACACTCTATCATTTGAATAAAAATCAACGCACAACCTTCTTACGCTGACGAAAAATTAATTCATTGTATCGGCGAATGTGTTTTTAATACACTCAAAAATAACGTTTCGCTCGAACGTTGTGAAAAAAATCGGTTAATCAAATATAAAACGGTTCTGCGTCGCATCATTGCAAAACGTGGTAATTGGAAGGAAAAGAAAGCTTGTTGCAGCGAAACGGATTTTTATCTTATATTATCAGGCCTATATTATATTATCGGGCCTATATTATCGACTTTATTATCGCTAATTATCAGAGGAACGAAATAGCGGGAATAAAACGTTATAAAGAGGGTAAAAAAAATGATTTTAATTTCGACAAAAAATCTCGAGAAAATGTAACATCAGCTGTATGTAACGTCAGAATCCGACATCATTCGCTGGCGAAGAGTCAAAAGAAATCGCAGTATCGCAAAATTCGAATAGCACAGCGAGCACTAATAATAACGCAAACCCCCGGAACTCATCTAACACGATGCGGAGATGAGTCGTATTCTGACTGGTCGCGCGATGAAAGTGAGAGATGAAAAATATACAGAGAGGCATTATGGCGATATCTACGATTTATTCGAGAAATGCGAAAAGAGAAAGACGCAATGAAAATAAAAATACAGAAGACAATACTATATGCTTCCTACGCCGCACAAAATATCGCCGACGATAACGAGACGACGAACGATGACGTTTTTCACGATCTTACGCAAAGAGCTGATATATCACTGGCACATTCCAACGGTAACACAGGTATTATTACTGAAAAATAAAAATTTGGAAATTTCGAGCATAATCATGTGAGGAATAATCTCGCGATGAAGAGCATTGAAGAAATAATGGAAAGCATACCGAAATCTTATTGTAAGCATGCGCACTTATTGATGAAACGTTTGTTTCGAAAAGTTATGCCTGATAGAATTAGTTGGGACGAGCATGGAATCGTATAACGACTATAGACTGGTAACGTCGTAAAAGATTCGAATATCAATGACTTAATAAACGTCAAAATGCGCGAGAGAAAAACTGTGAAAATAGTAGGTAGAAATCAGTTTGCGCTATTACTCCGTGCGTTGAACATATCTTCTGAGCTAATGAGAAATAAAAGATTATTATCCACGCACAGTGTTAGTATAAACAGCGTAAAACTTCGATCTCGAGCGAGTTCCATATCTTTTATAATGAAAGCACGAGTTCCTCGTCGATTGCGCAGTATCGAGAGCGCAGAAAGAAAAAAAAGGTAAAAATTACGAACAAGAAATAGACGAGGAAAGCTCACTGATTCTTTCTCGTACACGAAAAAAAACTAATACCCCTGCATCTTTACAAATGGAAAAAAATTGATTACTCGGTTGGAAAAAACTAAGATAACGATGACGTTTGACAAATTATACTACGATCTGTCGCATTATGCAGGCTATTCAGCGGTGAATAATCTAACTTGTGCAGTTAAATCGAATTTTTCACAGGGAGAAGTCGTGCGCTGTCTCGAATTGCAAGACGGGTAAACGTTGCACCGATCATTGTGTAGAAAATTTCTACGATTGCATTACAACATAACAAACATTGACGAGATATGAGAGGCAGATTCGAACTCGGAAATCTAAAAAGTAACAATGACGGTTATTCCTATCTATTAGTGATTATCGATATACTAAGTAAATACGTCTAGGTAGAACTAGTTACGCGACAAAACGAGTAATTGCGTGAGCTTTCCAGCGCGTACAAGCGAAAAGTGAAGGACGAATATCCGTATAATGCAAACGGACAAGGGCAAAGAATTTGTCGCGCAATCAATGCAGAAATTTCTTAAAGAAAACGACATACATTTTCAGGTAACGTGTAATCCAGATGTCAAAGCCGCTATCGTTGAGCGCTTCAATAGAAACACTGAAAGAGCGAATGTAGCGTTACTTCACGCATAAAAATTCGCGACGCTACATCGATGTTCTTCAGGATATAGTACTTACAATCACACGCGTTATTTGTCTACGAAAATGCAATCTGTGATTGTAACGATAGAAATTGCACGTATCGCTCGTGAAACTATAACTCGTCGTTAGAAAAACGAAACATTAAAGAAACGTGCGCGAAAGGTTAAATATCGCGTCAGAGATCTTATTCATATCAGTAGAAAGGCGCCTTTGAGAAAAGATATGAGGCTTAGTAGAATGAGGAGATATTTCAAATTTACCGTGTTCTCGATTGGTGAAACCTTCACGTATACGAACTGCGAGATTTAACAGACGAGTCATAGACGATATTTTTTGATAAGCAAAAATTAGCTAGAGTTGAGAAAAACTTAAAGGAAGAAACAGTTTATCGTCGATTGCGTGATAAAGAGTAAGAGATGAAGGGCTAATAAACAAGTGTTAGTTGGCACGGTTTTCCCAGCAAGTTTGATACTTGGATTCCGGCTTCGAGTTTAATTTCTCTTCGCGATGGAGGAGGAACAATTTCTTCTGGTACTTACGAATAATAATAGTATGCATCATTTTCCGGATAATACAATATCGTCCTTTATCACGGAATTACCTTACTCTATAATGTTACACGGACAATAGGAGGTTGCGATAAGCGAGATTCAATTTCCCTGTAGCTTTTTACACGTATGTCGTAATGAAAATATGATCGGATTCATCGATGTTAAACTCGATGAGGGGACGAATGCGTTTATGGCAAAAGAAGTTACATTTCCAAATGGAATTTACAACGATTCTAACAGCTTATTGATACGATTAATAACCGCGTATAAAGTTGCCATACCGCATTTTTATTTCGAACAGCAAAAAGCGTTTATCTGGCGATAAAGTCTTGATAAGTATTAACTGTGATGAGAAATGCAAAATGCTACATCATATAAACTTTTCCGATAATCTTCTACGAATGCTAGGTTTCGTAATCAACAATTTCCATAAATAATTACTCATTTTATCCCAAGCGATACATAAATCTAATTCTAACGAAACAGAAGAGAAAACTTTTCTTACTCATTTAATAAGGAGACGAAAAAACGACTTGCAGAGGTTACTGGAATAGCGAACCCTGTAGTTTGTGGCATGGTATCTTCGATAAAATGTTCGTTTATTACGATATTTATGAGCCTTATAATAGGCGATGTACGTACTCTTCTTCTCAGAATAGTTCCGGTCGAGATACGCAATCATAATTACGCATTTGGTGAAGCATTTCTCATTTCCAAATTATATCTTATTGCGACGAACGAATTTTAGAATCGAATTTACGATCGAAATAGATATAAGAGATCATCTTGGAAAAAAAATTCCATTCGAATTCGAAACACTGACAGTGACACTTTAAACGCAAGCAATAACTTTCTTTCTTCCGTGTATGCGAGTGTGTACACGGAAGATAGTGACAGTATTTAGTTAAGAAAAAAACTAGCAATGGAATATGAGGAGTATTTTGATACTCGGGACAGCCAAAGTAGCCAAGGTGGAATTCCACGTGTTTTCGTCGGCTCGCCCTACCAGTGCGGACATCGAAAGCTTTCTCGGCGAATTATTTAGAAAAATACTATTTTATCTAAATAAAGGCGCACGTACTGTCAGTAAAGAAGCGGGAATTAACGTAATAGAAGATGTCGAAAATAATAAACCGTTAAAGGAAGCGGTCAAAAGTCAGCTCGCGGAATCGAGGAGTAATCTGAAGAGAAAAGCCAAAGAAAAAAATAAGTTTCCTGATGAAGGAATCAGGATATAAAATATCCGCGAAATACGCGGTGTTTCAATTTCCAATCAATGATCGAGATAGACATATCGTGCGTAACGTAAACGACGTCGAGTGATCAAAAGAAAATCATCAAGAAGGGAAGAAGAGCAAAAAGTGATGAAAAAAAAGAAAATTTGCTGCAGGAAAAAAAATGAAAAAACCATCCACTAAGAAACATCGAATCAAGAAACACGACGTCTGACCATATTCTCTTAATCGAGATAAAAATTCGTGGCTGGAGAAAAAGCATGTCCTTTCTTCATACCCACTCGAATGAGCGTATAAAGAGCGAACTCGATCTCTTCTCTCTATCTCCTACGCAAATTAGTATTGAGAGTTCGCAATGGATTTATTACAAACACATAATTTCGCTCTCGGACGCTCGCTCATAAAATTCGTCATACCCAGACATGGAAAAGACTATCTGGATCTCACTCACCATGAACCTTCGCATACACGTAGAAAGCGAACGCAGGAGAGCGGGGCTGCACCCGATGTCGCGACAAGAGCAGGATCCATAAATCATTTACTGCATTCCATGTTCAATCAAATCGACTGAAATATTTCAATCAATCGATCAAATCGATCGAAATATTTCAATCATTTCCATTTTCAATCATTTACTGCATTCCATGTTCAATCAAATCGACTGAAATATTTCAATCAATCGATCAAATCGATCGAAATATTTCAATCAAAAATTCGTGTCACCACCAAACAAAGCTTACGTTTACCACACGTATATCGAGGCGTTATTAAATTATATGCTTCACCCACAAAAATTTCCCATCTAACCTCTTATTTATGAGATGCGGATATTCCTGGTTATATGGACGACACGTTAAACTCGCCAAATACAGCGCTCGAGAGACGCGGACAATACATTCGAGGAAACCGTGCGCTAGATCTCATAAAATACCTTCACGTTTTCAATCAAGATAAATTTTTAATTAACAGAAATTAAAATGAAATTCGTATGTTCAAAAGATTCATTTTGCCTTATGGAGAGTAAAATGATTAAAAATAATGATCAAAAATACGTATTCTCGATGCCAGTTTACTCGTGAGAAAAGCAAAAATGAGCCCGAGTGTGTTACTCGCACACGTTAGAATGCTGAGTAAAATTCCGTCAAATATCTCCTTACGAAAGTCGAAGTTAAAACCTTCATGATACATAGTGGGCATAGTGGGGGAATCCATAGCCAATGCAATATTCGGACAGCTGCCGAAACGAATAATAATCGGTTTTGTCGATAATAAGGCATTTAATGGCGAAAATTGAATCCATTTAATTTCAAAAATTACAGAATAAATTTCTTTTCGCTGTACGCCGATGACATGCAAATTCCCAATAAGCTGTTACAAATTTTTCGAAAACCGTTCTACGTTGAAGCTTATCACACATTATTTTTAGGAATCGGCATTCACTTTCTGAATGAGGATAATTCTATAAGTAGAGACGATTACGCCAACGACTCTTTTTGCTTTTTGCTTTCTTACTCCAGATCTATCCGCTAATTGCACAGAGCATTGGAATCTCGTGAAACACTGAAGCTTACGATTAGAAGTAAGATTCAAAAAAACTTTTTCCATGACTAATTGCATCATCTATACCGAGTTCGATAACGTTTTAGAAACCGACTCCTCGCGTCAAGTAATTGTCGACTTTTCCGGTTAGCCCTATGACTGCCGCGAGAAAATTATTTTCCCCACTACATATTTTTTCTCATCTAATTCCACGCAAGATGACAAAAAAGCTTCAGTCTTATTCATGACATCGGCGCCGACATAAAAAAGAGTAGCAAAAATTAGAATATCATAATATATACAGTTATCGAAATACAAGATTTTCGCGATGTCAAAGAAAACTTTATTCTGAAAAAAGTCGGTTTTTACGATTAATACGCCGATCATCGGACATTGGATTATGATACCACCTTATTCATTTGGCGATTTACCCGAGAGAGTAAGACGAGAAAACAACTGACTTACACGAAATCGAATCACGGAATCGAATTGTTTGACGAAAATGTTATTTTAACGGAAATGCTCTAAATACTTTACGATACAACTACGAGACATTACACACCGCACATGCTACATCTATAGCAGAGGACAAGGCGTGTTATCTGAGTAATCTATTCTCCAGAAACGTATATAATCTGAAAGGAAGGTTCTCCGACTTTCAAAAATCTACCTGATTTCGAAGAACGTGGACAGCGCTGCACGCATCACGGATTTCGAACCAACGTTGAATCACATTGCGTCTTACGCTTACAAATTGAAAAGTTAACTAACTATACGAAATAGCAGCAATTCGAGCTACGATAGCCTTCCCTCAGAAGATTGGAGCGAGACAAAACGCACAAAACAGAGAGTGGAAATTTTTCAATTCAATTTAAAAATCAGAAATACAGTATATTTCACAACATCGAAGCGTGGAGGAAAAATATCGTGACAGAACAGTCGAACCAAAGTGAGGACAAACAAGCGATAGGCGAGGAGAAACAATTTCTTCCAAAATCCGCCCCGTCGATGGATAAAGATAAAACTAACACTAGCGTTTCGTTAAATTTTGAGAACTCTATAACGCATATGCCGACAAAAAAGATAAATTCTGAATTTGCGCAAACATTTTCTCTCTCATGCACTCCGAGAAATGAATTCACTGAAGTTTTAAATGCATTACATCAACTCAGTGTCCGACATGCAAGAGTCTGTCCTGCCGACCGATTGCCGAGTGTGTGGACGAAATCAACTGCCATTGTCGCTAAAACAGATCACGATCGACCTGGTCAATACTGGGTCGCTTTCTTATTTCGATAGTTACGGCTTACCGCCTTTGGATTCAAGATTCCTCTTACAACTTCGCCGAAACTCCACCACATATCGCTGGAATATGACGACGCTGCAAGATATACTTTCTCAAACTTGCGGATAATACTGCTGTGTATTTCTATATTTTATATATAATTATAATCTTAGCCAGTTTCTTAATCTGTTTACCTCTAACTGTAAACCAATTGATCATACGGTTATTTCATAAACTTTTTCTTCGTTGTAAACATAAAAAAATAAATTCTCATGCTATATGTTCAATTGTCTACTTTTAAAAAGTAAAATATAAAACAAATATTTTATGTAATATCACTTTTTTTTTTAAATAAACATTTTTGATCATATAAATTTCGTCTGTTTCTTACTTCTAACCTCATCCCTTTTTACATTAGTCACCGTTTCTCATGTATTCCAGAGATAATGTTCATTAAAAACAAAATATAGAAAAAAGAAATAAAAATATAGAAAAAATTTCTTTTAAAATGTTCGTATCAACACAACCTATTACGACGTCGCGTGCCGGCGCGGACTTGTTCATTCTTGTTTTCCTTTCCTTCTGCCTAGTGAAAGCAAGAGTCTCTCGAAAATATTCGTAAAAGTCCTCGTCATAAATAATAAGAAAAAACACTTTCACTAAAACTTCAGTATGCCAGTGACATTGAGTCACTGCAGCAAAAAATGACCTGCAGAATAAAAACTATGCACTATTCATATCTACTGCCCGCACCTCTCCCCTCCTCCCCCCGTTATGAAAAAATGTTTTGGTCTCCGATTTTTCTTGGTGCCGCGGTATTCACCTCCTCTCTTCTCCAGTCACCGTGTGGACCACTATGGACAGGACCAATCAGCGCGTAGGCAGCCATAGACAGGGCCAATCAAACCATTTAATTACCTCATTACTCATCCTCGCGTCACCGACCAATCAGAGTGCGCCATCCTAGACAGGCCACGCCCCCGGCGTCGGAAGTGAAGATTTGTTTTGACGGCCTATGACTGCCCATATGCTATTTATAATTGTGGAAATTATATTAACTGACAATACATAATTGTAGGAACAATCTCGCCAACTTCTTCTCATTTTTAATATTCATTTCAAAAGTCTCCATTGGAAATTAAAAATCTCCTTCCCTTTACATTAATAATTATAAGATTATAAATAATTAAAATAATAACAAGTAAACAATACACAAAAATGCCAAACTGTTGTATAATGTAATAATGTAATAATAATGAGCAAAGGGGATTTTCTATGTGATCACTTCTGACAAATCCTACAAAAAAGTTGTTTATGGCTTAAAAAAAATTAATAAAGAAAAATTAATAAAGATTGGAATTCTTCAAAAGAATTGTCTATATTAAGTAAGATACATACACAATATTAAATATTATTCTTTATGACTGAAAATTGAAAATTTATTGCATTGACATTTTATAGATGCATTTTTCTGACAATATGATATGTGAGAAAAACTTCGTAAATGGAAAACAGAAACTGAAACATCATGCAATGTCGATAATTTTTTAATCCCAGACACATGTTTAAAAGATCGTTTAAAAAATGCAGTACACAACAGTGTAACTGTACACTGTACAGTAAAACAATAAAAATGCATTCTATGATTAAATAATTTTTTTGTGATAATGATGTATTTATAAACTTGTTCTATTTTAATATGTTGCTTTTTATCTCATATGTTTTTTATATTGATTTAAATTAAAATTAATGCTATAGGAGAATAAACAATCTACGTTAAAGTTATTTTGTAATTTATTGTATCTCCTTTCTTTGAATTATCCTGAATTTTGTAGTAATTCTTATTGGTTCCATCAATATTATTGTTGAGCTTGATTTAGCTGACACAGGCGCAAACACGATGAATGACCAGACTGGTATAAGGGTATCCTCTATCGAGAATATTATGGAAAATCCATCACTTGAGCGTTCTACAAGCACAAATTGCACGCGCTACTCAACAGGAAGAGAGACAAGATTTATGTCAAGTTATAGTTGGTATTCAATGCACAATTCGTGAAAACAAAAACGATGTCATTTGATAAAATTTTAATTCATATATATTTTACTCATATAACAACGTACAATAATATAAATATATAAATGTATAAAATATTATTATTATCTCTTCCACCTTTGTTTGGAATACATAAATGCATACTTATTTTTAATAACATTATACACAGATAGAGTAACACATATATATATATATATATACATATATATTATATATATATATATATATATATATATATATATATATATATATGTATAAAGATATGATAAAAATACATATAACCAACGAAAATATAAAAAAACTTTTTTAAATATACTATACATGAAGCGTAAATTAAGATAATAGTAATATATAAATAGTAAATATATAAAAGTAATAATAACATATTATAATACATATATAAATATAAAAGACATATGATATATGAAGTGTAAATTAAAATAATAATAATACATATAAAGAATTTTAAAAAATATAATATAAAAAATATAATGTGATACATATATAATACATATATATTACAAAGATATTCATCAATATCCTTCACGGTAATGTCTCCGATCGATGTTGGTACGATGTATCGTCGTATGGACTCAGAGCGACTTTCGAGTCGAATATTGTGTACACCTTGTGTAATTAAATCGTATATACACGACTGACGACGCGTCATTTCAATCTCTTCATTCAAACACCGCGTGTAATCCTCGAATATTATGAGAACTATCGTTGATGAATACTATCTTTACTCTTAAATGCTTAAACAAAGATTGATTCTAATTCCATATAGACTTATCTAATAACTCTTCGTTTACTTTATAAGGTAAATAAAAGAACAATTCATGAAACATCGAAGAAGGGCATACCATCCGACATAAATATGTACAATTTAAATATTTATAACTTGGAAAGAAAGTGTTTCCAAACCCATGTTTATATGACTTTTTGCATGCAATGAATGGAATGTACTCTTAAAGTTTGGCCAACTAGTCTGAAACACCCTGTATAAGACTGTCCGTGTCAGTGTCATGATTTTACGTTTGTCGCAATACATCAATAATATGTACTCGTGGTGAAATTCGTACAAGCAGAATTTACATACCCACATAACTTTCACCTCGAATTTACGCAATTCGACGGCGATTAAATTTCCCATAAAGGCGCTATGTGGAAATTCGGTTTCGTGATAATTGCTTTCGCGCCATATCGTCCGTCCCATTTTGTTAAAACTTTACATAGATATAATTTCGAACATTTTCCTTAATCTTATTGAATACTGCGTTGTTCATTAATTTATACAAATTTTTTTTCAAAATCACTTTTCGCGCGTTCTAAACTGTGTATTGAATTCATTATAATAAACTTGCGGAGACAGAAGGATTGAGCGAATTGTAGCACCCTATGAATCTTTATTACGCGAAGACCGTGACGAGTACATTGCTATAGGTAAATGTAACGCTGTTTATCGTATAGCGTCACAAGAAATTTATCCACGGGTAGCTTATCGCGCATTGGGCAAAATGATAGGTCAGTGTATCGGTCATACAGATGCTGCGGATATTCGAGATCGATTTTAAGATTATAAGCTGTGGAATCCGGAGCGATCGTGCTCGCGTCATAGTTCGCAGCAACTTTGACCCATCGAAATTTAGCGTAGAACAGCGGTTGACACATTACCCACATCCATATACATTATTCACATTGTAGTACATGAAATATGATGACGGTTTCGACGTATGAACGCATGTATGTGTTATTAGCCTGCGCGTAATTGCTGAAATATTGACTGAGGTCGCCACGTATACCGCGCTCGATAAATATGATAAAACCATGTCGGTTAGCAACTGAAACTTTATGTTTCAACATGGTGTTCCACGTTAAACCTGGCAAAGTATAGTAATGCGCGGGATTGTAACTCGCGACACAATTTTCGCGAAAATTTTCAAAAATGTGAATCAATAACAAGACATCGGTTTTCAAGTACTGGTCTCTGTATTCGCCGAGCGTTCGAATATAGTAGATAATCGCTGCCATTCGTGAGCGTAATCTCTCACGGATGTGGTATCGCCTATTAACGAACTGTAAAATGATTTATGCGATGGTAATTCGATTTTCTCTAACTTGACGCAGTCAACGATAATACTAGTATGGAAATACATCTTTACGAGTCAATAATTCGAATTTTTCGATAAAATTGAAAATTTGGAACGTATGATTTTTAATTTGTCTTTAGAAACAATTTATCGAGACTTGTATTTATTTAGAAATTTGTATGAATCGATGAACTGTAATTTTATCCAATTTCGCGAATCTGCTGTTTCGGCGGTATTTGTAACGTATTTGATAAACGATATGTATTTTTCTTTGGTTATATAATACATCTTAATTGTCTTTCGTATTTGATTTTATTTATGATAAAATGCGCATCGTAACCAGATAAATTGTCAAAGACTGGAATAGAAATATAGACTGGAATATAGAACGAATCTTTATAATTTAGATTACATTTCTCTCATGTTGTTTCGACAACGTTTCTATGAGCATGTTAACGGATACGATATTTTTCACACGATGTGCCAAGTCTTGGTGTTGTCGCGCGAACAACGCGACGCAATCTTTATCGCGACGAAACTAATACGCTGATAACGCGTACAAGCATCACATGTAGTATACTAAATGCTTCATACTGTTGATACATATGCGACGACGCATCTTTACTCTCGGATTCCGTCTTCCGTAGAACACACTCCAGGTCTGCGCAGATGAACGGCATTCGTTTCTGATTATTATGATTTCCAAATTCGTAAGTTACTTATCGTCCTCGCACGGCAGTCGGATAACGCAGTCGTTCATTTTTCTGTAATTCATTGTGTGCAATTGCAATTTTTCGCTCGAACTGAAGTAATGCTGGCATCGATAAAAACGAAAATTATTATTAGTATTATTATTGTTATTGTCGTTGCTTCATGAAGATTATAATTTTTCATGTGTATTTACTTCAGAAATATATCCTATTGTTATTTCCAGTAATTTGTGATCTTACGAGACGCGACAGATTTTTTATCCACGCAATGTGACAGAGGCTGACGTTGCATGGATCTTGCTCATAGCACGCGTTAACGTTTCTTCTTCACCGGTGAGCTATAGAGGAAGGACCTATTCATTTTCGATATACCATATACGTCGATATACCGCTTTCAAACGTTCGATTTTGGGAATGTCCTTTAATGTCATGAGAAATTTAATGCCTGTGAGATTTAGCACTGTAGAATAATGCGGATACGAAAATTTCCGATCTGTATGTCTTCCAGCTGGGTATAGAGTGGTGACTACTCGCTAGGAAAAACACGCATTGTCCATGAATTGCACGTTGATTATCATCTCTTCAGCATAATTTCTCGCGAGAGATGACATCTCGCGCGCATGGGACTTAATTTATTCATGGTGATAGTTAATTTAAGGATTCGCGACAGTGCCCACCCGCTGTCGCGTTCCTGAAACTCTTTGAGCGTTGTGGACTCGATGACATGCCGCTCGTACCACACAAATCGAAAAAATTTCGGGTAGTGATACTTTTATTCGCACGTTTATCACCTGCTATGAATTCACTGTTAAATACAGTATTTATCTTGATGGAGTCATTACTTTACATTACGCTCTATACAATGATAATGCTGATTGCGTGGCGTTTAGTCTGACATCAGTTGGTGTTCTTTTATCCGTAGGTTCTCTTAGTTTCTCCAATGTATATTTGCCCGCAGGAACAAGGTATTTTGTATACTCCTACGGAGCTGAATGGAAGTCTTTAGAGATAGAGTCTTTTAAAGATATTTTTTAAGATTTGTCTTATCTTTTTGGATAAGTTGAAGATCGTAATAATTAATATTTTGAAGGAGAATTAAATAACCACTACTTTAGTTAGAAGAGAAAATGTCTTTGAATGAATTGTAATATGATAATTTCATTTAAGAGAAATATGAACCATTTGGAATAAGAAGATCTTTCAATAAGGTATAAGACATATACTTAGATTTTAGTATACTTAGACGTATACTTAGAATTTCATTTCGTAAAAATTAAAGATAATACCATTTGGATTAAGTAAATAATAATAAAGCTAGTATCACTTGGGTTTTACTTTTGATTTTGATAGTAGAATTTAATTTGGCATCACAATTGTTGATATCAATTCTTTTTATACAAATGATACATGTCATTTGATTAATATTCATTATTTATTTAATTTGGCATGGTATAAAGAAATGGGATTTAACTTTGCGCT
>Ga0157364_1000388_pt1 | contig 28537 bp, 17 predicted proteins | sample AttsexASBM2_FD_111476 | JGI IMG/M metagenome (GOLD analysis project Ga0157364, IMG submission 111476) | Fungus gardens microbial communities from leaf cutter ant in Ribeirão Preto, State of São Paulo, Brazil - Atta sexdens ASBM2 | ecosystem: Host-associated > Fungi > Mycelium > Unclassified ... | reverse complement strand
TAAAAACAAGTCTTTAATATTTTTACGATTAAGTTATAATTAAAAATAAAATTTTGACCGAGCCTTTTGTTATAATAATAAGTAATCATGATGGAGAAAAAAAATTTTTTGCCCTGGGACAAATTCTAAAAAATAAAAATCACGACTTTTTAATTAAAATATCTTTTTACGTGTGTATCGCGTTTTTGTTTTCTTCTGCAGTAGTATATTATTCAAAGATTAATTTAAATTCAAAAATTAATTTAAATAAAGATTTCCAAAAATGACAAATAATTATGTAAACGTTGCAAGTTTTACACTCATTTGCGACATTTTGTTTAAAAAAGAAAAATCAGCAAAACGATTACAATCATACGCGTGCACATTTTATTTTTAACATTAGAACCGCGTCTGTGCCATTTTTTACATTTGATAATTTTTCTTTTTCATTTAATTTGGATTTGCACATGGAGCTTTAGATTTTTGTGACTTTTCATAAATAATTTTAATTAATTACAAATAATTTTACTTTTATGACGACAAGCCTCTCTCGTAAAGACCCAGAATTTTCCTTGAATCGCGATTGGGTCAATTTAAATCTGCGGTTCTAATGTAAAATAATTTAAATATTTTTAAGATGAGCAATAATTATATCTCTTTTTTTATAAAGGTTGAAATATTAACGAGATTTTTTAAAAAATAACATCTATAGCTTGTCTACATACTATATGTATAGTTTGTCTGTATACAATGTTTGTCTGCGCATGGCTCGTTAAAATATTTCGTTGTATCGCATTCGTGCAGGCCGTACAAGCGTTACAATTAGTTGCTCGACGCTAGCATTATATGCATCTTGCGAGCGTACACGCGATATGCCCGTTCTAGGTTGCGTTTATTATGCGTTCGCGAGGGACCTTCGCGCAAAGCCGTGGAATCGCATACGATGGAACAAGCAGCGCGCGGCCAACGCTAACAGGTTGGCATAACAAACGAATGGATTTCGACATGAACCGTATCGCGCGCGAATATTTCTGCTCGAAAATGCCGGCTCGGCATGAAAGCGCCGGCGCAAAAGTGCACGCGCACTGGAAGTCCGCAATTTAGTCATTACGATCCTCGATACCTCTTACTATGACGTAGTACAACTTCCCTTCCACCTACTTGGAACCTAAGCCTTCGCTTTCTAGAATTGTTCTTGTTGTATTTTTTTTTTTCTCGTCGACACAAAGTCGAACCGCTTAATTTCCATGCTAAATAATGAAAAATAATCGAATAAAGGATTTTTTTATATTATGCATCGCGGCTTCTGTCGTATTTAATTTTGTCGAAGAGAACGCATGCCTCATTTGCACCACGAATTCGTGCATGCGAGCAATCGGTGATAAGGTGTATCGTGTACGAACTATATATGCGCTTGGCAGCCAATTAAGGAAAGGAGTCATTAGCATGGACAAGATTGGGACAACTTTGTTGTATTTTAAGTTGGGAAGATGACCAAGTAGCGATAAGTTGAAAAGGGTGTGTTCTGCGAAGATATCGAGGCAAAGGCCAAGTCTTGTCCGACATAGGCGTCTCATCGTTTATTACGAAATAACGGAGTATATAGGGAATGTCGCTACATAGAATAGAATATATGCATCTTATTCTTTTGTATGGTAAAGACCTGTCTTGTCTATCTCGTTCAAGGTTTTCACATTGAATTATTCAGTACGAACAAAAAAATAATTATTTTTACAATCTGATAAAGTCTTTGCAAATTACACGCTGTAAATGTTACGGACTTATTATATATTTCTATATGTTCATGTCGTATTTCGGAATTATATATGTATAATCAATTGAGATAAATCAAGATATTTATAAAAATATTCTCAATTTGTTGATGTATCTTGATTTCATTGTTGACTTTCCTTCAAACGTATCTACGATTGACGTTCCATCTTGGTGTCAAGACAGATCGTTTGCGATAAATTAGTTTGGAAATTACAAGATGGTTAGGTATACGATCTTGATTTAATCAGATCAGCTAGCTTTCTTTTTTAACGTTTTCTACATTTGAATCGGCTTTACCGAAATTAAAGGAAATTGTTTGGGAACCACTGTGCTCGTGCTAGAAGGCAACGAGTGAGTCTACGCCAGGTTGTTTACTACGAAGAAGGCGAGGCGTGTCGTTGAACCTGACTCAGGAGAGTAGCGAGCACAAGGCGGGCTAGGCATGCCTCACCGTTCGTCTCTGTTCTCTTCCTCGCCCTCAATCCTCCTCCCTCTCAGAATACACTCCTTTCCTCTCGCTCCCTTTATCCGACTTCCTCGGCGACTCTTCCTCTTTCGATTATATTCTGCACCGGCCAGAAACGCAGGCTCCTTCATTACTGTAGCTCCTGTCCACATCCGGCGCATTTCCGTCTTATGTAGCCGAGCGATTGATAAAGTAATCCCGATAACAGAATCCTATTCCTCTTTCATCTCCAATCATTGCAGAATATGTCATAAACCAGTCCAGTTTTCTGTCCCTGTCGCCTTGTATGTCTCTTAAGGCGATATTTGTGTCAAAATAATCGCAGTCTTAGGTATATAATTAATTAAACGATTAATTGCTGTTATTTGTCATAAAAAATAATATGAAATTTTTAATTCATTAGAATTTGATATTTAAGAAAATATGAAGAGAAAGAGTGAATGGCGCGCTTTAAGAACAAAAATTTATATATTTCAATAAAATCAATCTTTATATATTAAATATATCGTAACTAGCTTTAAAATATTTAAATTTTTTATAAAATAAAATCATAAATTAATATCAGGGTTTTTTAAAATATCACACACATTATTTATAGCACAGATCTATCATAAAAATTAAAAAAATGCTTGTATACAATTATCGAAATATTGGTCGATTTATATCACTCAGTGAACCTTTTTTATTTTTTAATTTACTTGTGATGGAAAGTAAAATAAATATTTCCTTCTACACGAGAAAATTAAAATGCATCTGAAGTTGAAATGTGGTGTGCGTGTGAATTTAAACTTATATATAATTAGAATCAAAATGTAATTTTTTCTGGTTATAAATGACAGAATAATTGCTCAACTCTTGTTCTGACGTATCTGCAATAAGGCTCGAAAATGAATAGCACGCGAATCGGAGATGCGCTGCCGAGTGAGGCGTATATGCATGGATATGCTTCTCGATGGTACCATTGCAACAAGTGAAATCGTACACAGATGGACTAGGCTGGCAAGTTTCCAGGCCGTTTCCGTGCAAGGACCGTGATATTGTTGCCATAACTTCGGCCATTTTCTGCCCCCGTTTCCTCACGAATGATTCATTCTGACAACGAGAGGTTGTAGGAGCAGGGATTGTCGTCGCTCATGTTTCAAAGCGTACAAGTATTATTAATAATCTTATGTGAAACGTGATTTTCGTTCATCAGAAAATTCTGTTGATATTCAAACAAAACTGAACGATGCTACCAGTCGACATCAAATCCTCCAGATCCAGATTTATTTTCTATCGCTCTCATATTTCTTGCTGCGATTCAGAAAAACATCATGTAAATAATTTTGAAATACGTATCTGTTACTTTTTAAAGTAAATTTTATTACATTTTTAGTTAGGAAATGCGTTTGATTTTAATTATATTAATTTTAATTATATGTATTGAAAGCTCTACTGTTAGAAATGTAACGAGTTTCCTTTACGTAAATGAAGTGAATTTGGTTATGAACGAAATTAAAAGTAATGAATGATTTAACTGAAAATTAAGTTGCAGTAATTACTTGTGTGTAACGTACATTAAATTTCATAAATTTTCATGGAAAATATATTAAATTGTATGTACATGTGCACAGACACATACTTTTTAGTTATAAATACATTAAATTTAATGTAATGTCATGAAATTAAGTGTCATGAAATGTCATGAAATAATTGTATAACTTAAAATTTAATGAAATTTAAGAACATTTCTATAACAGTGTATGTATTTAGCAGTGGAAACACAACGATGCAATACATACTGCCTGCTATATTCGGTAGAACGGTGAATTTCGTGTTTCCTGATGCGATTCGCAGGAACGCATGACCCGAGGCATGGCTCTCGACGAGGCATTCGCGTGCATCGCGTCGATTTCGTCGAGGCATCAGGCGTTTTAGCCGACGAAATCGTGTAGCGTTTTACTCACGTATGTAAAACTCGTGAGCTCTCTCGACGAGAACTCCTGGCCCATCTTAATCCACGAGTGTTCGCGTCACGAAAAATATAAATTTTTGAAAAAATATACTGGAAATCTTATGGTGGAGCAAATGGAAGACAATGATGAAAAGGAATCCCGTGGACATATCTGCTACTTTAATTGAAAAAAATTACAGCTTTCAGATTTCTCTCAATTTAAAATAACAAATAAATAACGTTATACACGTTTTTTCAACATACAAACAAGGTTTAATAATGAAGATAGATAAGCTGTGCGTAGAGGATGAAGATGATTCGGTCCAGATCCACATTTAATGGAGTGAAGATCAGCGGATCGAAAATGATCGTAACCGGCAACGATCGCGTACATTGACATGCTTCATTACGGGACTAATTATCCGCCATTTCCGGCGGCATAACGAGGCAGTCGTTTACCTCGCGCCCCGAGAAACGCCCGCTTCCTCGAAGCGATCGACCGCGTAATCGCGGGCTGAACGAGTGGTTCGCGTGTCCCTGGTCGATTTCGGCGAGGCGTACGTTCGTTCTCGCTCTCGCCTTCGTGGATTCGCACACACACACACACACACACACACACACACGGCGATACGGCTCCTCGTCTCTCGTCGTGGCCGCGCGCGGTCCAGCGCATCGCGGCGAATCATCGTTCCTTGTGAGCCAGCCGAGTGGACCGGATTCCGGGCCGTGCTTTGACCGTGGCGTAATAAAGGGCAATCATCGGTGATTACGCCGCGTTGCCCTCCCCCTCCTCCCCGGGGATGGTCCCCTTTCATCCTCCCCATCCTCCAGCTTGTGTACGTCCGTGTAGGTGTAATATCGTGCTGAAATACACAACCTCGTGTTTCGAGTGTGTATACTCGGCCGGCCCGGGACCGGGATGGTATCAGCGTATACGAGCGTTTGCAACACGTCGATCCTGTCACTGTCGCTTCCAGGATCGTCAATTTTCGTAAGCCGCGGGTTGACGTGCTTTCACCGCGATCATGCCGACGCGACCGATATTAAATGTTTGCAGGCAATTTCGGGCGTAATCGGCATCGCCATGCCCGTTTCCTAGTTATTACACCGCCGTGTCGCGCCGTCGCACTGCTGCGGCCGACCGATGCTGTGCGAACGCGAGCATCCGTCGTTATTAAATGTCAAATATTGAATATGTCCTCTGTCTGAAAAAAACGCACGTCTGTGTAAAAATAATGTACAAATCTGTCTATGGAGTAATCGGAAAAATATTGATAATCGATAAACGCCCCTTAATATCATATAACGGAGAAGAAATTTATTTTGGAGAATAAAATTATTTTACACATTTTAATATGATGTTATTCAGCATTATTAGGCATCTCTTTAAGATGCCTATGAGCAAATTGTTATATTTCTAGTCAATTTTATTTGTGATATTATATGCTACTGTAGTTCAGTCGGGTTTGTGTTTCAACGTATATATATATGTTATGTATAGAAATTCACCGAATTAATACTCAAGATCCAGTTTGATCGTTAAAGATATTTAATAATTTGTTGTGTAATTACATTTACGAATTCTTTATTTCATTGAAAAAGGAATAGGGTTCCGTATTAAAGTCGGAGGATTTTCCATTTATATACTCAAGAAAATACTCTATAAAAAGAAATTTCGTGTAATCATAAGGTATTGGATTTAAAGTTGCAATTTTCTTAATGCTAGAAGAATGTCTTGCATGTACTGATAGGCACGCTATGATAGCACGTAAATGACAAACTTCTTCTAACAAATAAGTGTGCCGCTAATATCTTGTATATTCTCTTATTTCAAAAGACTATTCGAGTTATTATAATAGAATTTTCTTAGAGGAATCGAGTTTTGATACTTGTTATAAATACACGCGCTTGATTCATGTAAAATTGTTTCTTAGAGGAATTCCTCGCTTATCGACAGAAAAGAATATTTTTTTTTTGGATGTTAATATTGCAAATTTATTTTACCTAAAAATTTATGCGAAAAGGATTGGCCTAAATCTTAACAGTGTGTACGAATATATAAACTTTCTTCACTCATATCATAGACTTCCAACTCTTCCAAGGGATGTCCAGAAGATATTTGAAGATGTTTACGTCTTCAAATCCTTAAGGACCTTCTCTGCAGGATGTCGCTCAGATAATTAAGTGTACTGTGTGGGTAATTATTTCACATGTTCATCATATTCATAATTAAACAGTACACACGTGTGGCATTTAATAGCAGCTAAATGCAGTAATAAAATTCAGGATATCTCTTGCCAGCGAGCCATCCGCCTTTTAACATACTTAAATTTTTTTTACGTAATTAAAACAAAAGGCTGAATTTTTTCAAAGATTCAAGAAAGTATGTTGACGATGGATTTAACGAAGCAAAATAACCATAAAGCTTTATTTACTTCGTCGATGATTTACGCATGGCACAATATGATGTTTTCTCATTTCGTATACCTATGCAAAGCGGTACTTGTGATCCTGTTTTGTCATCGTTATTTACACACTCTCGAATACGCTCGCCTTGCATATTCGTGCCTTCATCCTCGTACCCGTTGTGAATAAGCGAAGCTGTCAAATACATTGAACGCACATCTCTTAATGTGTCCATTTACGCATGTCATCTTGAGATTTCTAATTCTAGACTTTCAACATCGTGAAAGACTCTTCGTTACTGTGAAATCAAGCTATTCAAAGAATTTGAGAAGATCCATTTTAGTGCATGCAATGATCAAATGCCGCAAGAATGTTAATATCATAAAACACACCTATCAATAATAAGTACGAGTTAAAATTATCTAAAATTAAATCAGGAATAGAGATATTTCCTGTGTGCCTATCTCCAAGACGTTCTCATCTCGGCACGAAATACCTACTCGACGAATCTTTAAGCATCTAATCATCGAAATTTCTACGCCATTGCGACGCACGCGTTCCGGAACACTTGGAAGAGCGATAAACGTCGTGACGTATTTACCGCAATAAAATATTGACGATGCGGGATTATTGCGTCTGATACCGTCAAGATGCGAGCCCTGCCACGGCAATAATGTATCCGAATTAACGATCGTTCAAATTTACGGCGGACATCTTGCCCAGCAATTTAACGGACTTGCACGCGGTTATACAAAGTCATAATTCCGGCGTCGCGTAGTGCCATTCGCGTTCAGTGAGGAGAAATGCAGAATAACATCTCGCGTACTACTCTTCGAGAACGGAACGGTCATTGGGCTTCCATGAAGCGGCTTTTCCGGGAATACCGACGTACGTTACGCCCCTGGCCCTGCATATAAATATACATCGGCCACGGTATATAAATATACGCGGCATCTCGCTCGTCTAGAGATAAACCATTGCAAAAATCCACGTCCCAAGATGAACGTATTCTTGCATAAAGTGGCCGTGTGTATGATTAAGAAGAAAATACGCGGACTTTTCTGCTTCGTCTCGATAGGTACGAGATCTTTCACACATGAGATACGACGTAGGTATCTTCTCGCTCGAGCCGGCTTGTCGATTCTTTTGACGCTTGCACTTCTCGAATGCTTTATTTTCTCTTTTTCTTCTTTTGTATTATATATATGTGTGTGTGTGTGTGTGTGTGTGTGTGTATGTGTGTGTGTGTGTGTGTGTGTAGGTGCGATGAAGATTTTCGATTCGGTGATTGTCGAGTAAGTAGATGTCTTCTCACCTTAAACGATCAGAACGTAAACGTTTCACAAACTGCTCAGTATAATTCGTCAGATATCATGCCCGCGGCTCGTATATGCGATCTGAAAATCGCGTGATATTACTCCTTCTTAATGCTTATATGTCGAATGAAGATGGTTAACGCGCAGAAATCACGAGGTGCACGCAGTGCGCGAAGAAATTGAAAAAAATAAAGTCACGGATTTAAGTACCGCAACCTGTGTTTCGGTACTTGTCGTGTGAGGAGAAAGTTGGAATCGTCGGTCGGCAAAGCGCGAAAAAATCTTCCTTCAAGGCGTGTGAGGTATCCCCGCGAGAGTGGCGGTGCTTATTATCCCTCAGCACCTGCAGGCAAGAGGAAGGCCTTTTATCGGTGCTCCGCACTCGGAATGAAATCACCTCCGCGTTTATCTTGCTGTACGTTAGAACGCAAGACTTCGTATGTATGTAAGATACCTCGACGGCATAATCGCGAAGGCTCTCGCGCTGCTCGTGGATCATAACATGAATTTTATTCGATTATGGGATATAGGACACTCAGTCATCGAAGAAGCTTCAGGCTATATGTTCGCATAAACGATCAATGGATGTAAAGATTCGCTAGGAAACTACATAGAGCGCTAGGAAGATGAAGCAACTTGCACGCAATAGCGAGAACTTATGTAAGTTTATCTCAGAAGAACTTCATTCGACTTCGTGTATCCGATTAACTTTATGTATTTAGAGGCAAAGAAAGAAGAATATTTGTCAAAAAATAATCTTTTTAATATTAATCAAAATAATATAAGAATGATTGAAAATTTTTAAATTTCTTTATTGAGAAATAGCTTCAAAATATGTCAAGATCTGTTACAGATTTTAATCTTTATTTAGACTTATATTTTATAATAATCTTTATTTAGAAAAACTTAAACTTAGTTGATGTAAAAATGTTTTGAAAATAGATTTACTCAAATTCCTCAAAAAGCTTGTACGTATAGCTGAAAAAAATATACAATTATTTAAATGTTCTGTTCACAACTTGTAAATTTTTTAAATAAAAATTTATTGAATAAATTGAGTATTTTCTTTTTTAGTTTTATTATTTTAACAATGAAATCTTCAATAATAATTAACATACACGTAATTATATTGTGCGAAATTTATATTTATACTTTTTATTAAATACACGGAAGGACACGGAAGCTGAAAATTGATTCAGCAAATCTACAGTCGTAATATACAGACAGTCAATTTTCTATGTTAAAATAGCAAACATTTGACAGCCGAACATTAGCGATTTGTTAAACCATCAAATTTTCTTAGTTATCATAACATATAGAACATGTTGAATTCGCGTAGTAAATTATAAATTTGCTGTACCGCCCAATTAATTTTTTCCCGTGTATACAGTAATTTAAAAAAATATTACAAAAAATTCTAAATATTAATACACCGAAAAAAAATATAGTCAATTTTAATAAATATTTAGTTGAATACTTGCCAACTAAATATTTATTAAATATAAAGATATATTTATTTGAGACAAGAAATGTTAAGTTGATTTAACAATCATTTTTTTTACTAAACAAATATTTATTTACTGTAAGTAAATATTTAATTGGCAGTATCGAATCAAATATTTATTAAAATTGACTATATTTTTTTCTCAGTGTAGAAATTCGTAGATATTAATATGCATTTGACGTACGCGAGTATGTCGCATCGAAGGGTTCCGTATGAAGACAATGCGGCTCTCGCACGAAAAATCGATTTGTTTTTCGTTCTCCGTTGCTCGGTTCTTTTCATTTGCCACATGTCGGAATCGGACAGTAGGCTCCGTCACAGCCGGCACCCTCGTCCTTGCGACGCGAGACGCGGAACAATGCTCAGGCCATTTCAACAATCCTGTCACGCGGTAGCCGCGAGATAGAATCGAGAAAAAAGTTTTCGGGGGAGGCCTCCGAAGGAGAGGGTAAAAAAATGTGCACGCGCACGTAGAACATCCGTCGCTTTGCATTCAGGCGCGCTCGGAGAACGAGAGGTTACGATATATGTATACTACCACTACGTATATGTATATATATTTTTTCTCTTCTCATTCTCGACGGCCGCCGAGCAATGGTCGTCGCACCCTTTCTATTTCGTGAGGAAAGGGAGCGTATGTATATACGACTCGCGCGTTGTACATACGCGTACCCCTGACATCGTTGGAGAGATTGAAAATAATAATAACGGCGACGATGAAAAAAAAAAAGCGACAAAAAAGCGCGGTACTTTTTAATCCGAAACAGTCGTGCCCATGATATGCAGATTTTGCGGAGGCGCCCTTTTCTTTACGAGCTGCTTTTTGTGACGTGTTTTTGCGTGCATCCTTGCAACGCGATCGCATTGCAGTCCCGATGTTAAATCAATCGAGCGTAATGCGGAACGCGGCAGTGAAATGTACGCCGGTGAATAATAATAATAGAATCTCCATTCTCGGCTATATAACGCGCGTAAATATTAATATTTAATCCTCCCGTAAATAGCAGCCTCCTCTCTCTCTCTCTCTCTCTCTCTCTCTCTCTCTTTCTGAAGACGAGAATATGTTTAAAATTATATAAAATATTTTAAATTGTCATTCATTCCATAGTTAATTAATATATTTTTCTTCACATACCACACTTTTGCGCATGTAAATTATTACTCAAGATTATATTAATAAAAATTATATAAAATATATGTTATTAAAAAATAATTATAATTGAGAATAAGAGTTAAGAAGAAGAATATTAAGAAGATAATATAAATATTTTTTTTATATATATCAAAATGCTTTTATCAATCTTTTATTTTACATTATATATTATGCAATGTATTATCGCAAATATATTTATATGACTTTGTTGTATGTATAATAAAATCATACATTGATAATATATTGCATTGTAATATAGTAATATTTTGTACACATATTAATTATCTTATATACATATATAAATACATATATATATATATATATGTGTGTATATGTCTATTCATCACTTTCAATTTTCAAAATAATAATCGCAGAATACATATATACTGAAGTGTTATCGGAATAGGAAGCTATGTGAATTGATATTTGGTAACATATAATGTTAATGTACATTTACACGTATATGTTCTCTCTTTCTCTCTTTCTCTATTTCTCATTAGTCTCGCCGATTATGGCCATGTTAGTCATAAATGAGTATAACGCACGCTGCGATTTTGCTGATTAATTTTTCGAACGATATATACGTACGTTGCTGAAAGTCTTGAAGTCTATTTCCTGCTGTGCGCACAACTTGATATTGTCTGCGTACACATTGATTTCCGTAAAGAATTGCAGACACTTATATAACTTTTTGATGATTGCACATTAATGGTAATTTTCTTAAACTTTAAAATAATTAAAAATTAAAAATTAAAAATGAAATAGTACATTTCAAAGAAACTGAGATCGCAATTACATTTTACCGATACACTAATATAAGTAATCGACTATATTTGTTAGGCTAAGTATTTTGTTTAATTTAAAACGTATAATGCTTTTGCAAATTGCTTTCAATTTTTCTTATAAGAATCTGTGTCGATAAAATATGGAAGCAATCAAGACACGAGAGTGAAATAAATGAGTGTAGAATAATATAAATATGTCTACATTTGCGTGAAAAAAATATAAATTATTTTAGAAAATTTGTAAATGTTTGTTTCGGATGCACAAAAACGATATTTGCTTTAATAAATGTGATATACATAAATATTGCCGACACTAAAAGTAATAACTCATAAGAAGAGACATGATCAGAACAACAAAAAATAATATATACATACGTATTGTATCATAAGATGTAAAAAGTAGATTAGAGTATGTAAATTACAAGTTCCTTATTTCTATCATTAATTAATAATATACATGTTGACACTGACATGATACCCGATGTGTAGTGATTCGACAACGATCTCATTTCTTCGCTAGAGGATGAAAATCCACAACCATAGAATTTGATATAATTGTAGATTACGTGATGCAGCATTAGATTCGCAATTTACTCGATGTCTCATCATATTAATCTGATAACTGAATTTTACGACAAGTGGAAACGATCATTTAATCACGAATATAGTTGTTAATTTTAGGTTGTCGTTTTCATCTTGTCAATACGAGGAGTCGCGTCAGGATGAATAAATGCTCTATCATCATCGATTCACGTTACCACGAACAGAATAAAACGATGTTGCGAAGCGATTGATGTGAGATCAATGCGATCTTGTTGTCTCTTCTATCAAGAATCGCCGTGAGTCATTTCTCTGAAAGCTGTCATTGTGCCGGACTGCGGTCGGCTGATGCGAGTCTTAGCAGAGCTACATCACACTGGCAGGGTTAAGAAACTCGCGTACGGACGAAGCGTGCAGCTTCTCCGGAGCGCGGGACCCGGGTCTCGAGTTTTTTGCTCCAGAAATATGGTCTCTGGAGTCAGTCACGGGCGCGGCGCTTATATACGCGTATATACGCATTCACAGCTGTCCCGGCCATCCCGGCCATCCCGTTCCATCCTTTTCATCCCGTTCAAACAATAACAACCATTCTCTGTTTGCTTATATAACCCCCTCCCCTTGGAGGGCGGTTCGAATTAAATTCCCGCTACATGCAGCCGGCACTCCGCGGCGTGAATGGCGCGTTGGACGCGAAATCGCAGGGAATTCACGAAATCGATGGCGACGTAACGAATATGAAAAGAGGTCAAAAACGATTACGGGCTATATGAAACCCGGAGAACGATTTTGTTTCGTCGGTGAATTGCGAAATTTGTGCTCCCGATCGACGTGTGGAATTTCATTCGCGGTTTTTGTTTGTAGACCGCTTTTTCGTCGGTTCTTGATATTATTGGTCAATAGCCCCTATCACCCAGCACATGCATACTCTTTTTTTCCGCAATGAATATTTGTGAATTGTGTTTCACAGTGATTTGCTTACGAAAGACAAAATCAAAAAAGAACAATAAAAATACACGGGGAGTTAACTTTCTATAAAAAGAATATATATTGTATTGTAATTTGAGGCTTTTACTTAAAAAAGTAAAAAAGCTATTTCACTTTTGTAAGAGAAAGAGATATTATTAATATTTTAAAAAGATTATTTTAGCACGATTTTATGTATACATGATTAAAATATATACTTGGATATATTAATAATAATATTTTTTTTTAAGTATTAATAATTATTGAGGAAATCGAATCTAAAGAAATAATTATTTCGTACGATATATATAGCTTATTCAGAAAAATCGTTCCCTCGGATTTACAGTTTTAGCAAATATGTCGAATTATGTTTTATATACCGGGCGATGTGATGTATGCAACGAGATGAAACTGTATTAAGACAAATGATTCACGATATGATAAAAAAAATGAGACGTAAGGGGTCGAAGGGCAAAGGAAGGGTGCCCAGGCAATATTTCGAGCGAACCAGCGCCGTCCGATTATTAATCCACTCGCTGGAAACCCGATGTTTTCGTCGTGTTCTCCAATGGGTCATTGCACGTAGTTCAGTGATTCTCAACCGGTAAGTGCCATGCGATTCGGACTCATTATATTATATGTATTAAAAAAACAAATTAATTTATATGTAATAAGACGTTTACGTTTTAATTATGGCGCATTAATGAAAATCCTATCCGAGGCAATGCAATTTGATCGTAATATTAATGAAACATTATCAGTTATGCTTGAAAACTGACACAGCAAAATGCATTTCCATATAAATTACTAGAGAGATATCTAATTAAAAATAAACAAGCTAATTACTTCTTTAGATATCTAATCGAGAAAGAAAGAGCTGTATAGTTATAAAATATAATTTATTATTATATATGTTAATAATTTTCGGAAAATTGTGCAGGGAGAATCGCGAATTTTTTAAATTTAGGTGCGTTATCATACATATAATAGCTTTCTTTACGAAAATTACTTTGCACATTTATTCGTTGATTCTGCGACCTTGCGAACCTGAGAGAAATTCCGATGTAATTTAGACCGCGTGCAAAACATCACGTTATAACGTACGTGCTGAGAAGATTGTTCCATGTAACGAGAGGAGCTTCATGAGCGTCAGCCGGTTTTTGTCTTACCAGAGAAGATTTGACTGCGGTGCACGAGTCGTAAGACGTAAATTGCTGCGTGGGTGAGGAAACGTTTTTGTTCTTCTCTAATGCGTCAAATCGTTTTACACGGGTCCGTGTTGAAGTCACAGTGTTGGACCATCCGCGTAGCCACTTATGAATTCGTGATGAATCATTACGACTCGTAAACTAGGTCTATGCAATGCATTAAACATTATCATTATCACACTGTTTTAACGACTGAAGTATGTCGGAATTAAGCATCGATTATTTTGCCAAATAATTTGATTGGCACAAAACATTTCAACTTACCCCTTCGTGATTTCTTGCCAGTGATATATCTTTACATCGTCAACACAATGACAAAGAGCGTGAAATTCGTTGCAGATTGAATCAGTTTATCTAAAATGTATTCATTTGATTAAATTACAACATGCGATATGTTATGATATGCAGTGATTAATATTGATCCTGAAACTAAAACGTTTATCAAAATGAATGTTCTTCACATATTCGCGAGTGCATCAATTAATTAACTTATAATTCCTACGTGATTATGCATTTTATTTGTATAAAACTACTGGTACTTTAATACTGTATTGTTATCTCGATCGTAATTATTGGTCTAATAATAACCTTTGTACATGGTATTTCCATCTTCGATTAAGTTATCAAGATTTACAAGAACACTGCATTCCTGCTAATAATAAATTGTTCTGTATATACATAGATAATTTTAATTTCTCTGAGAAGGGAAAAAAAAATTATAATTCTCAAAAAAGTAATGATTTAAAAGATATGATTATTTAACTTTGGTATTTTATATATAACATATCAAAATCAAAGAAATAGTATGAATCAATTGATTTCTCGAAATCATGTAGGGTAACTCTGATATATACACCTTTAAAAACTTAATTTATTAAGTATTATTTACTATGTAGTAAACGAATATCAGTAAAAACTTTATACTGTCTACTACTTACTGAAAAAAATATTAGAAATCCAAAATATTTATTTTTCATATTAAAAAATAAACTTTTTGAAACCTTTGCATTTTTGCCGTATATCTCATAGGGGGCTGTGGCTTCTCATAGGAGGAGGGGGTATGTACGACTTATAAAAAAATTTACAAATAATGCATATAAATAAGATGTATAATGACACAATAATTTATGAAATGTGTTTATAAAGTTTTATTAAGGAATAAGAATGGTAAATATATGAAGTAATAAATAATAATTACAATCTTTCTATATACAAGTATTATGACATGAGGTACATATTTTATATAATTTATTGCATTTAGTGTACTGAATTCAATCTTTATATGCTTTCGGCATAAATCCCGTTCGCTAAAAAGGCCATATATTCCAAACAGGTGGGATATACAATACAAGACAACAAGCTAAACAAAGAATACGAAAGCAAAGCACTTATATTTTGCTACACAGCATACTTTACTTTTCCACTACATGTATGTATCACGAAATAACTACTATATCTTTTGCACGTCCTACCTAATCATTTTATGTAGATTATAATTTTTTGATGGCGTTACTTATTACAATGACAAATCGGTTCAACTCACAATAATTTCATTAATATTAACAGTAAGAAGCTGAAATCATAACACAATACTAATATAAAGATGTGTTAAAAGAATAGTTGCAGAAAAATTATCTCCACTCCTTCTATTTTTTCTGACTTCTTCGTAAATCCCAACGCAGCGTATTTGCCGGAGTTACCCTACCTTGAGTACAACAAAAGATAGATAAGAAGATATGTACGTCGGAAGGAAACGGAATATATCGGATCATAAGTAGATTATTGCTTGGTTCGTTCAACGATAGAAGACAGGAGTCTAGGCGCCAGGAACAGCAGCAGCAACAGCAATTCTCTTTGCTGAAGGGTCCTTGTCTACGGATCTCGGAGCCGAGCTACCCTTGAGCACGACTCGCTCTTCGCATAGCCCCCTTGTCTCATGGCATCAACGTTTCACGTAGGCAGTCAGAGCCTTTTAAGCGTATAAATTATTAGAGTCGCTTCAAGAGCCACTTGGAATCCACCATTGTTGCCTGATGTATACTTATATGTCCATAGACGAAACGCTCGTATCCTGCACCTAGGAGACGAAGAAGACTAATTCCAGGTAGCCACTTCAGAACCCACTTATTGTCCTTGTATTCTTGAGAGATGTTGCATCCTATAGTTACAAAAGTAGTACATGTCGCGACAGTTCTAATCTTACTCTTATTTTTCATTTTAATTACATACAATATTAACTTTGAATACGTACACTGTTAAATCCAGTGTCAAATTTAATCTAATGTGAGTCGCCACTGTTCCTACTAAATGTATCGTTATTTTTTTACTAAAATGATAATTAAATTTGACACTATATAAATTGACACTGTATAGTATCAAATATAACCATTGTTAGTAAAAAATAACGATATGATTGAATAGGAGTAGCGGCGACTCATATTAAGTTCATTTGACACTATAGATTTAACAGTGTAGGATGCACGTAATATTCATTTTAACATTAATACCTTTAAACCCTGTGTACGTTGCAATGTATATCAAATTTGAAAAGATTATTCAGTGAAATTATTTGATTCTATCGACATTATCTTAGAGCAGACGTACATAATAATGTATGTGTTGAAAAAATAGTTAAAGTTTTGGAAGCTAATTAATTGTTTAATATGAATTACTTATTAAAATGTCCTTGAATTGAATTAAAAAAAATTTTTTGTAACATAATTTTATTAAAATCAAAGGTTTGAAGGGATTAAAAAGCGACACCGAATTTGTATTGTTCGAAATATCAATTATATGTCAGAGTAGTTGATCTCTGTTGATTTTTTTAAATATAATTGATGTATTATTGTTTTTATTTATGATCATATATGTGTTTGTGCATAATGCTAAGACTTTGGCTGTATTCATAATCCGACTGTTCTTATTTTAAGAATTTTAAGTAATGTCTTAAAATAGTACAGCTTTCTAATTAGTTTATGACGTCTTAAGACTGTACTTAAGACAGTATTAAATATAAGAAATGACTATGAATATCGGCTTTATTTTAAGAAAGATGTACATAATATTTCTCTTTTGTTTCATTTCATTTTAGTTTCCACTTTCATTTTTCTTGGGTGTTTATATTGTCAGAAGCAACTAGCGAGCGAAGATATCGGTATGAAGTGCCTTCCAAGTTAATGGCCATGTAGAAGCAACGCACTTGACGCATTCTTAAGTGTTTACAAATGAATTAGGAATGAACTACCAAAGTAGTGTTCATAGAGCGTTAATTATAAAACCATAAGATGAAACTTGAATGACGACTTCCGACTTATAATAGCGTAATACACAAGTAGGTGTTTTATTATTACAAAATTTCTATCACGCAACGGTAAATAATTATAACAAGGACAGACATGGCTGTTCTGCATAGTGAGATTTTAAACACGTGAAATTTGTAAAAAAGAATATAAGAATAATGAATAATACGTTTTTATATTCAACTATGTGCAAAAATATATAATACAAATTATTATTAGTGTAGACTATTTTATTACTTACTTTAAACAAATGGTTACTTGAAGCGTTTCTTAATTCTGTTACGCACTTATAAATATGCGACTTTTTTAAACATATCAAACAATATTATCGGTGTGGAAATCATAAATAATTATTATTTTACGTGGCAATTTTACTTGCCATTTGCCATCCAATTGGCCATTATCGATACTTTTTAAGATCCGCTTTTAGAATTACCTTGAAGATCGTTGATATTAGATCATTGATATTCACATACGCACATCAACTGAGCCTCTTTTATGCTAATCAGACGAAATTGATGATGAAATTTTTGGGGAATTGCAGTTCCTCTCGGACACCTTTGCTTATTCTAAAATGCTAATTGGTCGTAAAAAGAAGTTTATATGGTGTTGTCTCAACTGTTGTAATGCGATGTTTCTATAAAATAACTTTTATTCGAATTCTAAACATAGTCGAGTCACAAGAAATTCCCAGTAGAGTTAAAAATATACTGTGGCATGTAAATTAGTAAGTTAATTTCACTATGCCAATTTACTTATCACTTTTATTCAGCGGAGTTAAATTAATATCTGTGAATTGATATACTTATCTTATTTCTTTTATCTTATTACTATACACTTGTTAATACAACCTGTCATTGTAACCTAAATTTGAAAATTTAAATTACTTTTTTCACGTAATTATATTATAGCTTACTGAATATAAATTTAATATTAATACTAGTTTTAATAAAATATTATCATAAATTACATAGCACGCATGATGCATTTATTATCGAAACATAATAGAAATCTACATGAGCAAACATATTTACAGAAAGAAGTGTTTGAACTCATAGTGTGGTCCGAGTAATTGTTTCGCACGCATCTTTTCAATACATTGTTAATCAATCCGATCGATCTTGATTATAAATATTTTATCGCAAGCGCAAATTTTAGATAACTCGCCGACATCTAGATATAAGATCTGTGATCGCCGATCGCGATCTACACGCTACACGTGTACAGCATACATATTGCCATGATCGCGCGACACTTTTCAAGGTCCGATGAAATCGGCCGTAATTGCACGTAGGTAGCAGGTGATCCGTATGAAGGGGACACGGAGCGTCCAATTTGTGTTCGCATCTGCCTAACGATAGCCTGCGTTGACGAAATGTAAATTACGTCCGCACGAGAAGAGCGCGGACATGTAGCGTCGTGCTTTCTTTCAAGTTACACGGTATTTACAATGTCGGATGCGGATCTCAATATCTAGCATGAGTTGTATAAAGATTCGAAAAAATAATCCATTTGAATCCATTTGAAATGTAGAGATTCGATACGTTCAATATGTGATCCAATTGTTGTTTCCAATTTATCGACTCGTCCTCATAGCCAATTTTCTCCTCAGAATACTAAGAATCTTTTAAGGGAAGTTGCATTCATAACTTATCGACACATTATTTGATTGTGATAATTCCAGTGCTTTACAGTAAAAATTTTATTATACCTACAGTGAGAGCAAAAAGTATTCGTACCAGGAAATTTATTATAAAAGAAGCCTTATTTGCAAAAAATAAACATTAATTAGCAATTTTATACAATGAATACATTCTGTTCTAATATGAACAAACGAGCTTCGTATGTATTTTAGAAGTCTGTCTATTTTAGAAGTCTTTTCTCGTCTGTACGAATACTTTTTGAGCATTCAAACAATACAAATTAACAATACATTGTTAATTTTCGCTTATTTTTCGAATGATATATTTTGTATAATTAATACACATCATTTTGGTACATATAATTTTAAGAAACATACAGTCTATTTTATTCTTTATGGTAATAAATTGTTAATTCCAACAAGAAACGATTGTTAATTAAACGTCGAATCGACGTCAAATTGATGTTAAAAATCATCGAATTTATCGATTCGACATCAATTCGACGACTCATTTTTCGCTGGATAATATTTACTTTTTAAAAATAAAGTTTTTTAAAAAATATTTTCTCTGTAGGAATACCTTTTGTACTCATTATATATGCTTTTAATATAAATATATTTTATTATCAATGAATAAAGTACAGTCAAAGGTTAATATATAATAGAACCAGTACATTATTATATATAATTAATTAACCATTAAAGTGATCTTTATATACGTTTTGAAAAAAAATAATAATTGGTTAACTGCCATTGCAATGGCGATAACATATTGTGGTAATAAAACAGTTTCATACTGAGAAGTTTGTCGTAAACAAATCTACGCAGCATCCACAGGTGTTAGGCATAAACAGAGTATAAATCATTAATTATGGTCTAGAGGAGCGATCCTTTCTAACAAACAACTTTTCCGTAATAAAAGTAAACGTTATTTATGCAATAATGTATAATATATAATAGTTGTTTTGACATAGGAATCTCTTGTTGAATACTTGTTTATATCCTGAAATCCATTTTACGATTTATGAGAAGAAGATATTCAAGAAGATTAGATGCAGTATATTACGGAAATTATGGAAATCAAATTTAAAAATTTAATACAAGATATAAAGTGTACGTACGACAAAATATAAATTATAATACGTAATGAGTATGTAAATAATTTAAATGCGAGTACATTTACATATGATATTTAACTCTAGTTGCACGATGTATTTTTACGATGACACTTAATCCTCGTAAAGTCAATACTTTGCTATATATAGCGAGCTATATCCCACGTATTTTACAGTGCGGGTTGCTTGTCCCAGGGCCTGGTCGCGCTGTTTATACGTGCGGTGAACCACACCCAGGATTTCTAAACGCCCGTAAATATCCGTCGTCGCCGGAGAAACTATCTCTCGGAAATCCGAAAGAACCAGCGCTGCCTCGTGAAAGTGTTACCTCGCAGGCTAGGACCACCAGCGTTTAAAAAAAATATAATCGCTTGCCTTCGATATACGCCCGATTATCAGCGCGTCTTTCTCTGTGATACGATCAAATTTAAGTGCTGCACTTTGATCGCATCAAACGTATGACCTTACAACTTGAACCCCGTGTGCTTGGTCTTTTTATATGTCTCACTCACATGAATGCAATCTCCATGAACTACCGCCTGTTGTTTATGTGAAAATTATCCATCATGATTAAACGGAATAATAATCTAATTGATCTTAGAAAATTGAAAACATAAACGTATCTATTTAATATACGTGTATACATATTTTACGTACATTAAATAAATACGTATATAATATACGTACATATCTTTAATATTAATATTATATTCCGATAAATATTAAATGACAAATATAATAAAAACTTGACCACGAATTATTAGTTGAAGCCTATCTTATTTGCGTGCAATAAGAATTATGCTGGATATTTGATAGGAATGTTTCTTCTCGACTATGAAACAACGAAATTACATGTCGTTCCTCCTCGGCTGCGGCACAAACAAGCAGACTTTACATCTAATGACGCCCAGTATGGAGTTTATGTGCGCGCGTCGACCCAAATGTGAGCACCGTTACGTTGGTTGAAATTTTTCGCGGACATGCACGAGGCTTCGTCCGGTGAAGTTAGTTCGCACTCCAGACGCGCCGCATCGGTGCTGGTCGTTCACCGTTGGCGCAAAAACTGAGACCATCCATCTCAAGTCGAGACAGCGCCCTTACGAATTCCAGAGACGTACGTGCTGTATAATTACAACGTAAAAATTTACATCGCCGGCGAGACTACGGTCGGGCCCGCTTCTCGCAGCCGTTCTTAAAAAATGGTAGCGCGAGAGAGGAGGAAGAAGAAGACGGAGAGTGAGGAACAGGGAGAAGGAGGAGTGCGGCGTAAAAAAATGCTTTCGCACTCTCGAACCATCGTTCGTTCGTGCTATCAGCTACACACGTGAGAGATGCTGCGATGAGTTCCGACAAGAAGCTTAAGAATTTCAGCTTATTTCAGCTCTGCGCTGGACCATATAATTGAAACGTAAAAATTTAGTACGTCTTAACGATCGTCGCCACGTCTGTCCGTTTAGGCCACACGTAACACAGATATATCATTAAAAACGCCGGTTTTCAGTGACGGACAAGTCGTAAAATCTCGCAAGGCTCTGGGCTGCGCTTTGATACCGTCGAAGCCAGACATATAGACTTGACGGCAGATGCGTGCTGCACTGCTGCGTCTGGCTCATGCGTGGTATCGAAAGCTGCCGTGCAATTTATAGTTACGTCTACGCAAGAAATATTGTCATTTTATTGGATTTATTATTGTCAGCTCCAGATTGCTATGCCTGTGCTCTCAGAAAAAGAGAAAGGAAACGTTTATCAAGTATTTTACATTGGGTATTTTATAGGCAACGGGAGGGAGAAAGAGAAGCTATATAGAATGTATTTTATTATACCGTGTGGATTTGGGAAAAAATTATATTATATACTAATCTATTTTCACATTGAATATAAATTGGCGATTAATATTTTCTTAATCTAAATCTTTTTGTCACAGATACAATGTACGTTCAATGCAGAAATAAAATTAGGCAATTTTAAAAGTAATTAAAAAGAAAATAATTGAAATTTCCTTTTTTTTTTTGTAAATATTATTTATTGTTAATACAATAAAAAAATATATTTAGTTAATATGTGTATAGTTAGTAAAACATATAGCAAAGTACAAGTATTTTGCTCTTGTATTCTTTATTTAATTTTATTTGTTATCTTGTATCATTTAAAAATATAAGCAGAAACGAAATATTTTTTAGCAACTAAAGTATTATTTAATCGATTAAATCTAAAAATTTAAAGTTCTGACTCCCGTCGCTAACATGCCATCAACGTCAATTATTTTAATGAGAATAATATCTGATAAGAAATATCATTTACTTATTATGTATAAACTTATAGACAATTTGATTTTTTGAAAATTGACAAACAAATGTAGATTTTTCGAGGAGCAATTTTTTATTTTATTCAGATTAAATTTCGATAAAGAAATTACAATAATAATTTCTCTTGATATTCACATTTAATACTCACTTTTAACAATGCTTTTAAAACTTACATTGCGTAAAATACTAGTTAAAGCATTTTTTACACAGGGGCATATTTCGTAGCTATTCATTATCGAGGGATGCACATTTTGTACATTCGCGTCTACGTATACTGGTGAATTAAAGTCAATCTCTCGGGACGAGGAGGTAAAAGGACTCGTAGAATCAGTTTTACGAGCATGCGATAAATTATAATCTGTCAAAACAAGACTACCAACCACTACGCACATTTCGCTTTTACGACTTGTACCAACTTTGAACAGGTGCAGTGGATATTTTTAGCCTGTTTAGCAATGAATTTACGTAACAAAATATTTAATTTGATACTTGTTGATTGGATTGAAGATTTTTTTTTTAATTTCACCTACATGTTTATATAATAAACTATCTTTTAATATGCATAGTGAGTCAATAAGTAATTCTTAATTTTTATCACTTTAATTGTTGAGCAAAAAATTAAGGTTACTTGACTTATTTATCGTAGAATCGACATTTTATAAAAATAACGCTAAGATATACACATAAAACTAATAATATAAAACCAATTTATATTTGTGTGCAATATAGCCTATTGTTTTATCTAACACATTGTATTATACTTATAGTGAGTAAGGTAATAATTATAAGTTGAATTGTTTGTTAATCAAAAACGTTTAATTAGTGCGCTCGATGAATACATCTAATATTCAAATAAATAAATAAAAAATAAATGAAAAAACTCATTTAAATACACTTCTTTTTTTTGTGAGAAAGAAAATGAATAGATGCTTTCTTATTTGAATGAATATTTTTTGAATATAATTACAAATATTTTCGTTCTCGCATTTACTTCTACTCTGTATTATCTGCACATAGTTTGCAAGCCTGCAAGAGAAAACAGAAATCTGTAAAAACAATAAAACTAGTAGAGGAATCCTCCATCAGTGATGCCAAATGGCGGACTAATTACGCAATGATATAAAGTTAAATAAATTGAGAATAAAAATACGTCATCTCAGATAAAAATAAAGTTATTATAAAATTATGTTACCTCTGATGAAGATTTATGTAAAATCATATATATCATATGAAATAGATTGTACTTATGAATAAAAATATATTGCTTTCTAAAAAAAATATTATTTAAATTTTCCAAGTTTTCCTCATCAAATCTAAATATAAATGAGCGCGAGCGTGGCAGACAGCGCACTGGTTTACCATGCCAGAGGTCTCGGATTTGATCCCAGTAGGAACTAAAATATTTTCGCTCGTGTCTCCTCTCGGAAAAGGCCGGCAACCTTCCGAGAGTATCTCTGCCCACAGAAACATCACTCGAAAAATTCGCCGTTCGGAACCGGCATTAAAAACCTCATAGTAGATCTCATATGCTCGACAATTGAATAATCAGCGTTGCGCACCACAAGCATATGAGAGAGGTGTATCACAGGCCAGAAGCCTAACGTAAGAAGAAAAAGATGATGAAGAAGAAATCTAAATATTATAAAAGTAAATAAAATTTATTTTTTTTCTTAAAATTATCAAAGTACCGGTTATAGTTAAAGCGATTGCTTATTGGAGCTTTCTTTATATTTTGTTTGAATATTTAAATGAATATGAATACTCATAAATAATTATAGTCTTTTTTGTGTGTGAATAGGATATTTTTGAAAACCCAAAATTTTTAATGAATATATATGTTTACATTTTTTTTCAAAACGTGAAAATTTTGAATAACTACAATTTATGTGGTATAATGTAGCTCATTTGCAAATTTTTGTATTCATCTGGCATACTTTATAGTAAATTTCACAAGTCATATTTCACCTCTTCGTTTTTTATATCACAGCTAAAATAGTTGCAAGTATCGCTCATTCTTAAACGTACGTAAGAAATTTATACGTACTTATTCATGTAATATTATAATGATATGTTAAGCTTGAACATTGTCGTCACTATATATATCGCCACCGAACTCTATGGCATACCTGCTTGGTGAGTTATGGCGAAAAAGACTATGTCGAGTTAGCCAGTCGGGCAATTTATAGTCGCGAGTGTTAAACAATAGCGACATTCACTTTTCAATGATACAAAATTGGATCGTATACCGTGAAGTACATGGTGATAGCGACCGATTATTACACGTCCACCAATCGTCTATGTGAATACAAACAGCTTAATTATACAGCGTAAACAGCACACGCGATACACTACGATGGTGTTAAGAAAAAAACGCGTCTCTTTCGTCTTCATTATCTAAAAGACATCTATCAGTTCTTGCTTTGTGCGTGATATTTACCGACTAATGGCCGTTTTTGCGAATAACAGGCGACCGCAAAATTTCGCCTAGGCGGATAAATCACGCGGTACGGCCTCCGTTAAGAAACAGCCCAGAGGGGTTTACACACGACTCGGCGAGACCTATAATCTTCGAGCAACGTTAATTGAATGCCGCTTATGAATTACGATGGAATAGCGGTGAGTCATAATTATTGGCAGATCTCGAACTTCAGTATGTCTTGCGTCGCGTGCATAACAAGCGAATTTTGTCGCGCTCAAAGGAAGTGGAGAGGATCTTACGTAATTCATATGATGCAAACCAATTATACTCTAATAAAAATGCAAATGTAAATGTTTCAGAGGATCGCGAACATGCTTAATCCTTTTCTCGGCGACGCACGAGAACGATTGGCGCTGTTCATTAACGGTCGAGCAGTATAACGAATCGTGGTGTTAACTGCAGTAATGTATTGCAAGTGTCGCTCGTGCAAGGCAAATGAATGGTTATTTACATTCAAAAGATAGACTAGGAATGAGTTAAGATATAATGGAAGTTCGTTAATTTATTTGTGCGCGAGTTTACAACCGTCATGGACTGTACTCGTCGTGACGACGAGTTTGATTATATTCTTGCGATTCTGTTGGAAATTCAATTTCCCGTTCTTGCCAATCTATTGATGATCGACTTCATCAATAGAGAATTACCTTTTGTCTTTATCACTATATATTATATTCACTATATTATATTATAATCTAAGAATAAGGGAAAAATTGTTGATATTTTGAAAACATCGATATTTACTTATTACTGATGTTTTGGCATCAATGTCGCAAGCTAGAGTCAACAAAGCCATATCGCACAAAAACTTAAGCAGTAAAACGTAACAGTAAGCGAATTACCAATCGCAGTAAAAACCATAAGGCCAATGTATTATATTCCTGCGACTCTGTTGGAAATTCAATTTCCCGTTCTAGCCAATCTATTAATGATCGACTTCATCAGAGGATTATCTTTTGTCTTTATCACTATTCACTATATTATATTATAATCTAGAGATAAGACAAAAATTGTTGATATCAGAAAACATGTTTAATTATTATTGACGCTTTGGTATCGCAAGTTAGGGCTGTCACAAAAAACTTAAGCAGTAAAACGTAAGCAGTGAGCGAATTGGCCAATCACAGTAAATAACATAAGACCATAATACAGGCAGTAGCAATTCCGACATGTTGATTTTCTTATTGTTTACATTTTACTGCTTAAATTTTTTATGTGTTATGGTCCTAAAGTCTGCTGCATACATTTTGCGTAACAGTAACCGTAAGAATTATATAACCAATCACAATAAAGAATTGTCAAAAATTTTCAGCTCTAATTGACTAATTCTTATAATGTGTTTTGCAATTACCATTATAGGCTTTCTACAATAATCTAAGTTTTAAATCTTAAGTCATAAGAAATTAATCAATTACAGTCAAATGAGAAGAATAATCGACTGTAATTGGTCAATTTCTTATGGCTTAAGATTTAAAGATTAGATAATGGCTCACTAGAAAGCTCATTATGGAAAGAGTGTGCAGCAATCTTGCTATGTTTCCATGTTTTAACAATGTTTTCTCTTCGATGGATGTGTATTCCAAAATTTATTTATATTCATAATCATAAAATTTTTGCTGTACTCGCCCTTTTTACAAAACATTTGTCTTTTTAATTTTATATCTAACAAATTTATTTTCTGTATATGTTGTGTTACGCAAATACTATTGTCATTAATCTATCTCAATATTATTACATATTTTTACATATAGTTATAATAAATTATTTCATTTGAAATATCAAAAACACTATTAAATATTTCTTATTATTTTAAATGTTTATATGTTTTAATATTAAATCTATCTCTCTTCTAATCAATTCGTTATAAATTATAAATTAAAGCTTTATCACAAAGGAAAAAAATCTTAATTAATGCAAGACTTTAATTTATTCACAGAAACACTTTGCAGTGATATAAATAATATTTTGAATCTCGTATAGTAACTAAATTAATGGAAAATACTTTTGTTGAAGTTTGCAATGTAAAATTATACACACAAGAATCAAATGTTAACGATTATAATAAATATAATTACTGAACTGAAAATTTGTCTCGAGTTGATAAACTATTTCACGATACAACGTGCACCGTTTTGACTGCCGACACGTTCGGAAGAAAAGAAAGGGCATCATCTGGGCAATCCTTTCACAGTTACGGTTCGTGCGATCGCCGGCATTGGTCTCATCGACGTTCTAATCACCATGCACTGATTCTCGGCATAATTCGCAAATCAATGTGTAGGAGGCGTACACGAGACGCGTCGTTACTAGTTTATAGGAGCTACCAGGAATCCTGGTCATGGCTAATCGTTAATTAGCACGATATGTTTTATGGCGCCGAGGCTAGCTGGTTGACTGGCTGGCTGGCTAGCTGGCTGGTTGCTTTCGCCTCGTCATTTGATTTCTGCCGAAGATTGGCCGATCAGTCGATCCAATGACCACCGGATGCCAATCGACAGGATATCCTGCCAGGTAAATTAGCTGGTGCGCGTAGCATTACGTCGATTACGAGACCGAAAGAGATCACTGCGAAAATGGGATTTTAATGGGGTGCACGATGGTGTGCGTTTCTAATTGCTACAGCTGGTCGGCGCTAGTACGTAACGACGATCTAATTGTCGTGCGTATATCTCGTGAATTTATTTATAACCGTACTGTTAAATCACCGTATCTCGCAATTATCCGTTGGGCAATATCTACGTGGGGTAGTGCAATGATCACCCGTTGCGCGCGAAACTTGCACAAAGTGTTCCTCGAAGCGCTCACCGCTGATATATACGTACATTATGTTTGTGACGGAGCTCTGAAAGGCCCGCGGCAAACATTAAGTTGTTTAAGCAATCGTTTTTTTTTACAATGTCATGCATTAAGAAATAACGAGTTTACATGACCACGTGCGTATATTTTTAAATTTCTAGTCATTTATATTCTAAAAATGACGACCATGAAATTACGTGAAATAAAATACATTTTAAAAAAGATTTTAAATTCTTCTTTATTAGATACTAAAAGTATAATACTTGGTAGTCTAAAAGTTTAGGACGTTATGGAATACAAGAGATTCGTGTGACTCTCGGCCGAGGTAATATTTTTCGCAATAAATTTATTTACAGTTTTTTAGCACATTAACATCTTTCTAATAGAACGCCTGATCAAATTATTAAAATCTTGTCAATTTAATTTGTAATGTTCCTACAGTAGTTTAATTATGTTTATAAGTCTGAAAAATCAATTCGGCGCGCAATTTGAATGACTATAAATATGGTATATATGCATGTACATATATATATTGTAGTAATTCAGATTGTATTATTTAAGCAATAAAGATCTAGCTTTGATCATTATGGGTATTACTTCTATTCCTTAGTGTTTGTAGTGAGATTTTAAATTATTATATCATATAACATTCGTAATTTAAGGGAAGAAGTATCATCTATAACTTGAAAAAAATAGGAATTTTTTAAAAGAAATCTATTTATTCAAATGATGAAGTTTTTACATCATATAAAAGACATATAGGTTTATGATTATTTCTAAATTTTTGTGTTTAAATTGAGCACCTCGTTCTACTATTATGATTTACAATAACTAATGATAATCCGCATTGATTTGTCAAAACTCTCATTTCCATCCT
>Ga0157364_1000387_pt1 | contig 28549 bp, 16 predicted proteins | sample AttsexASBM2_FD_111476 | JGI IMG/M metagenome (GOLD analysis project Ga0157364, IMG submission 111476) | Fungus gardens microbial communities from leaf cutter ant in Ribeirão Preto, State of São Paulo, Brazil - Atta sexdens ASBM2 | ecosystem: Host-associated > Fungi > Mycelium > Unclassified ... | reverse complement strand
GTGTTTTAGGTGTCTATGCTCATTGTGTCTCTGCTTTGACTGTTTATGATTTTTATTTTTCTTTTGATTGCGGAATCTCTGGCGTTTCGTTTTGCGACGTCGCCGTCGTTCCGGTAGAATGTTATCGACGCTGCGTGTTTCTCTGCGAAATGCTAAGTGATCTGGAAATTTTAAAACAGAATATAAATTTGTTATGCTAATTTACTCTTTTGAGAATATTAAGTAAAAATATAATAAATAAATTGACTGCTTTTATCACAGAATATACGAAAATGATCGAGCAGATATTTTTGTCGTATTATTTTTGAACCAGATATTATGCGGACGTAATTACTCGAGTACGAAAGTTTGGTCAAAACCGCCATGGTTTTTTTTTATTGACTCGATGCGGAAATAGTTTATCATGCTGTGGTATTTAGACCGAAATGGTATTTTCCGATAACCAATTTCCCGATATCGATAATTAAAAGAACATCACCCGTAACATTTATTTGCCGCATTTTATGTGCCGAAACATGATATTTTGATATTCTTAAACTGTCAATTGGAAATAATAAATATATGTATTAATATTTTTTTTTTTTAAAAGATATTAAAAATCAAAATGTAGTCACTAAAGATATTACGTACTATCGTGGAGCTGTTTATCTATTGTTTCAAACGAATTGTTGAACCGAAAACGATTATGCGAATCGATTGGCAAAGAGAATGAATCTTTTGTCATCGAATGATTTGCATTAATGGCATTAGGCACTACGCTTTGATATTGCAAAACATTTCCGGTTCTAGCTCTAGCTGCGCCAAACATTGATGTAGACTTTCCTTTTGTTTCTGCAGTTTCTCGCGCTTCGATGTATTGCAAAAGTAGATTTAATTGCTGAATCTAAATGATAAAATATTTTTCTGATAATATAATTTTCAGATATTTTTATGATATTTATGAGATATCTCTTATCATATAATATATAAAATTTTATCATCATTTCTAGTCAAATATCAAATGATACATTAGCTTATACTTATACGTAAAATCTTACCAAATAGTCATGGACTGTTTGAACCTTTGTTTTCTCTTTTGCAGTTAGGGCGTTATATTCCTTTACAAGAGTTTTCAATATTCTCACTTTTTTTTGTAGATCATTAATATTTCTTTCTCTTTTTTGCTTGATGGTGCTGTCAAACAGGAATTTGCGTCCTGTATCTTGCTCTGGAATAATTTTATCACGGATCAATGGCAGCAGTGGTGCCTGGGTTAAAAATTAATATTTATTAATTGATTGAAAATTAATTATATCGCACGATATAATTAATATGCCATTGGAGATTACATACCTCTGCCAACAATTCCTCTTCTAGATCCATCTCCAACAACCATCCTAAAAATTCTCGCATATCCGGCGATAAAATAACGCAAGTTTTCTTTTGCACTTCATTTAGAATTAGCGTATCAAGGAGTTTCATAACTTTCTTCATCATTTCCGTGTGATTCGTCTAAAGCATATTAATTTAAAAAATAAAAATTTGAAATGATCAATATTTCTGTCATACACGAACACGCAAATCTTGTGAAATATCATTACTCCATCTTTGACGGGTCCTTGTTGATAAATGTTATCCTTTATCACATCTTCCGTTTTGTGATCGCGGTGAAGTCCAGGACCAAAAACACTTTTCAATCGATCATTTTTTTGGACCTGTAATATGATTATAATTATTATTTTTATTAGAAGATCATTCTGTGCGTCAAATAATTTTTCATATTCGATAAAAGGGATATCGGAACTAACTTTGACATCACACAACACGATCCTTTACTTGCCTGTTCGAATATTTGCTCGACAATTTTTCCAGCTAGTTCGCCGTGAAGAGCCACGTCCATCTGCGATTCGTCGTCGATGTTGTCGGCTGCGAGGAGCAGTGTAATTTCCTTTCTGCGTGCATCATCCACCTCCAGCTTTACTGTCTGAAAAATCATCCTTAATTCTTTTCTCTTTTTAATCCAGTCGCGCGATCTACGCGATCAGCGGTTGTCCTTTCACTCACACTTTGATCCTCCGCATTCTCGTTAAATACTTTTTCGCCCAATGCCTCATTCATTCTTGCACGAAGTAGTCCTTGCTGAGCCATTTTACTCTTCTGAACTTTAGTGCGTCTAATCAAAGAAGATGCTTTTGCTTTGTTCTTCTGCTTTAAATTACCCCGGTTCTTCGACATATCAGACCGTTGTATGTGATATCTTCTGTTTTTATTTGAGGAAGGGTGTGAACTACTTTTCTTTGCGTGTTTTTTCGAGGAGTGCTTATTTCTTTTATTCTCTTTTCCGGATTTCTCCTTCTTTCTAGTATTGATTCGAGGAATTTTTGAGTATCGATCACGATTTTGTGTATCACTGTTCCAGTTTCCAATCTTATATCCGTTATACGGTTCATCAAACTGATTTTCGACGATATTCGGAGAATGAAACTGATTACCTAGATTTCTGCTCATTTCATCGTAATCATGTTGATTTTGATTCAAGTTGTCGTAAAACGTGCGGTACGAAACAGCTGCTCTTCTAATTCTTGTTTGGTTATTTACGTATTTTTGTTCGGCACCTTCGAGGTCATCACCATCCATATTAACCATATTCATTAAAATTGATTCTTGAACATTTTTAGCCCTTTGCTTAGGTACATCATGATTATTATTATTAAAAATATTAAATGAATTTATGATTGTATTATTGTGCCAATTTTGTGATTTCGATGAATTATGAAAGGTTTGCAAAAAAGTTGCATTTTCTGCGTCTAATAAATCTGAAATTATTGTGTCGTTTATAGCTTTTAATCCTCTGCCCAATCTAACTTTTACATTGGAATCATCATGCCAATATGGTGATTCTACGAAAGATTCATATAAGTCTTGTGAACTAATCGCCGCCTGTTCCTCCAAATTTAGATTTCGTTTATGTGTTTTAGACTCAATGTATTTGGTATTTTCATATGGAGTCTCGAAATCTGTATCGATTATTGGCCGTCCTTCGGGAAACGGAACATTTTTATCTTCTGAAATCTATATCAATTCATTACTTCATATTGTTGCGAAAAAAGTATAAATAACATTGTCATAAATAATAATCACAAACATACTGTAGATATTTCTGACTTGGCAGTTGTTCTGATAAAAAATGAATTCGGTAAATTTTTCTCCGTTGAGCTCTGCTCTATGTCACCTTTAAATATATCATCCATGATTTTAAGTGTAAAATAATTGCTCACCAGAGTGCTATTTGAATCTACCATTATCAATCAAATATTTCGTAAAAGTATTATAAAATACGTTATAAAAATAACCGTAATAAAACTACAGCTACAGGAAGAAAGAAATGAAAATAGAAATAAACTTGTCATTAAAATCAAAATTAATATAAAATGTTAAAAAAATCATATGGATAGATTTGATTAAAATGAAAATAAATAAGAATTCTTTTATTCTTGATGATTGGATTCAATATTTACTCATCAGAGATGCATCAATTGACTGGAATCTCTTTTGTGTTTTATTGTTTTGACTCGAGCTAAGGAATCTATCGTTCAATGGCTGTAATTGAGAGGGATTTGTATCAAGTATATCATCTGATTCATAGCGTAGTCTTTGATCGCCTCTGAGCCGAGGTCTCTTTAATTCACCATCAGACCAATCGTACAAGTTCTTTAATTCTTCATACAGGAATTCAACATTATTTGAATCATTCTCTTGATAATAATAATCTTCTGATCTGCAGAAAGAAATAAGTAAACATTACATCTGCACAATTTCGTGAATTATGTATGTGTACGTAACCTTAAATAATTTTAGCAGAATTTATTTATGAATTTTCCTCAGTTAATTTATTAATTGATTTTTATTTTAAAATATATAAAAATTTCTAATTATTTTAGAATTATGAAGGATTTAAAATAAGCTATTTCTGCAAATTATCATGTTAATTATGCATAAATCAAACAATATTCTTCAACTATTTGAAATTCTATATGTATATTTTATATGTATATTTTATATATATTTTATATATATATATATATATATATATATATATATATATAATGTATAACGTAATTTTTAAAGCATTTGTACCGGTCGTTTCCAAAATCTTCATAGAAATCTTTAGAAGTTTCCAATTCTTTATTTTGATCCATAATCTTGATAGGCTGAATATCCAATAAAATATTTTTGGGATTTACGTCTGCACTGAATATGTATTTTGAAGGTTCATTCGAAGTTTCTTTCTTATTGTCTTCTAATAATAACTCTGAATTCTTTTTCGATGATGCGCTTCTATCCTCAAATGGTTGATCCAACCTATCAGAATCTATTTTTTGGTCGTTTGCATCAATAGCATCAAATTGCATAAATTTATAATTAAAATAAAAGATATAATCTTATATTAATAATATATGTGTTATTAGTGACAACCACTAACAAGATATGTGACTATCGTTAGCTTGCAAAATAATTCTATTTACCATTTCGATTTCGCGGCAGCTGACTCTTCGTGATAAACATTATTCGCAAAATCTTTGCTTTGATGAATTTTCTCCAAATTTTCCTTAGACAATAATTGTCTTTCCTTATTGAACACGTTCTCGAAACTAGATCCTAACGAACTGAGGGGCTTTCTATCACTTCGATCTTTTTTCGTAGTCTTATTCTTACGTTCACCAAGACGAACGACAATTTCTTCTTTCGGCTCTTTGTACTTTGCTTTTGCTTTTCTGAGTTCTTCTTTCATTATCGCTTCGGCGTTTTCATTCTTCTTCTTCCCTAAGCCACCTGACTTACATGATGATTTGTCAGCTGCGGTCAATTGAAATTTCGATGTCCAATTAGTTTCAGAAATTTATTATATTTTTAGTTACACACTTTTTAATATGAATTTTATTATGCTTATCTTACCGCGCTTTATTTTTGCATTAATTGAAAATTTATTATCTTTATTTACAGCTTCTTGCTCGTTTATTGGAGCATCGCGTTCTTGCTCTTCATCATCATCATAATCGTAATACTCGACCATATTCAACATACTATGTCTTTTTCTTCTATTATTTTTACTGTCTTTGTGCTTTTTCTTATCAAGCTTTTGCTTAATTAACATATTAACTTTAGCTCTTACAGGGTCAATTTGCTGTCTAAATGAAGATTGTCCCTCTTTATTCCTTTCCAGTTCTTTATCATTATCTGTAAATACATCTTATATATTACTTTTGTGTTATTTTCGCTGTGAATGGCAAATTCATCAAATTTTTATACCTTCAAATACATCTTCTCTGTCATTATAGAGCCCTTTAAGTTCTTCGACATTCTGATTTTGATATTCTTCATTATTTTCATCGTAATTTATCGCCGCTTCTTTCTCGACTGCTGTATTCTCTGCTTCATTATTGGTGTCAATATTTTTATAAGGGTATACAAATTGTTTGTAACGAGCGTTATGATTTATTTCCGCAATCTGAGAATTTAAAGCATCTTGCATACGACTTTCTTCAGCTTTATCTTCGCGTTTGGTTCTAGTCAATATTTTTCCGAAGTTTGCAGAATCAATTATTTTATTTTGCTGTCGATTTTCATTCACATTATCAATATGACTCTCAGTCGCAATACTAAAAACTGATCTCATGCTCTTTATCGATGAATCTCCAGTTTCGCCATCGACTGAAATCGTGGAAATCCATAATAATTTCCTCTGTAAATTATTATCGGATTTGTGATATTCGTGAGCTTCCATTATAGTTCGAGTATCTTCCTTTACATTCATAGCCTCATTTCCGTTTGACCCGAGAACACGAATATCGATTTTATCAGTATCCAAATTTCCATTCGATTTATTTGCGTTGTTATTCTCGACACTTAGAGGCGGAACCATCTGTTGCTGCTTTTGCAAATCGTTGTCTACAGTCACCGAAGTGAAATCCTTCAGTATTATCGATTTACCAGTCTCAGATATATTTATATATGCGGTTTCTGGTTTCATTGTCGTATTAGTGACAGAATCAATCAGCAAAATCAAAGAATCTTCCCTTGCATTTGTATTTCTTGACTCGTCGACTTCATCTTCGTTCGTCTTCATCTTCGTCACGAACGTATCGTCTTTTCCCATTTGCCGAGACAATCTCGTCGTTGTCTCTGCCTCCTGCTTTTGATATAAACGCCCTCGAGGCTCAAATATTTTGATGACACCGGGTATCAGTTCGCGGTTTTGCGTTCCGTCTGCTTCAATTTCTCTTTCTTTTGCGGTTACGGTTGTTGTAACGACACAGCTCCATGATTCATTTGTCCCGATACCGAACCCATGCGACATATTTCCCTGGGGAAACTCTTTTTCCGCGCCCTTCGATTGTTCATCATCTATGCTGAGTTGCGATATTTTCTGCGCCGCGAATAATCCTGATTTCTTTCCGTCGCTTCGATATTTCAGGGATTTCCCAAAATCATAGGCATTATTGTTTATTGAAAAATCTATCAAATTAGTGAATGCACTTTTTTCGAAATTGGGAGAGTTAGTAAGATTCTCCGCTGTATGATCAATAGTTTTTAATATCCTTTTGATTGTGGAACGTTGACCAATTTTCTTCAAGCTTGTGTTAGGAACTTCATTTTTAGTAATATGTTCTGGTAAATGCGTTTGTAAATCCGTTTTTATGACAAATAATGATTTGTTATCGAAGAAATGATAATTTAAATATAGTTCTGTATTTGGAGAATATTTTAATTTAAAAATATTTGTTTGATTAGCTTTTGATGGGATAATCGTTAAATTATTGAAATGATCACTTGAAAAAAATCCTTTATCTAAAAAATTTTGCGAATCGGTAATATTCATCTTGTTTGAAGCGTTCACTGAATTTTTTCCGTCGTTATTGAGATTAGAATGTAATTCAGTAACGACTTCTTCAGTATTTCGTATTGTAGTTATATTTTCGAGAACGTTATTAATTATTTCAATTTTTCGATAGCAGTTATTTTCAGGAATATCTTTCTGATGATTTGTGTAATTTGAATCAATGACGAAACTCCTTCTACTGCGTTTACTGCGATCATGTAATTCTTTCGAATTTCGTTTCCCAAAATATGTTTCTCTAAACTCTCCCTGAAAAAGTTTTGAGTTATTTTCATCTTCATTATCTACATTTTTTGCTCTTTTTAGCCTCCGCATTGTTTCTTCATCAAGATAGTTGTCAAGATCTTCCCTAAAATTGTACATTTCAGCTGTCGATCTAGGCTCATCCCACCAATTAGATTCTCCTGAAAAAGTTGATTATAATAATGACAGTAATAATAATAATATTAATCGTAATTATTACTTTTCGGTATGATATTTCTCTTTTTATAGCCCAACATCAAACTATCTCTTAATTCCAATACTGTTCTCTTCAAAGATTCCAATAACGGTTCATTTCGAGTTTTGCCATTTCTGATTGCAACTGGAGATTTCCGCAAAGCAGTTAAATCCTTTGCATGTATCGGATCGTGCAATGATACTTCGAATTGATCTCGCAGATCAGCATGTAACTTTTCGTCTTTACTCGAATCTAAGAGATCATGTTTAACATGTTATTCATCAAATCTAAGTCAACATTTTTAACATATTTTAATTATTTCGATAATACCAGAATTAATGATATTTTCAGGAGATTTGTAATTTCGAAGCCATGTACTTTTGCCGTTAGTCACTTTGGGATTCTCATTAGAATTCGACCAGTCGCGCGAGGAATGGAAATTCTTCTTTCCAGTCCAATCTTTCAATGGCTGATCGACCATCGTTCCTTCTTCGTAGACAGCTCTATCTAACCTACGTTCAAGAGTGGAATGAATTTCTATCTGTCTACTATAAGAAACATGCTAGCTTTTAGAAGATTTGCTACATACAAGTATGAAAAATGTAGTCCATTAATTCAAGTCAATAAAATAATCTTATAAATTATATGTAAATTGTTATTTTTATCTGACATGTTTATATCAATAAAAAAATATCGTTTTAGAAAGATAACACAATATGAAAAAATAAAAATAAAATATTTATCAAAAAAAGCTTTATAAAAAATAAAATGTTACTTTAATACTAAAAATATTTTATTAATTTTTTAATGTTTATTTAAATAATTTTTTAAGTTTTATTTAAACAAAAATATAAATTATAATTTTGTAATATATTAATATTATTCGTTACTCTTACGTGCCATGAGACTGATAAAGAGCGTTATCAGCATTAAATGTCACATCATCGTCTAGATAGACTCTTTGAGGTACATCGCGAGTACTCTTCCGTCCATATTTCTTCTGCAGCATCCACATCGTTTCATAATTCCGATCGAAACCCCTCTTGCCGCGTAACCTACTTCCATAACCAATATCATCCCGTTCCAGGATATTCCTTGTGTTGATGGATACCGTAGAGTGCTGGTTTGTATGCGTCAGCGGACTGTATCGGAAATATTCCTATTAAATCACTCAATAAAAATTGGCGCGTTTCTAAATCACTGTAGAATGCAAATATATAGATCGAGGTTGTTGGTAACTTTTTCCAATTGAACATTTCTAGCGATTAAAATTTATGGAAATTGAGTTAAGCTTAACGTTAGTAACAATTCCTATTGAATTTATTTTACTTTTGTTTTTCTTGTTATAACATAACAAGCAACATAACTTATATCTAGGCTCTTACTCATTTAGGCGTGTTCTATGATTAATATGACGCGTGGCGTGATTTATCCACTTCAAATCGTTCTGCGCATTTAGAACATCTTTCAGAAATCTATTTAGAGCCGCGCTATTTTTCTCATCGGTAATCATCACAGATTTATTCATGGAATAATTTCGGTTGTCGTCAATCTATATGTTTAAAAGATAATATCACAGCTTAATAAGCTAATTGACATACATTAATTTTCTGTATTTTTACTGAGTACCAGAAAAATAGTTCGTAGAATAATATCTATAAAAGGGAAAGAGAAAATTAACACTTGCACTCGTATTCTTAAATGTACCACGGGCTTCGAACATTCTGCAGCAGCATTCTTGCTGCGAAAACGATGGAATATCCTGCCACTGACAATCCCTTCCTACCACCCGCACCGACACGTTAGCGCGTTATAATAATGCTGGGTGGATGTCCCGTAACGCATCGCGTACATACTATTTCGCTTCGTTCCTTTTTCCGACGCGCTCGTGCGGCCGAAACAATGGGATTCTACATCCGGGAGCTGCGGGCACGGGGCGCGGTATTATTAAAAATTCACTCCCCCCAGCGTGGCTGAAGTGGCCTCTGGCAATCTGCATCTCATTCCCGGCCCTTGTGCCATCAGGTGGCTGGCAGCCACCACCGGTAGCTAGCGCGCTGCGGAAAAGGGGTGGAAAACTTGAGCCTCGCGACGCAGTGGTTTCGCGGTAGGACACGACGTTGCGGTCGGTTTGCCGAACAAAAAAAAGATCTTACACCCAATTATACGCGGCATTTAACTAAATAAAGATTCGCCTTCCATCTCATCCTCGGTCTCCCTTTCGACCTAGCGTTGTATGTGTGTATACTAGAATTCTTTTTATTAAACTGCCTATGATGATGAAATGTCTTTGTTGGTTGAAAGATGTCTAATTTTATTAGAACGTATAAGTGTATATTATAAATTATAAGGTAGGATAAAAGCACCAGATGTGGATCATTTTTTATATTTAAAATAATTATAGTATTTTCCATTAAATGGTACATATCACAAGATTCTTTAGTATTTGTTTTATCTTTCAATTGAATTTAATTTATTAGGAATAATTTAATTTATTAGCATTACACATTTTATTGATATCATTAACTAATTAAATGTGCAATTAACTAATGTATGTATCTTTATAAATTCATTCAAAGTTATGTAATATTATAAGAATTGCCTTATGGCTTAATAGGCAGTAAATAACAGAGAGAGAAAGACTTTATGGAAAAAAATCAACGTTATACTCAGTTAAGATTAAATGTATGGTGTTAATTATGTTAACGATACTTTTTTATTACGTAAATTTATTTATTCAAATTAAAACATATAAAACGGTAATGAAATGGAATAAAATCATACATAATCTTTATGGTCAATCATAATGATCTATTAAATATTTTATTAATTGTTTGATATTGTTCTGGATAAAAAAAATATGAATTTTTTTTTAAAGAATGATCCACATACAACTAGTGGTTTTACTATATTATAATATGACTGCCAAATATGGCTTACTTGCTGTTTGTAGAAAATTACATGGATAATTAAATTTTTATTAAACCCATGTAAATATCGAAAATTTCTCATATTTTCAATTTATATTCAAAAATGTTTTTGAATCTGACTAGTTTTCAATTAAATATTTTCAATATTTGACTCAATAAAAATCGCAACTTAGATAGATTATATTGGATAAAATTACCGATGTGATATAATCAAATATTTTTTTTATAAAAACATTATACTACGGGAAAAAATCGTATTTTACTTGAATTATTAATTTGAATTATTTGTGATCTCCTTAAAATATTTTATCTGTTATCTAGTTCTAAAAAAGATATTAAACGTTTTATAATGTTTTAAGACATTCTATTTGCCAGGGTGACGATCCTTTTCGCAAATTCTCCATCAATCGGCCATTGCGGGAGTCGAGTACCGAAAGTGCGGCGGGCATAATCAATCACAAGGCATTTTCGGCCGCAATACGCGACCGAAGAGAGGAACGATAGACGACAGTTCGCATAGTTCCGAAACGGAAACGGTAATATCGCTGGCCCGGGGCGACCAACCCTTTGTCATTTTGTCACTCGGCATAAAGACTGAGAGCTGGCGGAAGAGATGCTCTGCGCGTTCCCGTATGTCTCCCACCAAAAGAAATTAACGCTTGAAATATTAAAAAAACTTTCTTGAAAACAGAATCTGTCGTCGCATGTCGCTTTCGGCCGATTCAGATAGTATTCCTCTTATCAATCAAATGATAATACGCTCGCTTTGTGAAATCTCTATCGAGAAAATTTCTATCGAGAAAATTGCGTACATCATCAAATAACGACAAGCATCATTTTAGATTGATGAAAATATTAAAATAATTTTAATTACGTATATATATTTTTTTAACCTTATTTTCATGCTGATCTGGAGAAATGGTCGATTTTTTTGAATTTTTAATCGAGTCGAATCTTTCCTTCGTGTGTGTTACTTTTCTCTGATCATGTTTGCTAACTTCCTCCAAGCTGAACGTAGAAACGATGGAAAGCATATAAATCACGAGGCATACTCGAAGGCAAAATGAGAGAGAGGACGATCCGGCTGTTCGTTTCATGCTGTAAAATATTATAAGTTAATATCTGTCATTTGCTACGACGCAAAACAGTGGAGTTTTCCAGAAAATAAATTTAAATATTTTAAATCATTAAAATTTTGTATTTTAATTTTAAAATGCAGTTTTGAAGTAACAACTAATGATTGAGAACTAAGAGGATATACATTTTTTAATTTTATGTTTTTCTTTTTTTTCTTTATTTCTTTTATTGAAGCAACTGAAAAATCACAATTATGTCGTTGTAGCAAATAATCGATATGATATCTCAAAATTAGTTTCAGCAACAAATATACATATATAATCTATGAATATTATTTATTAAGATATTATTATAATTTAATCATATAGTGTAGTAGATAGCAAGATTTAACAAATAGGTACGTATTAGATATTTAAACGAAAATATTGGCGATCGATTCCCTGATGATTTATACGAACCAAAGAAATGGGGCAAGTCGAATTCAATTTAGCAAACGCGCGCGAGAGACTTCGTCACTTCATAAATCCGCTAGCAGGATTGCACACGCGTATATGTGTGTGGCACGCGGAGTATATAACGGGTTATTAAGTCCCGATCTCGGAAAGACATTAATTTCACGGTCGCGCATAACTTTCCTGTCACAATTTGCATTCGGCTTGAGCCTCTCGCCGGAGCGCACGGCGGGAAATTAAAAACGTCCGATCGTAAAGCCTCGAAAAAGAAGTGAAATATCATCGCCCTCGCATTCTGAATCGTAATCAGCCGTATTACTCAACCGCGGGAGCTCTGCGTCTAGTTTGATTCCTTCGCGAAGTGTGAAAAACGAAACCTTACAATCGGAAGCGAGAAAACATACCGCGATTGATACTATCGCTTATGCCCAATATTTATCAAGAAAATAAATGATCCGAGTTAAAGAGAATTGTCGGTGAGAAGAATTGTTCCTAATTTCTTCCTATCGACGTATTCGCGTTATTGATAATTCGCATCTTCGCACAATGATCAAGCACTCAAGAAGCGAGACCAATTGCACGATTAACAATAACTCGAGTGTCTTTATTCTTTATTTGTGTCTAATATCTCCAACGTTCGCAAACCCATCTTTTCTTCGATTATTCGCTGAGACAAAAACCGCAGAGGATCGCCATTCAACAAAAGTGCAAGGAATAAAGGCCTAAGCGATCGTTCCGTTCTTCAACGATCGGACGAAGGGGAAAGTCAGGGAAAGATTTTCAAGAGAATTTCTCGTTCGCCGTCTCTCCCGATAGAATGCGAGTCCGAGAGAGAGTCACCGCCGCACGAGAGTATCGTTACAGCGCCATAAGCGAACGAATGGTAGGAGAGTTGGATGTTTCATTGCTTCGTCAAGGATCGTGAATAAAGGAACGAGCTAACGAAAAAGTAAGCTGATGGAGGGAGTAGAGAAGGGGGCGAGAGAAGAGAAGAGTGGCGATATAATGTACCGCATAAGAGCCATTAGGTTATTAAAAACAGTAGTCGCTAGATGCGAATAATGAACTGGCTGGTGGCCACCGAGGGGCGCGACAAAGGCGGAAAATTAGCCCTGATAACTTCACGTTTGAATGCGGAGGGTGGTGGACGTGGAAAAGGAAAACGAAAGGAGGGAAAGCGCGCTGGTAATCTCGACTCCGTCTCTTCTTGTGTTGACGGCCTTGTTCCCGTTCATTCGTTCACCACGTCTCTCGTTGGCTATGTGTTTGCGAAGAAGACATCACGACGGAGACGTCTCGATTTCCTCGAGCGTGATCCTCGTGCGATTTTCTACGAAGAAGAGCAATACTCTTTTGGAATTAGTCTCAATATTCTTACAATTTTCTCTTCAGAATGGTAAGAGAGTAAAAGAAAGTTCAAATGAAGAAAATATATATATATATGTATATACACTGAGAAAAAATATAGTTAATTTTAATAAATCTTTAATTCAATACCAACTAAACATTTACTTACAGTAAGTAAATAAAAAAAATGATTGTTAAATCAAATTAACATTTCTTATATCAAATAAATATATCTTTATATTTAATAAATATTTAGTTGGCAGTATTCAACTAAATATTTATTAAAATTGATTATATTTTTTTCAATGCATATATATATATATATATATATAAAACCATAAAGACAATTTTATACTTACATAATTAAATAACGAGCAGCTAAATGAATTAATTTTAAATCAATTTATTTATTGGGAAATTTTCTAATTCGGTTATCTTTCATCTAATCATCTGTATGTATATACTTTCAAAAATACAAAACAAGTAAATATCATATCTGTAATTATTTTTATTTAAATACTTTTGATATATAATACTAAATTTGCAGCTCAAGTATTCGAATTATCATGATTTTTATGGTATACAATTTAAAACGGAAATTTCATAAACGAGAGAATACAATGAAAACAGAGATTGGCACGTCACTTATACGATTGCGCTCTTTTTACCTAGTATTTTGCGGCGCGCTGGATTAGCAACTCGTTTTCGCACGCACACTCATGCCGGCGCCATCGATGATAACGTTCGCGAAAACGATCTATGTCACGCTGTGTCGATTGAATTGCGTCCGTTGACGTCTCTCGCATAATAAATTTCGATCGAGCACCGATTGTTTCACATCGATTATCGATTTCAATAAATGCGCATATCTTCCCGCTGCCGCATTTCCATCAGTCTTTTTTTTTATCTTTCATTCAACAAAGAGAGTGACGTTTGTTAAAGCCAGTCATTACACGTTTGGCGATATTCACGGGCATTCAATTAATCATTGAAATGATAAATTCGCCATCCGTGAATATCGAAGGATTCTTTTCGATTAAATTATATCCGAAGAAAATCGACGCGAACTTGTATTATACAAGACATCTCTAAATTACTGAGTACGATAGTAAATTTAAGCTATCTTGAGAATGTTGGGGATTAAAACACACCTGTGAAATATAACACGCGCGCTTGCAATGTCTCTCTTAGGACTAGACGAGTTTATTTTCGGCGTATGGACGAAAACTTCTTGCATAGAGGAATTTCGTTACGACGCTCGCAGCCCTCGCAGGAAATATCCAAAGTCTACAGAGGTCGAATCTTGTAAATGTGTGAAATAGGCTTCATGCGTTAATTTTCACACGTAGGTATAGGTATGCTTCGCACATGAATGAACGGGAAAACAAGGAATGCCAGATTTAGATGAATAATCGATTTATATGATCGTCATATATAGCTAATCTTGTTAATATTCTCATAGACAAATTTGGGCTACTACTTGGATTTTCATGAAAGCGCATATCATAATTTTAAACATTGGCGAAAAGAGAAATCTTCGAATAAGATATAAAAATATATTGTTAAAAAATATATTATAGTAATTATTGCATAATCGATGAATAAAATCAATTGGAGCAACAATACTTTAATAAAAAAATAGTCTGTGGTGCTGTTAATAATTAATTATTATTAAGGCTCCTTTCACTCACTATTATCTCGGATTGTGACATCAGAAGCAAGAAAATGTACGATAAAAATTTTTTATGCAATATCAATGTAAAAATATGTTCCAATAAAACAACATAACAGGAACAAGAATAAATCTAAAATATAAATCTATTCTATCGATTGCAATGTTATTTTATTGAAAAATATTCCTTTCAAATATATTTTACAAGAATTTTTACTGTATGTTTTTTCGTTTTTGATATCACAATCTGAAATAGTAGTAAATAAACAGGAGTTTTAAAATATAACACAACTGTATAACATTATTAATATAATATCAAAAACTGAATATGTTATTACATTGAGTATCATTAATTCATTAGTTGTTATCAAGTTAAAATTATTATCGCATCATTATGTTGATGATATATTGCGAGATCAACAGTGTAGCATAATTAAAATAATATATATACAGATCGCGTTAGCACGAAGCTCTCCTCAGTGGAGTAATTAGAATGCCCATTAGCTCAACGTAGTAGCGTTACGGTATTCTTTTAACGACGGCATGAACGAACGTTCGGATGATCTCGAGCGACGTGATCAATACCCATTTATTCGACGCATGTAAACGCATCGGCTCGTGTACTCCAATGGGCCAATGGGCGTTTTGTTAAACTCGAGGCCGAACTTTTGTCATAAACTATACGCTTTATACGCGGATAGAGAGAAAACGCGGCACGCATCTGTGCGGGACGATTAGGTGCGGGGATGGAAAGGGATGAGGAAGAATCGGGACAGGGAGGAAGGGTGATACTAGAAGAGGATGGAAAGGACGGAGAGTGAGGAAAACGGAAAGAGGAAAGAGGAAGCGCAGGGAGCGGAGCGGTTTCAATTAGGAGGCAGTAACTCTCTCGAGCATTGTTCATTTCACTCTAGATTTGTATTCCCCGTTTGTTTGTTCCCGTCGCATTTGCGTTAACCTGAGCAAAAGCGAGCCACCATGCGTGTATACGCGATCAGCCCGAGCGGAAAAGACGAGGCGGAAAAGGAGGCGCGCGATGACGGTTTCGGCTCTGATTTTCGCTCAGACTGGAAAATCAAAACTAACAAAACTAAATGCAAATAAAGATAAATTATTGTTATCTTAACTAAATATTCTTTTCTATAATTTCAATTTTATTTATATCTTTGTAAAGTCATCATTTTTTCTGATAAAATTTTAGGCAAGTTTTTAATTTTCTCATTCGTGAATTTTCAGTCATCATGATCGATAATGCAATCGGGGAATCGCGCGGAACGCCGAAGAGCAGGCATGCTGAATTTCGTTTATGTCTCTTGGAACTAACGATCCATTAAACGGCCCCCTCCTCCGTTCGTGACGATATGCGACGTTATTCACTTCATTAATAACCGATAAGCTCTTCCGACCATTATGCGGTCCGTACGCGAACGAGAATTGATAGAATTCACTCGCGGATTTAAGTAGCATGCAAAGAGAATTCGCATATCGCGCGAGTGCGACGTTGACCGTGTTAATGGAGGATGCTGATCGTGCGAAATTGCTGCCAATTTTTCATAATGTCGCATTCGACGGAATAATTCAGGCCGGCTTTATTAACAGGACAAAAATTGCTTCGAAATGCAAAAGTCGCATTTGTTGTGTTATGAGATACGCTATTGTAAAAGGTTTCTAATTTTATAAGTCAGCTATCATTAGCCACACACAGAGAAGACAGGCTTTGCGCGTATTATTTAATTTTTTTTTTATTTTTTACTATATTTTGCTTAATGCTCGTTTAAATATATATCTAATACTATATACTCTGACAAAAAAAATTGGTTGCTGCAGCAAATTAGATGGTTAAATATATAAAATAACATTTTTAATTGGCTGTAGTAACCAATTACAAATGCTATGCCATATTTAATCATCTAATCTGCTGCAGCAACCAATTTTTTTTTTTTTTAGTGTACTAATAATTATTTCTAGTTATTGATATATTTGCTGGTGAGTCCAGACATTTTTCTAATTTGTGATAAATTGTTTATAACAAATGCTTTTCAAAACTTTACACAATTTTAAGTCACATAATTTTATTCTTTAGATTTCGATCTTCAAAAAAAAAATTACGTTAAATTTAAACAAAGATTAATTTAAAGTACACTGAACCTGCAAATAACAGTTAAGGAAATTTCGAAGTGAATACTAATTAGAGTTAATATTACACTCTTACTATATTATATACTGTGTAGTATCAATTTTTCGATATTAACTGTTAAATATGATAACCATTCATGAAATAAACGCAGTAAGAGACAGCCATCGCAAAAAAGAGACAATAATAAACTTCGATACATTCGAGTATCGATTTAATGTGCCTTTTTTTAGAAATAGACTTTCATGAACGTCCTATAAGAATGGTAGCTTACAACAGATATTACGAGGTGCACGCACGGGGTCGGGTGGTAAACAATTCGCGGCATTTTAATGGGGTCCCCAGTGGGCCATAAGCAGAACGTGAAACTAACGCGTTCATAAAGACGCGACTTTCTTTCGGAACGAAGGTGAAAAAGCCTTATCCCTTAAGACCGCCGTACGACTGTCGGAGGAGTATACATACCATAATGTGCCTTCGATCTTGGATGAACCTTACTCTCGAATCTTGATCTGCCCGGACTTGTCTCGTTTTATTTTTCTTCCTTTGCCTGTCGTAACGCCAAATCCAAAATAAATTTGTAGACAACACAAGATCGTATTTAACGAGTTCCCTCGGTTTCTACAGCATTTTTCTCTCGATACTTCGCAGTCTTCATCACCGTGTCGACGTTATTTTTTGAAGCAAATTATTATGCGATTTGTTTTTAGATACAGAAAAAGATTGATAAATTGCTAATACTATCAATAATGATTAATAAATATTAAATCGTTATAATAAGTAAATAGTTATTGATAATTACTTGCGACTCTTCATAAAAATTAAATGAATAAAATATCATAAATATATACAATGAATATAAAAAGTATTCATACAGGAGAAATATCTTTAGAAAAAAATCTTATTTCGAACAATTAAAAGTTAATTAACCATTTAAAAAACAGATACTTACAGTTGAAACTTTGCTCTATCGAAAAGTACACAGAGAGAATTTTCTTTTAAAATTTACCTTGAAAATATGGTAATTGTATTTTAATTGTATGGTAATTGTATTTTAAAGATTTTTATCATGCATTTCAATAAAATTAAATAAACTTATTTTATTGTAGTTTTATTAATAAATGAGAGAGATTTACATTAAAATTCTTCGAAATATAATGTTGTCCCACGACTATCATATTTTCAGGATAAACTCTAAAAAAATTCTCTCCGTGTATAATTGCCAATTTTTTTCAAAAAACATTTAGGGGTCTATTCTGTAACTCTTAACGACTCTAACGATATCGTTAAATTTTCGCTTTTTATACAAAATCTGCGCAATGGCAATGTAACGATATCGTTGCATCCATTAAAAGTTACAGAATAGGTCCCCTTAAGCATGATAGAAATGAAGTAGTACTACAAATTTTGTTCCTCTAAATCTAATAGATTTGCATTGTTTAGAAAATTACGAAAATTCATTATTTACGGGAAAAATGCAACTTTAACATCATCTTTATTCACCACTATATAAGTAGATAAAACATTTTCTACTTTAGATCCTTTAACATTTTGCATTCGTGGAAATTGCGCCGTGGCGCGAATTTTTATTTCCATTTGCTCGAAATTTTAGATGGAAGAAGTCGAGCCGAGCGAGTTTTAAGCACACGATGCTCTTAAGGGTTCGTTCACAAGAACGATCGTTGTAGCGAGTGTGGTGGCGTCTAAACGAAATACGATAAGCACTTAGCCGGGCCGTATCTATCAAGCATAACCCTTATGCCGCTGCTTTGAGGGCGTGGTGTACCCTGGGGAGAGAGCCCGGGCGCAGGACAACCTCCTGGAATTTATACTACGGACTTCGCCCTCATCCTACTGCGGCTTTATCACTTATTCATATAGCGTTGCGCGAGGAAAAGTTGCCCTAAGTGCCTATAAACGTTTAGTCACCGAATGTTTCTGCGTTTCCCGCATCCGCGCGATTCGATGTCATTCGATGTCATTCTTGTCACCGTGGAACCGGTTAATACAAAATAGAACCATGATGGTAAGCGATAGTTCGAAAAAATACAGAAAATTCTATCGATAAATACAGAGAGAGGAATTATTAAAATTATAATTGACATTTATTGTTTATTAAAATTATATTTTTATTAGTTATTCATAAAAATTTTAGGAAATTCCTGAATTTTATCTTCATTTGAGGACAATACAATTAATATTATTAAATTAATAAATATATTAACATAAATATTTATTTATTTTAATAACCATGTGAAGAAATTTATTTATACAAAAAATTATAGCGGAGAAATGATTACAGTTTATTTATTTTGTATACTTCAAATTATTTGTTTTAAAAAATCATTGTATTTTTAGTTATTTTTTAATTATAGAGAAAAAAATGTTTTCTTAATAAGGAAAATTGATTAGGAAGCATATCGACAGGTTTGTATTTAAATTATTGTATGTAAATGTATATTTAGTGACGGAAGATATGTTCGATATGCACAGTAATCGACATTCTGGCTCGATCATCTTGAAATGGAATGCTAATACATCTCTGGATCAGTTTCGTAGTTAAGTCAGTGTCAGTATGTAATTAATTTTATTATGACGGCAATTGAAATACGCAAACACTGTCTGAAGAGAGATTTTCCATGTAATTGCAAACAATCGCTGATTAAAATATCAATGTTCTCACTAACGATTCGTTTGCGTTAGCGGTTTGTATGATATTGCGTAATATTCGCGTAATTAGTCTGAATAAACCTATATAAAATCGGATGATACTTATTGCAAGTCGCAATACAGACGGCAATACAGACGTCGTAGTTGAAATGATATACGATTCCGAGACGACAAAATCCCGTTTGATTCTCCTTCGGGATATTTCTTGGAATCCTTGTTCTTCGTATCACGCACCATCTCGAATCCTTTCTGCTCAGACTCGAAATTACTTTTCGCACGTTTTACGGACAGGCATTTCTAAATTGCACAAATATGAAAAGTTATATATTGATCATAGCAATTGGAATGTTTACATGACAAAAAATTAGATAGAAAATAAAGATACAATTATTAATATAAAATTTACATTTGAAATATGAAACCCAACAAATAATTTTCACACACTGAAAGAAAAGATAGGCTGAATATGATATTTTTAATTGCAGTAGCAATATTAGCCAATTTTTGTATTAGCCTATCGGAATCCCATATTGCGGATAGGCTAACACAAAAATTGTTTGCTGAAACCAAAAATTGGATGCTGCAACCAATTATAAATGCTGTGCCATATTTAGCCAATCTTTTCTTTCAGTGTGTGCAAATTATTTGTTGAGTTTCATATTTCAAAAGTAAATTTTACATTAATTATCCTTCTTTTATAATCTAATTTGCTGTAGCAGCCAATCTTTTCTTTTTAACTTTTATTTTTATCTTTAGCTTTGCCAATTTTTAGCTTTTATTTTTTTATTTTACGATTAGTTCCAATTATTTTATTTGCTGATATGATTCGGTTTCAAATACTTATATATTGTTTGTAATTATTTTATTTGTTGACATAATTTAATTTAAATTATTTTATTTACTTATATATAATGAATTAATGATTTATAATGATAGAAAAATAACGTGTAAGGTGTTTATAAGTAAAATTTTCAATATTTGATGAATAGGAATTAAAAAAGTAGGAATTAAAAATACGGGATTATTCATTCGAGAATGCAAGACGGAAGAAGAAAGGGAAAGAAGGGAAAGTCACCAAAGAGTGGTTACAGAAGAACGGGGTGGAATTAAGCATCTCGCCTGAAGAGACTTCAAGTCAATTCGGCATCGTTCCTTTCCCTCCTTTGGTATGGCAAGGATTAAAATCAGCCTTCTATAGCGACTCCACGTTCCATCTTTCCTATCTGCGCTCTTCCGATATTAAACGGATGTTACGATCGTCTCGTACGAGAGAGTTTCCTGCCTTTTATCAAATTTAAATCACTTGATTACACAGACTCTCACACAAATAATATGCACACCTGTGCATTTAATTATAAATAATATATACATCATTAAATTGACATTATTAAATCGATATGCTAACATATAATATGTAGACAATTGTTCTTTTTGTGTTCAGTTCTGGATCATCTTTCTTTGAATTTGTATGAAGATGATTGAGTCGAAATAGTAATCAGATTATAAATAAAATTAGATATATCGTTATTACTATTGCGATTGTGCAAACTGCAGTTTTGACAGCGATGCTTTTTCCATTACGTGATATTACACGTTCAATTATCAACGCGTTGCGCGCCTATAACAGTATCAAACTGTCAGTACGTTTGACAATTCAGGAAATTACCGTATCACGACAGGGGCTAATACTACTGATTACATACAACTCGCGTTTCGGTATCGCGACGACAAGATATCACGCGCGTGTTATACAAGACACTTCAAGCATCTAGTTTTGATTATTATTCCCAGTTACGATAATAACTAGTCGAATCTCAAAAGATTTCCTTCTGCATATGGATAATAAGTTTGCGTAATTAGAAATTATGTAATGAAATGTTAAATTAAATATCTTCAATACATCTGCGATATATTAATTATCAACATGAATTATCAACATTAATTACCAACGGCCCAATTGTTTCCAAGCAGAGATAGTTCTAAATGTAAAGACTATTTTCTGTTCACATTCTCATGTCTTGCTAAAAGATTTTTGTTCTTTTGAAACATACGTACATAGATTCGGCAACGATAGACATACAAAAATAACAAACGGAGGGAATTACAGAAATCATCGAGGAACCGAAAAGGGCAGCTTGCGCGAGCGTATATTTTCGCGTGTCTGGTCATTTTCCCCACGAGAGAGCGCGGGGAAACTGCAAATTATTTTCCAGTCGTTCGCCCGATAACCCCCCCGGATATATAACGGGTGATCCGTCGAAATTCCCAGCGGGCGAAACGAGCGTCCCATACAGTCGCATTGGCGGCGTCAGCCACGTAGACGGCCTCACGAAATATCCCGCCTTATGGTGATCCCATGGCACATCCGACGCCCTACGAGTCCCCATAATTCGCCCGTCGCACTTTAGCCCTCGTGCGTTCACCACGCGCGGATATGTTGTGCACGAAGTCTAATGGTATTGGATTCGCGATCTCTATGCGTTTCGGTGACCAAGGCTAAGGAAAGTCTGCATTGGCAAAGTACGAGACAACGAATTTATTATTCGTTTGCGATTCGCCTGCAAATGTCCAAATTAAAAAAAAAGATGTATAACTCTTACATATTTTAACTCTAATTAGAATTGTGGGTGAACATAAACATTTTCTTCAATTACGCTGTGAAAAATAAATGTTTTTCATAATCTTACATGATATCATTTTTTGAATTTTAACTTTCAAAATTGAAATAAATTGTTCAATTACGTTAACTTTAAGCAAAGATACATTAATTTAAAATATATTGAATTCGTAAATACTAGTTAAGAAAATTTCGAAGCAAATACCGGATAAGATATTAATTCACGAAAATATACATGGAGACTTATTTTTCGAATTTCGTTTAAAATGAGATATTTGCAATAACAGTTTTATTTACCAGTATTTGTAATTCAAATATAACTTCAAGACAAAGCTTAAAATTAACAGTAGCATCTTGGAAAAAATTTTACGTTATTATATAGTTTCATAAAAGATTACATATATATTTCGATATTTCTTCATGAATATGCTTCTTATTTTTTTCAGCGACGGTATCGCAATTTTACGGGACACCGATTACATCTCTACTCGAAAGCATCCCTCGTTACTCGATACACTCGAAATCTTATAATTAGTGCCGAAAGCACTCAAGTAGCGGCGATTTTCCAGATCGGTGCATCGGAAAAACGCGGATCTGATCCGTACTCCCGCTGTATCTCCGTTAGAAAATTCTGTAGACATTTCCCCGATCAGTAAGTCTTCTTACTTTCCGCGCCCAACTCTGTCGTCACTTTTTTTCATTATTTTTCAGTATTCTCGCCGGCAAATGTATCTGTGTCCTCGAGCACTGCGCCTTTCATCTCTCGTCTCTGCAGGCGGAGCACTTATACACTCCGTACCCTCTCAGCTTCATCCCTTTCCCGCCATCCCTGCTGGTCCCCTTTTTGTCCCCCAATATCTCCCACAGCGTTCCTCTACGCTTTTACTTCGCGTTACACTCGACTTTCTCGTCTTTCGTTTCCTTCTCGCCTGCCTCATTTGCGGGGAATGGAAGTGCCGCCGGGAACACAATGTCGCGAGCTAAAATACATCGTGATTTTAATACTTTTAACTCCTTTATAATCCGCTTTGCACCTACGCCGAGGACCGGTAATGCCAGCGACATGCTCTACTTCAGTTCTCCATTCTTTTTTCTTTTTCTTATCATCAGCGGTAAGATTACTGGTTACAAGCTGCAGGTTGCAGTTGCAGCTGCGACAGCCGGAGAACAGTTGCATCGCGTGATAATTTCGCCATTTACTTCTATCTATCAGTAATGGATTCGTATGCCGAGATACAATTTTTTTTCTGGTCTTTTTATGTAGCATTTTAGGTCGCGAATGGATATTCAGCATATATATATATATATATATACACGAGCTGGAAAGTCATTTGTGCTACATTCCGGATAATTTTCCTGATGCTTTATGGTTGATATCCGATTTTGTTCTGATTTAGTTGCTGGCTTCTAATTTTTGCAATTTATCATGTCTTGTATAAAAATTGCTTAGCGATCACCAGGAATTATGTAAGATATTCGAAGCATAAAAAAACATAGCTTTAAATGCATTGAAAAAAAGACAATTTCGTTGAGAAGAGAAAGAAAAGATTTGCGGTTATGATCCATTTGATGCTACAAATGCTTTGAAGCATCTTTGATTGGTTAATTATAAATAATAGTAAAATTCTTTTCTCTACTGAATCATCGAATGAAATATTTGTAGCGTTAAGTGAACCGCACTTCATCTAACACTGGAAATTAATCGAATGATTCACCGGACAGTGACTTTTCGCATTCGCGTAAAGTATAATAAAGCAGTTTCTAAGTACAGGTAAGACCGGAGCAAATCCTGCGATTGGATTCCACTGACGGTCTTTAAAGGGATTTTAGCCGGTACGTCGTTATACGCGGTAGGCGGACTGCTAAGTAAAGATTGCAAGGCAAAGGGGTTGCCGCCTTAATCCCTCCTGGATGTCTGTTTTGCGGTATTACCGCGTTAAGGGATGAATCTCCAAGACACCAGCTATCCCATACCCTCGCCATCTTGGGCGCCCCGCAGTTCGTATTACGCATCCGCGAACGGTTTCGAATTCACCGCGATCTTGACAGCTGTTCTTGATTTACTTAAATTATTCTCGCTTACCATCCGCCATGACGAATTAATTCTGCGCGCAATAACAAAGCATGGTGCGGAGTCTGAGAATTTAATCGACATATTTGTGCATATATAAAACACAGACACATACGTCGTTTATTATATCTATCAAGTTAAAAATAATGTGATTGTGTATCTCTGAATCTTCAATAGAATAAATTGTTGTAGAAAATGTACTTTTGCTATCTATGCTAGCATTTTCTACTGAAATTTTTGAAAGTAAAAAAAACTTATAATGTTTTTTGAGAAACATATGATACTGTATCAATTTTTTTATCATTTTAATCAATTTAATGAGAAGTTAAAAATATTTAATATTTATTTATCATTAAATCATCTAAAAATTAATGTTTTCACAATTGATTTTGTCATTATATAACAAGAAATTTCTTATCTTGCGTTGTGGCCGTTAAGAAATTTGTTGTTTTAAAATTTGACTACGTATCGACTTTTATTGTTTGTCATTATATATTCATTAATTATCTAATCTCCAGGCATTTGTTAGAAATAAAACGAGGAGACATGTAAAAATTGAGTTAAAATGGTTCAGTAAACTAATTTAATAGAATTTAGTTTGACAGACGTTGATGAAACCACACCCTTCATCGTGACCTGCCGCGTGAAATCGAAGATTGTCGCGAAACTCGAAGCGAATGGTAAAGGGTCGGCCTACGCTTGCGTTTTAAGCAGGCGGCCGCGTTTCTATTTGTAACGTATAACAGCAGCTCGATAGTTGCTGCTCTCCGTGCGAATTTGAATGGTTGGCTAGCAGGCGCTATGTGCAGCGCGGCGATGCTGCGGTAGTAACTGTACGCGTGGCATACATTCGGAACGCGCGGAATCATGCCGGTTGACACGCCGTCTTCTGACGGGACGAGGACGTTCCCGGTTGCGCCGGAAACGCAACGTCCGGCGATAATGTCCGTCAACAGACGACGATGCGACCGTTCTGCCAAACAATGCGCCATTGTTGCCAACTTATTCCATTACAGATAACTCCCCCGTTCATTGTCTCCTCCTCGCCCCCTCCTCTCTCTCTCTCTCTCTCTCTCTCCCCCCTTTTTCTCTTTCTCCCTCTCACTTGTTCGCTTTTCCACTCCGTTTCGCAACCCCGATGCTGGTCTCCTCTCTCATTCTTGAGTTCTAGTTGTAAACTGTCGTATCTCTCTCTCTCTCTCTCTCTCTCTCTCTCTCTCTCTTTATTTTTTCTCACACTCTTTATCTCTCTATCTTCCTTCCTCGTTTCCTATCTTTCTTGGGTCCTTTTCTTCTGCCCTTTGCTTATTCCCCTCTTGCGTTCTATTCTTCTTTCGCTTCCATTTTGCTGGTGCGTCGCCCACTCTTCGACAACTCCCTTACGGCCCTTCGCTATGGTTAAAGAATGCACCTGGGATCGCAGCGATAAAAGAAATTGTGCCAATAAGTACGCCCCCGCCGATAATTGCACGATCAATCGTTCGTGGCTGGTTAAAAGGAGTCGCTCTAATGCACTCACGTGCTCGGGATACGGTTAACGTTTTATGAATCTCCTTTCACGAAGCTAATGGTTAGATGACACCAGCGGGAGAAGCTATATATGCTTGTCTTGGTGCCTTATTTTTCCTTATCATCCTTGTCTTTTTACTGCGACCCAGAATATCGTGATCACGTGTAATTAAGTACTTAGATATCACTCGTAAGTATTTGGTGAATTTAAAACGAATACATTTGATTGAATACTAAAAACCCAATAACAAAAGATGATGCACACACGATTTTTAAACGATATGTAGTTTGGTATCTTTGAATCTATAATCCATAACTTACATAATAACTTTCACGGAATATTTGCAGCTAGATTTTATTTTAATTTGTTATAAGGAAATATTGCGGGAAGAAAAATATATTAATAAAAAAATATATTTTTAGAAAGAAAAAAAAATGTCTATACAATAAGAAATTTATAATATTGAAAAAATTTATGATAGTTCCATAATTTACACCACATGCGAAAAAATGAATCCAGATCACATATCACACAAACAAATAAAACTAATATAGAAATATTAAAAATAAAAGTCAGAGACTAAACAGACTCATAAAAATTATTAATTTAATATTTTAACCTTTCGAATACTAAACAGGTGTACTTAAATACTTCAAAGAAGTATATTCACATATGTGAATTTTGAATATTCTCAAAACGCGCGTAAATGGAGACGTCTGCCTTGCGGACAGACGCCGTCGCGAGTGTATTCAAATCGCGAGGAGAAAAAATCTCGCGTGCCGGGCCAAGCCGTTCTCCGACGCGATCGCGGGTGCCGTCTTCTCGTAATGCCTGGTCTGATATGCATCTACGTGCCTGCCAGGGGCAGAGTCGCCCCGGCTTATTAATATTAAACAGCGCCACTTTCGCCGAGACGACGAAAGCGACCGCGACGGTATTGTCGATCGGCTCGAGGCCTGGTCCCCATACTGACGCGAGCTTTAACTTACCCCATCGCTAACCGAGGACACTTTTAAATAGCGGAACAAGCAATCCACCGCTGGATGGGATTGTTCCCCGATCCCCGATGGATACTTCATCCCCTACGGCGCGCTAGACCTCCGGCGACGATCGAGATTTTTAAGGGAACTGCGCTCGCGTCAAAGAGTTGGATATAAACAAACGCGGAGAAACAAGTAGAATTTATTATTGTTATTTATTATATTGAAAGTTACATGGATCTACGTAATAATTACTTTAATGTTTCTTCCATCTTTCTGTAACGTCGCTCCAGAAATTTATGAATTCTCACATTTCTTTCTCTTTCTTTTGTAACGTTATCATTTATATTGTAACTATATTATTTATATGTTTATAATAATATATTAATAGCAATATTTATAATAACATATTATTTAGTTTTTGCAAAAATAATATTGTATATAACAATAATAATAATAAATAAATATTTATTATAATAATAATAAATAAAAGTTAATATTTAAGGTTAAAAGAAGCAGCCTTTTGATACTTCAGTTTGAGATCTCCAACTCACTAGCGATGACAGGGGTCCTTATCAGTTTCTGACAACGTCGTAGTCTGATGTTGAGAGTTTCATCCTTGTCTTTTTCCACCGTGACGCCCGTTCGCGATTACACACGTAGCAACGGATTTCATGCAAAACTGAGACCCGCGGCGAAATCCTGCAAAAAGAAGTGACGCTTTTCGGTAACCTTCAACGCTACGTGGAGAACACAGGCTTGGTCGTTTACGTATCATTCATGTGTTATTAAGCAAGCTTTCTTGTCTGAAATTATTCATTCTTAGATTCGCCATTTGCAATATAAGCGAATTTCTAAATGCTGAAATAAAAGAATAAAATTGCATACAATTTAGTATCCTTATAAGCGATTTGTTATGTTTTTAACTTATATTGATATGTCTTTGAAATCATTATATTTAAATTTAAAATTCTACATCATTTCTGCACATAGATCATCTTAAAATTCATTTTTTCCCTTTTATATTATTATATTATATTATTATATTATATTATTATATTATTATTGTACAATTTTATACAAAAATCGATTGTGAATTTACTTAGAAGTTAGATTTTTCTGCAGAATCCAGTAATTAGCAACTAGATTTTTAACATTTTAATTAATTAACACGAGTCAAAAAAGTCTAACGAATATTTTGACATTATCTTTGAAGGTGTAGGCGAAATTAGGGGGGGGGAGCTTAAAAACCAATATATCAGAATAATAACTTGTCCATTAAAACGCTTAAGTAGTAATAAGTACGCGAGCCTAAGTGACAGGCACTTGGAGATTCCCGCGGATTAAAGTGTCCAACTCATGGAATTTATTGAAGAAAATAAATAACGGTGTGCATTCGCGCGCGACTAGCTTTTCCCGTGCCGTTAAGTCCTTATAAGACTATAGACTTTCGCGAAACGTGAAGCCCCTTCTCCGTCTTGAGAAAATTACGCCACAAGTTTTCGAGCGCGATGCAGACGCGCCACGCAAATTTCCAGAAAAATGCCGTCCGATTAAACTCAAATCGTCCCAAATCGCCCCGTAGTGAAGTTTCTAATTGTACAATTTTAAAAATGTTATTCACGATTAAATACACGATTAATTTTAAACATATTATTTATATTAAGTAATTTCGAACGATCAAAATGTCATATATTTTCGTTAATTTCTATTGATAAATTTTAAAATTTATTGATAACTTTTCAATTCGGTACTTATGCAAAAAGAAATTCG
>Ga0157364_1000385_pt1 | contig 28566 bp, 28 predicted proteins | sample AttsexASBM2_FD_111476 | JGI IMG/M metagenome (GOLD analysis project Ga0157364, IMG submission 111476) | Fungus gardens microbial communities from leaf cutter ant in Ribeirão Preto, State of São Paulo, Brazil - Atta sexdens ASBM2 | ecosystem: Host-associated > Fungi > Mycelium > Unclassified ... | reverse complement strand
TTATGCCCTTGACGGAGTCTATCCACACTAGTCTTCGATTCTGGATCTTAACATTTAGATCAAAGAACCTAGAAGCAGCAGAACAGTCGGCTCCTTACTAGTCAAGCTGACAAACTGGAATTTGACATGCTCAGTTAGTAATGACCTGGAACGAACTCAGTCGTCAAAACATCCAACAATATATTTCGGTGTTCACAGGTAGCATCGATGTTACTTAATCACAGCGCCTCTTGAACTGCTCCTCGGATTAACATCTAGGTGGAAGTATCAAAATCAAAGACGGAAAAATCAAAGACGGAAGACTTTTGACCACTCACGTCTTTCCTCTTACCACCATCGTGCATGGTAGCGCCTATTGGAAATATAGCGAATAAATTCCTTTCTTCTACCTTCAGCTCTTCAACAATGCCTAAATCGCAAACTTCAGCATTACCAACTGTGTTTCCTTCAAACGACACAGGGATGGACAATTCTACAGGACAAGAACCTGCTAACAACAGCGAGGTAAGAGGGAGAACCCCCACCACTGCTTTTAATCTCTCCAGAGAATCTTCAATGGCATCCTCTGGACGGGCAACGCCATACTGTGACAGAATGTACGATAGGATGGATTGCGACTCCACAAGTGGAGACATGGCTCCCGAATTGTCCTACGAGACTGAGCAGGAGAAAGCATTACGGACCAGCAAGGCGGCTGACCTCCAAGACCCCACAAGGACCACGAATGGCAACAACGAGGCACCCCCACCACATGCACACCACGAGGACAGCGTCATTAACATACAGCTGCCTTACGACCCACACGCCCCCACGGAGCCAGACCTTTGGAGTGGATCGTTCCACCCCATTTCACTCCATGGTTCAATCGAGCACTTTGCGTCGGATTCGAAGAGTATCAAAGACTCTTTAAATTTCATGTCTAAATATATTGCTAACAAACAGGTCAATGGTAAGGCAGTCAATAATCTCAAGGATTTCGATGGCATGGGAGACGCTATCTGGAATTTCATATCATCGGTATACGAGGCTAAATGGGACGCCCTCCATATGGACAACAAAGCTAACACCCTTAGAGCGAAAATATCGTCTAAATTCACTCCAAGAGTCACGCCCAACAGCAACAGAAAGGAAATGGCAAAACCGGTCCCCGTGTCAATTGAAAAAGCTCCTCCTGCTCCTCCTCCCCCGCTTCCGGCGAAATCCAAAAGCAAGGTTAACACAATCTCGAAATATTTCAAAGGTAACAAGACTACGACCAACCACTCGAAGCCAACCAAATCATACGGGCAAGCTTCAAGACAAACAGCAAGCACCTCAGACGTGCTCAAGATCAAGGAATCCTTCCCGGCCTTGAACGCCAAACAAATTGACAGGGTCAACAACATCGTCAAAGGCAACCCCAACCCCAAACCGCGTATCCAGATGACCACAAAGGGACCATCTAGGAAACAAGTTATCGTCCCCATGAGCAATGACAACACTATCTCATTCACTAAGAACTCCGCATTACATGTTGCTCACATCAACAGACTTCTCAGAAACGCCAAGTCGGATATTACGGTAGACTTCATCAGATCCGACCCAATTAGTCCAGTAATTGTCACTAACAAAGTCACTAACCAATCCGATCTCCAAACTATAAGCCAATACATAAAGAGATCAGAAGACATCAATGTTATAGAATGCTTTGGACCTAACATTTTATTTTTCCTTTATCTATTTTTCTTTTGATTTTATATTTCTCTTTCTTTTCTTTTTCTCTTAGAACGATGAAGAAGGCATGTGACAAGGAAGTCACATGACAGGTCACATGATGTGATGTCATAAGCCTAGAACTTGATGGAAGAGTCTGGAAGATGATGTCAGGGCACCTAGAGTACACATGGTGGCCTTGAGTAGGATATGAGGCAGGAATGAGGATGAAGCATGGACATAAGGATAGGGTTATTTATTAGTAGCATGGACCATGAACCCTTTGTATAAATAGGACTCTAATTAAGAAAAGGCTCCTTGTCGAGTTCTCTTGTGAATTCCTATATTAGAGCCCACTTTGAGCTTTACTCATTAGTGAGATCATTAGACAATTCAGTCTAGTGGTTGCCACAACAATCAATGAGCTGCAAGTTGAGGAACCCCGCCTCCCTCAATCAAAATCATACCTCAAGATTATCGGCATCCCCTTCTTCCCTAATGGCAAAACTCAGGATCACCTCAATATAAGCGATGTTGAAAATATTCTGAAACAGAACCAAATATTCGACGATATCAAATTCGTATCTAGACCAAGAATTATTAAAGTATCCCCCAAGTCAGACATGTCAATAGTCTGGATTGACATTTGGGATCATCAGAGTAGTAACAAAGCTAAGTACCTCATCAACTGGTGCTTTAATGTCGGCAGGTATATTGCTACTATAAGAGGGATGAACATGAACCCGGGAGTCCCCCAATGCAAAAACTGCTGGAAGTAGGGACATGCTACCTTCTCTTGCAGAATCCAGGGCTCCAAGTGCGTCAAGTGTAATAGACTACACAGATCCGAAAATCACCAAGAATTTGGGTGGTGCTGCAAAGTGAATGAGAAGATGAACCTCCCTTATCTCAAGACTAAGAAAGGCAACCCATGCCCTCATACATTCAAATACTCTAATTGCAGGGGCGATTACCAAGCTGAGTCCAACCAGTGCCCATTCTGGAAACATCCATTTAACAGGGAGTGGCACTAAAAAAATATGCCAAGATCCATGAAAATAGGGTCATATCGATTTGCTTCTTAGAGAGCGACAAGCAGCAAATATGATTTTGAAAAACCTCAACATCTTTTCACAAAATGTTCACAAGAATCATCTAATTGTCAATACTATCCTTGAGACTCAATCATACTTCGATATTATACTCATCCAAGAACCACCTTGGTCGGTCATTCACTAGGTTCTAAGCAGTGTGAATAGTGAGGGTAAGAACTTAATTGGAACTGTTCACCACCCCAATTGGATTCTATTTGCAACCAACCTAGTGAATAAAGCATACTCTCCAAGAGTCACTGCATATATCAATATCTACCTCTCCCCTCTTTGTTTCTCTTTGTGTCATAATATTATTAATCATTCTGACATTCTTCTTATGCTGTTTACTAATAACCACATCCAATATTTCATTATGAATGTCTATTTGAACTCGTCCCACACTGCCTTAAAATATCTTAAGGATATTGAGGTCAATATTAACAATGTTCTCGTTATGACAGGAGATTTTAACATTAAGAATTGCTTATGAGACCCCTCTTTCCTGCATCATTCAGCCATCAGTAACGATCTTTTAATTATTGCAGATTCTTACAATTTAGCCCTTTCTATGCCTACTAACCTTTATCCCACTATTACAAATAAGATACTTACTGGTTGTGATACTTGAACTTAATGGTATTTCAGAGGTTCAGTATAAGGATGTGATGATTGGTAGATGATGAAAAGTATCAACAGGAATAATTGATATTGTTAAGTTTAAGGTCTAGCCCTCAGACATAGAAGTATATATACAAAAGAGTGATGGTCCATGTGCAAGCTGTTGCCATCACATGATCAAAACTCATACCTGATGGAAGCTGTCAGGCTAATTTTAGAAGGTAACTAATTATGTCACTACATTGATATGCTTATATCTCTACCAATACTTATTGCTTTGAGATGTATCATATATCGTTGGAAATGGATTGATGAGCACTTCCCAATGTAAGTTTAATCGTGCAAATCCGTTCAGCTATTCATGAGATATTAGCAGACAAAGCTTTTATAGCTATTGATGGCCTGATATCTCAGTTGTTTGTTGTTGCTTTTGTACCTCCCACATATGTACAGATAGCCCTCATTTGGGGCTTTCCAGCACAACTTAGTTTGTGAAAATTGGTCTACTGGTTGTGAAGATACAAGCTGAATGAAGTTTGTGACACCCACTAGGTACTTGGACACAGTAGGAGAAGCCAACTCTACCATTGACCTCATGTTTCTCAGATATGGTTCAAGCAAAATCAACTAGCACTCTGTTCACCCAGATTGGCATCTCACATCTGACTATGCTCCTTTATCTATTGTTATTCCCATTATAGACGAAATCATTAGTATTTCAAAACTGTCAATCTAGCAAAAGAGTGAACAGGAAAACGCATTCTTAGAAAAGGTTACTTTGTCTTTCAAAAACTTTGACACTTCCAACATCACTAATAAGGAGGATCTCGAATTCATGGTCAACAAACTTAATTCATTAGTTGACCAAGTATGGAACAAGAACACAAAACATTTGAGAATCACAAAACACTCCAAAAAGTGGTGGTCTGAAGAGTGCAACAAGGCCCTCACTGACTATAGGATATCAAGAAGTTTGAACAATTGGAAAACATTTAAGAAAGTCGTCAAAAATACCAAAAGGGTTTTTTTCGATCTGAAAATTTGGAAAGTAGCAGATAAGAGCCATAACCCATGGGAGCTGTTGAATTGGATTAACAAGTATAAGCTTCCCACTACCAAAGCCATCAAACATGAAGGTCAACTATGTCTTACCCTAGAAAACCTCTGGGATACTCTACACTATGCTCCACTAGCAGGTCGATACAGAAATCTTTAACGAGCTGAGCCCCAAGCCTACCACAGCCTGGGCCCCTTTCTCAAAAGAAGAATTTAGACAAGCCCTAGTCAAGTGCAATAACTCATTAGCACTAGGACCTGACAAGCTTACTTGGAGACACCTCAAAATTATCCTAAATCAAGATAGTTGCCTTTCTCACATCGTCAACATTGCAGATGCATGTATCAACTTGGGACACTGGCCCAATCACTTCAAATGTTCATTCACGGTTATTATTCCCAAGCCAAATAAGCCAGCTTATGACAGCCCCAAATCCTTCCACCCCATCATCTTTCTCAACACTATTGGCAAACTCATCGAGAAGGCGATTGCTGAACATCTCCAATTCTATGTTGTCAAAAACAATTTCATTCATCCCAGCCAACTAGGTGGCCTCAAGTTCAAATCCACCTCAGATGCTGGGATCATGCTTACTCACATCATTTAATCAGGCTAGATCAAAAACAAAACCACTAGCACTCTAGCCTTTGACATCGCTCAATTTTTCCCCTCTCTCAACCATCATATGCTCGTTATCTCCCTTGCAAAAGTGGGCCTTGACCCCAAAGTCACATCTTTCTTCAAGGACTTCCTAGTTAAAAGAAAAACCAATTATATATGGAACAAATTCTCTTCACTAACATTCAAGATAAATGTGGAAGTAGGTCAAGGATCTGCTTTATCTCCTATTTTGTCTGCACTTTATCTCTCTCCTCTTCTATATATATTAGAAAAGTGTTTAAAAACCCTAAACATTTCTGTTTCTCTTTTATCTTTTGTTGATGACGGTCTCCTTATCTTCCAGAACAAATCCATTGATGTTTCAAACTCACAACTTTTCTGTAGTTACAATGTTCTATCTGATCTCTTGGACAAATTTAGACTTAACATAAAACATTCTAAAACTGAATTGTTTCATTTCAATAGATACCACGGAACATTTAACCCCCCTTCTCTAGACCTCTCGCCTTTAGAAGGACCTGTTCTTCACCCCAAAAACTCGTAGAAATATTTGGGTTTCATTTTCAACCAAAAACTCACTTTCCACCAACACATCGACTTTTATTCAAACAAAGCTATTTCCACAGTCAAGTGTATGAAGCTTCTGGGAAATTCAACTTGAGGAATCAATTCTTTATAGAAACAACTGCTATATAGATGTTGTGTCTTGCCTATTGTACTATACGGGTTCCAACTATGGTTCTATAACAAAGCACCCCTCTCATACCCTATGAAAATCCTTGGGAAAATGCAGAGAAGAGCTGCCATTTGGATACTAGGAGCATTCAAAACATCGCCTATGAAAGAGCTTGAAGCCACCGCAGGTCTTATCTCCATAAAGTCCCACTTCCACAAACTTGTGGGCAGATCTCAGCTCCACTCAGCCTCTCTTCCAGAAAATCATCTCATCAAAAATCTCATAGATAATCTCCTCAATACATGTCTCAATTCCCATCCTCATTCGATCAACTCTCTCACTGTTTGCTAGAAAACCTCCGTAAAAGGTCACATCATAGACTCTAACAACAAACTATATGGAGTCTTCCCATTCTTTTCCCCTCTCAACCTGGAATTTATTCTAGGTTCTAGGATAATCAATATTTTTCCTGATAAATTTTCTTTTAATTTAGCAAGTAAAGGGAAAAATGCTTTAACGTGCTCTCAACAGTTAGACAACATAACTATTCAAGCTTCCACATCCCCCCACACAGCAATTGTTGTTTCTGACACGAGCATCAAGAATGATATCGCCACTTTGATTTCATACATCCATATATGTGACCAACCTCTGGTCAAAACAGTTCATCATATAGCCTTTGTCACCAGCACTGAAGTGGAACTCTTTGCTATCAGATGTGGTATTAATCAGGCCTGCAACAAGGAAAACATCTCCAAAGTCATCATCATCACCGACTCCATTCATGTAGCTAAGAAGATATTCAATACTAAGTCTCATCCATATCAAATCCACACATCGGTCATCCTTAACAAACTAAGACAGTTTTTCACAAGATGCCAAGACAACCACATCGAATTTTAGGAGTGTCCTAGTCGACTCAGGTGGAATCTCCACAAATTTGTTGACAAAGATTCGAAATCATTCAAGCCCATTCCCATATTCCCAAATAAATCCTTTTGGGACTATTGCAAGAAAGTCGACAGTGACGATATTATTAAACAGTGGAGAATGACATTTCAAGCATCAGACAGGAAAGGAAGACATTTCCTTGACCTGGTTGATGACAACCTCGAAACCATTGAACCATCTTATACCAAAGGGAGTCCATGGCTCCAATCCTTTGGCCATTCCAACTCATTATACACTTGAGCTACTAAAGCCATCATAAATCATGCCCCGATAGGTGAATATTGTCTATGTTTCTTTCCTAAGGAAGACTTCAAATATCCTTGTGGGTCTTATCTGATTGAGACAAGAAGACACATTCTATACAAATGCACAATATATAACAGGTACTGGAACCCAAGAAGAGATACTCTTAGTCATTTCGTCATGTTTTTGAGTGCCAACTCCAAAGCTTTTGCCTTTACTGACAGTGCTTCCTCCATCGGCCCAGGTTGATCTGGGTACAACTTTTAATTCTTTCTAAATTTCTCTTATTTCTTTGTTTCATTTTCTTTTCTTCTCAATCTCCTTGATTAGTTCTCTGTATCTCCTCTCTCTTTCTCTCTTCTCAGTTTCCATTTCTTCATGTAGTCTGCATCTATTGTAAGTAGTTATGAAGTAGCTACCATGGTCTACCACCATGTGCCATGTAATAAATTGTTGATTTAAAAAAAAAAGTTACTTAATCACAGAAGGTGATGGCAAGCCCTACCTGTGGAAAAAATGAGTGAAAATGCCATCTAGAGAAATGGAAATGGACCAACATTGTTAGCTTAACAAGCTACTTGAGCAAAGGTATCGTCTGGCTGGTGGAAAACCATTGGACAGTCAGAGTTTGTACCTTGATCATGAAAATGTCAGATATGAATCAAAGATTAATGAGAGACAAGGACATATAGTCTGTATCTACACCATTACATCCATTGAAGTATCTTTGAATCAAAATTTAGCCAATTGAAAACTTTGCTTAATCCAGAGGCCAGAAAAACAGTACTCACCCAAAGCTAGAGGTAACTGAGAAAGCATGGCTAGATGATTTGCATTCAATCTACAATGATTTCATGTTACTCTTGGAGAAAGTGAAATGTACGACAGAATTAGAGAAATATCAGTGCTAGAACCACTTCCAGGAGTTGTTGGATTTTATAGAGTGGTCTCAACAAGAGTACAACCTTCTCCATTAAAGCTGCAGCTTCCTGAACACAAGATATATTTAGCAGCGTTTTGGTAAATGTAAGGGAAATCGCATCCACTTACCAGTTTGGAGGTAGCTATATGCATATTGAGTTGACGTATCAGCCCAATATACTGTTCTAAGTGGTTGAGAAATCTAGCTCTTATGCTATAGTAGCTGGAATAGGACCATCTCTGGTAAAATCACCATCCATCGATAGTATGACACCATTTTGAATAAGGGTGGGCTATGATGGTATCCGGTGGCATGAATCCTTTGATAATAAGAGGAAGAGACAAACAATGAGCACTTACAGTTCCAAATCCACAACTACCAAACAAAAATTCAGAGCTGAATTATAAAGCAGACAACCAGAAGAAACTTACTTATTAACAAGCCTGATTGTGTGAGTCTCAGCATTCACAACTTGTGTGATAGACAGCACAGTGGCAACAGTGAGTAGACAAATCATCAGTCTTTGAATATGATTATGGCAGTCTCAGCCCAGTATTTAAGTAACTCAACAGAAGAAGCTTATGGAGCTTATCAAGAACATTCATTTTATGCGGTAGATTAGAATACTTGTGGATCATGTTCAAGTGGCTCTTATTTGATGACATGTTTTACCCATTTAGTATTAGTATAAACTACACACTAGTTGTGCCATACAGAGAGCCGAGAATGATGTCTGGTTAGCTTAAGCTGCCAGTTGTCGGACGCAATAACATGTCATCCTAGAAAGTACAATAGCACCTTGAACGACCTTAGGGTTATTTTGTGGATTTGTGATTATACCTAATTTTGAATCAAAGTCTGATTAATACATGATTACAGGGTAGAAAGGTATCTACACTAGAACGAGAGTGAGAGATAGTAGAGATCATGCTTATAAGGATACTTTGTCAGTGGGACCTAGATCACTTCAAATGTCACCTCATATTTTACAGATATCAGGTCCATGGGTTTAAAGGATTGAATAGGTGTTAGGGATATTTCATATTTGCTTTGAAATTTTCTCATATCAGTGTCCCATGTAGTTGTAGTGGTTGGTTGCTTTATTATTTTATCACTAAACTGCTATGTTTGTTATGGAATAATTAAGATTATATCTTTTATTTTCTATTATTTGTTTATTTATTTACTTAGTATCTATGGAAGGAGCACAATGCTTCTTTCCTCCTACTACTATCTTGTGTAGTTAGCACTCATAGGAAATAATAGTGTTTTAACATCTTTCTCTACTTTGAGTGAGTTAAACATGAAATCAAAACATACCTCTAGCAAGAAAATACCAGAGGAAGTCAAGGAATTGGCCTAATACTTTGTTAATTCCAGTCTTCAAGAGCCTAGGGATGAATCGTCGATAGATTGGAGTGCAGATATACCTGAAGTTCGATCCTCACCTGTATTTCATGTTTCTCCTGTAGAAGAAAACATGTTATCACCTCATATTCCATTATCTAATAAAGATATAAGAGGAAAGAGAAGGGTAGAGTCGAATGATTCTGGCCCTTTGGTATTAAACTATAGCAATAATCAACCTGTGATACCGAGTTTCTAGGATGGAGCACATTATACATTATCTGTCTTTGGAATGAATGAAACCTCTGAGATAGACACTAAGAATATGACTCAGTCAATTCCAAGAATAATTAACTACATCACAAATAACCTGGCATACAAGAAAGGACCAGCTGAGGATTTTGCACAAGTTACAAAGGCTTTTTGGAGTCTTATTCTACCTATTGAGAACAGTAAGACCTTTTGTAATCTCATAGGCAAGAGAATTTTAAACAGTTACATGAAATGTGGACTGTTAAATTGACCTGAGGTGGAGAAGCTATCACCTTCTACACCTGCTATCACTATGAATTCAAATATTCTGGCAGCTCCTTCCCCTAGCAAAATAATTAGGCCTATTGAAAAGAAGGTTCTAAAACCTACAACTACAAAGAAGACTTATGTGTAGGCTTCTAAATCAAACATCTCACCAAATATTGAAGATGTTCTATGGGTAAAGGAAACATTTTCTGCTTTGTTGGCTGATGAAGTAGGAAAGATGAAAGTGAAGAATAGCAGCATGGGTAATAAGAAACCCAAGATCAATATGACAACTAGAAGACCATCAAGGAGAGAGGTTATAATCCCTATAACCAAAGTTAATGCTGAGTTGATTGTCAACTCAGCTCATATTTATATTTCTAATGTCAACAATTGTCTGAAAAATTCCAAATCAGATATTATTGCAGATTTCATTTGAATCAATGTCAATGGAATCATTATTACAATCAATAAGCCAGCTAACGATCTCGATTTATCAACAATTGAGAAATACTTAAAAAACATCAAAAACATCAATCTAGATTCCATTAAGAGTCCTTGTCTTTCCAAGTCCAAGTTGTACATGAAAATCATTAGACTTCTATACTCAAGTGAATTAGAAGTCATTACTCCTGATCTCATTGAAGATGTTTTAAAAGACTTATACCTTTTCAAGAATGCTATATTAGCTTCAAAATCTTGCATTATCAAAGCATCACCCAAATCTGATAAAGCAGTGGTATGGGTAGACATCTGGGATTCCCAGAGTGGTTCTTGTGTGAAGAATATCATCAATTGTCAATTCAATATTGGATGATTTATTACAACTATACATGGGACTAATATGAACCCAGAAGTTCCTCAGTGTAAGAACTGTTGGAAGTAGGGACATTTAACATTAAGTTGTCACTCTCATATCTCTAGGTGTGCTAAGTGCTATGGGGCTCACAATACCAAACATCACAGAGAGAAAGTGTGGTGTTGCATGGAGAACAAGAAACTAAATCATTTAGCTACCAAAGATGGTAAGCTATGTCCTCACATCTTCAAATACATGAATTGCAAAGGGGATCATTAAGTGGACAGCTATAGTTGTTTTTATTGGCATAACCATTTCAACAGAGAGTGGCATGGTAGAAAACAACAGGAACTCTCACAAAAGTAGAGTATAGTAATGTAGAAATCGTGTTATCATAGTTAGGTTTGCTTTTCCTTTTCTTTTTCTTTTTCTGTTTCATTTTCATGTTGTCTGCCCATCAATGTACTGTAACTATTAAGTAGTTACCATAGACTGCCATCACACCTTGCATTATAAATTGTTGATTTAAAAAAAATCTATGGAAGGAGTTATAATTAGAAGATGCTTCATCACTTCTTTCTCTTTTATCACCATCTTGTATGGTAGTGCCCATAAGAGACTTAGCAAATATACAATTTCCTACTTCAATTATTAGCTATTCAATCTCACAAATCATTAACAGCTTTTGAATTACCAACTGTGTTTCACTCAAACAATGCAGGGATAGACATTTTTGCAGGATTTGCTCCTAACAATTATGATGAGGTGAGAGATAGAACCCTCTCAACTAAAGAACAAACATCTAAGGACTCTTCAATGTCTTCAATAAAGTTGTCCATTGTATACCATAAAAAGATGGAGTGTAATAATGCCATGAACATAGACATGAACATAGACAACAATTCTCCAGCTTTGTCTTATGAGACATTTCAGGAGAAAGCAAGTCAAGTCAGTGAGATAGCTGATCCCCAAACCAACATAATGAGCCAATGTGGTAATCCTAATATTTCTAACTTAAACCCTTAATGTGTTCTGGACAATCAAATGGCCCTTAATCCCATATATGTTCAGACTACGCACCACACTGTTGACATGGTCATCAACATTCAACTTCTGTATGATCCAAGTGCTCCCACAGAACCTGAACTCTGGGATAGAAGCTTCCATCCCATTTCACTTTATGGTTTAATAGAACACTTAGCATTGGACTCAAAAAATATCAAAGACTTCTTGAACTTTATGGCTAAGTATATTTCTAACAAACAGGTTGATTCATCAAAATCCAACAATCTTGAGGACTTTCATGGTATGGGTGAAGCAGTGTAGAATTTCATTTCCTTTATTTATCCAACTAACTGGGATTCTCTCTATACTAACAAACAGTCTAACTCTCTTAGAAAGAAAATTGTGGCAAAGTTCACTCCAAAAATTCAATCCACTACTAACAAAAATAAGATCATTGATAAACTGACTCTGGCAAATATTGAAAAAATTTCCCCTTCTATTTCTGCCAAATCCCAGAAGGAGGTTAACCAAATCTCCAAATACTTCAAGAACATCAAACTGGCTAACAATACTAAACAACCTCAAAAATTGTATGCCCAGGCTTTGAAATAGAATATTAGCACATCTGAAGTTATCAAGATCAAAGAAGCATTCCCAACTATAGGCACCAACAAGACTGAGCAAATCAACAACATTGTCAAGGGCAATACAAAGGTGAAATCTTGTATTCAAATAACAACGAAAGGACCATCAAGAAAACATGTTATCATCCCCATGAGTAGTGAAAACAACATGAAATTCATGAAAAATTCCTTCATTCATGTTGCTAACATGAATAGGTCTCTTAGAAATGCAAAGTCTGAGGTTCTCATGAACTTCATTCAGTCTGACCCCTTAGGAATAACAGTAGTCACTAGCAAGATCTCTTTGCAATCAGACTTGCAAATCATCAAACAGTATGTCAAGAATGCTGATAATATTAACACGTTACAAGTGGAAGTTCCTTAACTCCCACAATCTAAGTCCTACCTAAAGATAATAGGCATCCCATATTTTCCTCATGGCAACTCTCAGGATCAACTCACATCTAGTGACATTGAGGAAATTATTAAGCAAAATCAAATCTTTGACAACATCACACTTGCTTCCAAGCCACATGTCATTAAAATGTTGCCAAAGTCAGACATGTCAATCATTTGGATCAACATCTGGGATGTTCAAAGTGGGAGTAGAACTAAGAGCTTAATTAATCAATGTTTTAACATAGGAAGGTATATCACTATAATAAAAGGAGCTAACATGAACCCCAGAGTTCCACAATGTAAAAATTATTGGAAATGGGAACACACCACATTTTTGTGTAGAATTCAAGAATCCAAATGTATCAAATGTAACAGACCACATAAATTAGAGAATCATTGCAAATTTGGTTGGTGTTGCAAAGCTAACAAGAAGATGAATCTACTATGTCTAGAAACAAAGTAAGGCAAACCATGTCCACACATATTCAAATGTTCCAATTGTCAAGGCAACTACTAAGTGGACTTCAATTTGTGTCTGTTCTGGAAGCACAGGTTCAATTGTGAATGGCATCAGAAGAAATATGTTGAGATCTGTGAAAACAGGACAAAGTTAATTTGTTCTATTAGGAATAGTAACTCACAATGATTTGCAACAACTTGAAAATTTTTTCTCAGAATGTCTACAAAAATTCTCTGATTGTCAACACTATCCTAGAGACCCAGTCGTTCTTTGACATTATCTTCCTTCAAGAACCACCATAGTCAATTATTTGTACAATTCCAAGCTCCACTAGTTGTGAAGAGAAAAAACTGGTTGGAGCTTCTCATTATCCCAACTGGCTTACTTTTGCTAGATTCCCAACAAATGAGTTAGATTTTCCAAGAGTACTGACCTATATTAACATTCAAGTTTCTTGTTTCCATTTTTCTTTACGAAATGACATTTTCAATCACAAGGATGTTTCATGTATTTCTTTTATCAATCAAGAATTTTCTTTTTTTCTAATTAACATTTATTTAGACTTATCACAGATGGCCTTAAAGTATCTTAAGAGTACTAAGACCAACATTAGTAACGTAATCATCATAACTAGGGACTTTAACATTAGAGATAGTCTATAGGATTTTAATTTTCCATTTCATTCTGTTCATAGTGACATGTTGTTTGATATTGCAGACTGTTATGGAATGCTTTGGACACTGACAATTTTTATTTTCTTGTCTTTTATTTTTCTGATTTTATATTAATTTTGCTTTTTTTTTCTTTTAATTTTGGATAATGAAGAGACACATGATATTGAAGTCACATGATATGTCACATGATGTGACATCATAGGCCTAGAACATGGTGGAAGGATCTGGAAGATGATGTTAAGATACATATATACAACATAGTGGCCTTGAGTAAGATATAAGGCAAACATAAGGACAAAGCATAGATATGAGAGCAGGTTTAATTATCATTAGCATGGACCATATGTAAAACATATATATAGGACTTTAATTTAGCAGAGACTCCTTGTTAAGTTCTCTTGTAAACTTTCCACTTGATATCTACTTAAGAGATTTACTTGCTGTATAGTTATTGGTCTTTGTAACTAGTGGTTGCCATAACACAGACTCTTTTTCTCTAGCTCTATCTAATCTAACTGAAAATCTTTCTACTAGGTTTTCAGATAATGATCAAAACTCAAACTTAGTCTTAGACTTAGTTTTCACCTAATCTTCATCTATGGAATTCAACCATCACCATATCTATCCAGACTGGAGACTTATATCTGATTATGCTCCAATCACTGTCAACATTCACATCAATGATTGATGAAGAAAAACAATTTATTGAGGATCTCATCTGATTTATCAAGAACTTAAATATATCACCAATCCAAGACACCAAATCTTTAAAAGAGATTGTTTAACACTTAGTGACCAATATTAAAGACATTTGGTTCAAATATTCAAAAATGGTCAATATAACAAGACACAGTAGAACGAAGATTATTGACATATGCTACAAAAATATTAATAATCCTGCAGTTTAGAAAATTGGAAGGATTTCAAAAGTATGGTCAAGAAATCCAAGCATTCATTCTTTAATGAAAAGATAGATAAAATTGCAAACAAGAAATGTGGCCTATGAGAACTTATGAATTGGGTCAAGAGACATAAACTACCTACAATTGAAGCTATTCAATACAAAGGACAACTATGTATTAAATTGGAAGACCTATAGAACACTCTTTACAAATCCTTCAACTCTACTTAAGAAAGAGAAGTTGATACTTATTTTCTAGATGAAATTCCAGATAAACCCACAATCAAGTGGAAGTCATTTTTCAGGAATGAAATTATTGATGCAATCAAAAAATGCAACAATTTGTCAGCACTAAGCCCAGACAAACTTATGTGAAGCCATATCAAGTCAATTATTAGAGATGAAGATTATATTGGCAAGTTCATTGATATTACTAACACCTGCATAAAGCTGGGACATTAGCCAACTCATTTCAAAACTTCTACAACAGTTGTCATCTCCAAGCCTAATAAGGCTACATTCGACTCTCTCAAGTCATATCTACCAATTGTTCTTCTTAATACTATTAGGAAACTTGTTGAAACAATGATTGGCAAATGTCTCCAATTCCACACAATATCCAACAATTTTATTCATACTAGTCAACTTAGAGGCTTAAAATTAAGATCCACCATGGATGCAAGAGTTGCACTAACTCATATCATTTGTTCAGAATGGGCTAAAAACCTTACTACTAGCACTCTTGCATTTGACATAGCACAATTTTTCCCTTCTCTGAATCATCAACTCCTTCCCCTCATCCTAGACAAAGCAGGACTTAATTGAAAAATTTTAATATTTTTCAAGAATTACCTAGTAGGAAGAAAAACAAAATGCCTATGAAATAATTTCATATCTCTCTTTTTCAATATGAACATTAGAATCAGTCAAGAATTGGCTCTTTCTCCTATTCTTTCTGCTCTCTATTTATCACCTGTTTTTCATTCTTTTGAAAATTGTTTAAAAATCCTAAAAATTCCTATTTCCACTATCTCTTTTGTGGACAATAGTATTTTTATTTTTCAAAGCAAATTCATCTTGCACTCTAATGCTAATCTCTTTTATTGCTACAATATTATTTTGTCTTTACTTACAAAATACGGCCTTGTTGTAGAACATGGAAAAACTGACATTTTCCATTTTTCTAGATCTCACAGTTTATTTAAACTACCTCCTCTCAACTTATCCCCTCTTTGAGGTCTGGTCTTACTCCCTAAAGATACATGGAAATACCTTGGGTTCATCTTTGAATTACAAACTCAATTTCAGAAATCATATAGATTTCTATGCAAACAAGGTGATTTCCACAATCAAATGTATGAAGTTGCTTGGTAACTTGTTAAGAGACATCAATCTGCTCCAAAAGAGAAAACTCTATAGATGTTGTGCTTTACCTATCACACTATATAGTTTTCCACTTTGGTACTACAACAAAGCTCCAACTTATTATTACCTCAACATGTTATGAAAGATGCAATAAAGAGCAGCTCTATGGATTTCAGGAGCATTCCACACATCTTCTATGCCAGGGATTGAGGTCATATTAGGTCTAGTTCCTATACACCTTCATTTCAAAAAACTTTACAGTTGATTTCTTTTATGTGAATTGTCTCTCTCATCTAACCATATTGTCAGCAATATTCTCAGCTCTAACAAGATGCAAGAGAGAAGTTGTCACATCTCTTCCATAGACTATCTCATAGCCAAGCAGAGAATTCAATTGAAATCTCCACTCATCAATGTGGACAATAAGTGTAATGAATTTTTTCCATTCTTTTCTTTCTTTAACAAGAAATTTGAACCTGGAAATAGACTTATAGATTTATTTTCAGATCATTTCTCTTTCTATCTTCACTCTTCTAATTTGAAAAAACACATTGAAAAATTGGATGAATTTGCATTCAGGGCATCATCTAACTCTTCATCAACAATTGTTGTGTCAGACACTAGTATCAAGAATCATGTCACCACTTCAATATCACACATTCATTCCTACAATAAACCTGTTATCAAAACATTACACAGAGCTATCAATGTCATCACAACTGAAGCTGAAATTTTTGCTATACATTGCAGGATAAATCAAGCAGTTACCAACTAAGATATCAATCATATAGTGGTCATCACTGACTCCCTTTATGCTGTCAAGAAGATATTTGACTCTTCTGTTCATCCTTATCAAATCCATTCAGCTACTATTCTTTTCAAGGGATTCTTGTAACCATATCAAATTTTGGGATTGCTTTAATAAACAAAAGTGGCCATTACATTATTCAGTCAACAAAAACACCAAAAGTATGGTCTTTATGCCATTATTTCCATGCAAATTATTCTGGAATTTCTATAGAAAAACAGAATGCAACATAATACTTTCACAATAGAGAATACTTTTCCAAGCATTGGACTCTAAAGGGAAAATTTTTCTTGACTTACTCAATGACAATCTAAATCCTCTTGAACCTTCAAGTATTAAAGAAGGACCTTGGCTACAATGATTCAGTCATTCAAATTCATTATGGACTTGCTCATCAAGAGCTATCACAAATCATGCTCCAATAGGGGAATATCAACTAAGTTTCTTCTCTAAAGAAGAATTCACATACCCATGCAGTAACTACCCAATTGAAACAAGATGACATATTCTACATGAATGTAAAAGATTTAACAACTATTGGAATCTGAGGAGGGATATGATAGCCCATTTTATGCTCTTCCTTCAATTTAACTCTAGTGTTTTTTCTTTTGAATAGTGCTTTTCATAAGTTCTACTTTGTGTTTAACTATATAGACATGACTTAGTATTTATCTTTAGTTTTTTTTTTCCTTTTCTTTTTCTTTTTCTTTTTCTTTTCACATGTTGATTCAGTCTTAATGTAAGTAGTTACAAAGTAGCTACCACAGTCTGCCAGCGTGCTCTATGTAATAAATTGCTGATTTAAAAAAAATTAGAAAATACTTCTTTCTCTTGTACTACCATCTTGTATGGTAGCATTTGAAAGAGAATTAGCAAATACATTGTTTCCAGAAATCTTATTACTCCAATAACCTTCAACAATAGCAATATGGATATGAAAGTGGACATTCCAAGAGGTAGGTCAGTGTCATTAAGTACTAATGTCTCAAGAGTGTCATCAATACATTCTAGCATCTCCTCTATCCCTTATATCAAAAGGATGGAGGCTCAAAGTAACAACCCCTTCTGGGCTGATTAGGTTAATGAATTCAGCAAATCTCAAGGCCTTTCACTTTAATATATGTCCCTAAAGGAGAGAGAGGACAACACTCAAAACAAGGTGATGACATCAAGCAACATGCCCAATACACAAGATAAAGGTGTGTCTAACTGTGACATGAACACATGTACTCCTCAAGATTAGAACATGAGTAGTCCTCAAGGCCTTGAGTCTTCCTCTATTCCATATGGAGATAGACAACTGACTGAACCCAATTCTTAGGATGGAAATATATTCCTTTTTAGCATTATAGAATTTTTAGATATCAACTCTAAGAATATATCAACATCTCTTCTTCACATGGCCAATTTTATCTGTAACAGGAAATTGGTAGAGAATACAGAAAAAGATATTCCATCCCTTTCTAGTTTTGGGGAGGCCACTGGGTCTTTCATTTCATCCATCTATAAAGCTGAGTAAAACTCACTAAAGACTGATAATCATAATAGAATGTTTTGTCAAAACATTGCATTAAAATTCACTCTAAAAAACACAAGCAACAATTCAAATAAGAAGGCTAAAATGTTGAACAAGAGTAAAATGGCAGTAACTACTAGAATTCTACCATCTATTCCTTCTAGGCCAAGCAAAGAGATCCTAAAAAAATCAAAATTCTTGCAGAATAAACCCATAGGAAAATCTAACAACAAGAACAGTTGATCATATATGCAAGCTTCATCCCTTAATATCATGGAAATCTTGAAAATTAAGAAAAGCTTTCCCAATATTTCTTTGAAAAAAATTGAAGAAATACACAAAACTATTAACAATCCTGGTAACCTTAAACTGAGAATTAACATGACTACAAAGGAGCTGTCTAGGTAATAGATCATTGTTCCTATGGGAGCTAACAACAGTTTAAAGATTTCTAACATTAATAGTATTTTAAAAAACATCAAGTCAGAAATTTTGGCAGATTTTATATGCAATGATCATTGGGATCTTATCATCACAATGAATAAGGTTACTTCACAGTCAGACCTTAACACAATAAAAAAATACATCAAGAATATTAATGTTATTGAATTAGAAGATATTATGACCCCCATCTCCTTCAGTTCAAATCCTATCTCAAAATTATAGGTACTTCATACATTAAGGAAGGAACTAACTCCCCTATTATTTCTAATAATGTCAGAACAATTATTCAGTCTATGCATATCTTTAATGATACATACTTAGTATCAAAACCACATGTTATCAAAACATCATCAAAATCTAACATGGCAGTCATCTAGATCAATATTTAAAATACTCAAAGTGGAGCAAAAACTAAATGCCTAATTAATAGGTGCTTTAACATCAGCAGCTACATTGCCATAGTTAGAGGAGCAAACATGAATCCTAATATTTCCAGTATAAAAATTGCTGGAAGTGAGAACACTACTTTTGCATACCATACTCAGAGCTCAAGATGTGTCAAGTGCAATGAAATTTATAAGGTTGAACATCATAGGCACTTTACTTAGTGCTGTAAAGCCAACTTCAAGATTAATCTACTTAGGCTAGAAGCTAAACAAGGTGAACCCTGCTCACATAGCTTCAAATGCTTGAATTATAAAGGTGAACATCAAGCTGACTCTAACACATGTTTTTTCTGGAAGTACCACTTTAATAAGAAATAGCACTCAAAGAAGCATTAGGAGCTTTGTGATGAGAGAAGCAAATCAATTTGCTTAGTTGTGGGCAGTGAGCAAGCATGATTTTAAAAAATCTCAGCATTTTTTTGCAGAATGTTTGTAAGAACAAGCTTTTTACTGATAGTATCCTAGAAACTAAGAAAAATTTCAATATTTTTTTAATTCAAGAACTGTCTTAGAATATCATTTATTCCATTCCAAGTTTTACAAGTGAAGAAGGAGACAAAGTAGTAGGTACTTCTAATCACCCCAATTGGTTTATCTTTTCTAGATCTCTAACTAATGACCATGACTACCCAAAGGTCATCACTTACATCAATACAAGACTCATCCACTTATCTTTCTCTCTTAGAAAAGATATTTTAACCATAGAGACATCAACTGCTTTTTGTTCTTTAATAATAGTTTTATTTTCTTCATAATCAATATTTATTCCAATAATCATCAGATAGCTTTGAAGTATCTCAAGTATACTGAAGCTAATCTTCATAACATCCTAATTATGGCTGGGAACTTTAATATCAAGGATTGTGATTGGAACCTTTCTTACTCTTTTCATTCAATCTATAGTAATTCTCTACTTGACATAGCAGACTTGTTCAATCTTAAACTTTTAGTCTCCATTCTATAGATACTAACTCATTATACTGATAATCCCAATGACACAAATTCAGTCATTAACTTAATCTTTCTTTATCTAAATTCAAATGAAATTGACAATCATCAGATCCTACCAGATTTCAGATATCCTTCAGACCACACTCCTTTAATTATCAATATCTATAGAGAAAGAATTCATATAAGATAAATGTAGGACTATTATCAAAAACAGCAAGAAAGAAGCAAACTTCCTATTGAAACTCACTAAAGCAATAAGTAATATTGACACTTCATATTTAATGTCAACATTACAAAATGCTCCAAGTGTTACAAACTCAAGTCCTTGGAGTTAGACAAGTGAATGAATCTTGTATTGAATTAATACAAGAGAACTCAATAGAAAACTCTGTACAGGATTGTCTACCTTATATACTGAAATCCCATGGTTCATGCTACTCTACTTCTAGTCTGCCCTAAACAGCCATGTGTTTGTTTTGAGGTTAACATATGTTATACATATTGTATGACATTATCCTTCCAGAATCTTCTATGTCCTTCCAATGTAACATGTGATTAGGTGACCATAACTGTGACTGCATCATGTGATATGTGATGGCTATGTGATAGTGTGATGTCACACTAACTCTAACCCTAAGTTCCAAAATAGAAAATGAAGAAAAAGAAAATAGAAATGAAAAAGAAAAAAATAATAATTAGAGTCCCCTATCTTCAATTCTGATACCAAAGCATGGTGGAATGAAGAGTGCCAGATTAGCTTGACCAACTACAAGTTCTCCAAGAAGATTGAGGACTGAGAAACTTTTAAAGAAGTTGTTAAGAAGACAAAATACATATTCTTTGATGAAAAAATTCAAGAAATTGCACCAAGAAATTGTAGACCATATGATCTCATAAATTAGGTTAAAAAGTGTAAGTTACTAGCTATTAAAGCATTGCAAGTCAATGGTCAACCCTGCATCAAAACTGACAATTTATAGCAAACACTTTACCAAACTAGATTATCAAGTTGATCTCAATCTTCTAAATAAACTTCTATTGAAACAATCATGGGATTAGCCTCCATTCTTTAAGGAGGAATTGAAAAGTGCCATATTCAAATGCAACAACTTATCCATATCTGGACCAGATTGTATTTCATAGAAATTAGTTATTAAAAATGACAAGTGTCTCACTAATATCGTTAACATTGCTAATATGTGTATTAACCTAGATCTATAGTCTATGTATTTTAAAACTTCATCATTCATCATCATTCCTAAGCCTAATAAGACCAATCATTTTTTTGAATATATTGGGAAAATTTATCAAAAAAGTTATTGGCAATAGAATTCAATTTCAAGCTATTTCATTAAACTTTGTACACCCAAATAAATTAAGAGGGTTGAAACAACATCTGACCACTAATATGGGAGTATTCCTTATACACCTCATCCACTCAAGTTAGATCAAAAACCTTCAAACAAGTACATTAGCTTTTGATATTGCTCAATTTTTCCTCTTGTTTAATCATTAGCTTCTTTCTTTAATTCTGAACAAAGCTAGTTTTGATTCAAAAATTTCTTCTTTCTTTTCTAACTATTTAGTCAGTAGAAAAACCTAATATTTGTGGAATGACTTTGTTTTCCCTTTCTTTAATATAGATATAAGTATTGGACAAAAATCTACTCTTTCTTTATTCCTTTTGCTATTTAAATTTTACTGATTTTTTATGTCTTCAAAAAAAATCTAAAAATCTCAACATACTAGTATTATTTTTCTTCTTCATTAATGATAGACTTCTCATTTTACAAGAAAAATCTTTTGAAAGAACTAACACTTTTCTCTTTTATAGTTATAATATTATTTCATCTTTACTTAACTAGTTTGGACTAGTCATAAAACATGGAAAATCCAATATTTTCCATTTCTCCAAATCTTGTGGATTTTTCAACCCTCCTCTTGGAGGACCTACTCTTTATCCAAAAGAAAGCTAGAAGTATTTAGGCTTTATTTTTGATAGAAAATTGTCTTTCTGACAACATAACAAGTTTTATGCCAACAAAGTGTTGTCTACTATCAAATGTATAAAAATGCTGGGAAATTCAATAAGAGGTCTACTTTCTCATCAAAAATATCTTTTATATAGATTATGTGTTCTTTTTATAGCACTTTATGGGTTTCTGTTGTGATTCTTCAATAAAGCTCCTCTTTTATATTCTCTCAAAGAACTTTAAAAAAATGCAACATAGAGCTACTATCTAGATCATGGATGCTTTTCACACCTCTCCTACATTAGGAGTTGAAGCTATTACTGGTTTAATTCCCATTTATCTGTATCTTCAAAAACTCAGTGGTAGATATGAAATTAAAACTGCTACATTACCTTCTAATTATACAATTAACATAACCCTTGAAAGCAGACACTCTAAGAATGTCTCTTCTGATTGTCTTTCCTTAGAAACATAACTTCCAAGCAATGACTCAAGATTAAGAGTTATATTGTAGATACTAATAATTGTCTCAATGGAATTTTTCCATCTTTTACCATTTTTTGATTCTCTTAATAGCAAATTTTTCCCTAGGTTTAGATTAATTGACAACTTCTCTAGTCATTTTTCTGAGCAAACCACAAAGATAAGGAAAGCAAGGTATCTCATCTTTGCAACCTTGACAATATCTTCTTAAACACATTACTGGATCTCAAATCCATTGTTGTTGTTTCAGATGCTAGCATTAGAAATAACATTGCTATGTCTATTTCTTATGTCCACTCTTCTTCTAATGACATCAGAAAGACAATTTATTACACTGTTAATATCACTTCAACCAAAGCCAAACTCTTTACTATTAGATGTGATATAAATCAAGCTATCCAAATATTAGAAACTATTTATATTGTTGTCATCATAGATAACATTCATGTAGCTGAATGTATCTTTGATTCTTTTATACATCTGTATCAACTCCAATCAATTGCCATTGTGAAGGATCTTAGATCATTCTTCCCTAAACATTCAATGAATGCTATAGAGTTCTGAGATTGTCCAAGTAACAACAAGTAGTTCTATTATTATATGGTTGATGAAGACACAAAGAAATTCAACCTTTCTCCACTACTTCCTTGCAAAGAGTTGTTATGGGATGCTTTGGACACTAATAATTTTTATTTTATTTTATTTTATTTTTCTAATTTTATATGGATTTTATTTTTCTTTTCTTTTCTTTTCTTTTGGACAATGAAGAGGCACATGACATTTCAGTCACATGAAATGTCACATGATGTGACATCATAGGCCTAGAACATGGTAGAAGGATCTGGAAGATGACATCAGAGCATATGTATACAATATAATAGCCTTGAGTAAGATGTAAGATGGATATGAGGATGAAGCATAAATGTGAGAGCAGGTTTAATTATTAGTAGCACGGACCAGGCATGTTTGGTATATATAGGACTCTAATTTAGCAAAGATTCCTTGTTGAGTTCTCTTATAATTTTCCCTACTTGATTGTCTACTGAGAGCTTTACTTGCTTGTGTAGCTATTGGACTTTGTATCTAGTAGTTGCTACAACAAGAGTCATGAGACTTTAATAAAAAAAAAAGAATGCAAAAACATCATTAAAAATTGGAAAATAATGTTCCAAGTGTTGGATCTCAAGGATACTTATTTCCTTAATCTATTAGATGAAAAACTCTGCACTATCAAACCCTCATACATTAAAAAGAGTTTGTGAATCAAGCAATTTGGTCATTCAAATTCACTATATACAAGGGCCACCAGAGCTCTCACAAATCATACATCTATAGGTGAATATTGCTTAAGGTTCTTTTTAAGAGAGAACTTTAGCTGTCTATATAGGATATATCCAATTGAAACAAGATGTTATATTCTCTATGAATGCTGAAGATAGAATAAATATTGGAATCTATCAAGGTCTACACTGAGCTATTTACTGGTCTTCTATTTCCATAAAGGTATTACTTAACATAGCAGTTTTCTCTGCTCATTTTATGTATTAATTATCTTTCTTTTTCTTTTTCTTTCTTTTTCTTAGTTAGTTCTTCACAAAGTAGCTATTACAGTCTGTCTTTACACTCTGTGTAATAAATTGTTGATTTTTTTTAAAAATTTATAATTAGAACACATGACAAAGCATATGACTATAGTCATATAATATTACAATCAATAATATCTCATGTTCCATAGATATTTATCTTATAGTCTATATACTATAAGAGAATTTGCTTTTCTAGGGCTTTTCTCTTCTGCATTTTCTAGCTGATCTATGTTCTGTAACTCTTTCCAGTATCTGCATTCATCTGCTCATCTACTTTCCCATACTTTGGAAGCACTTGTTAAATACTCTGGCTCTTTTCCAATTCAGTCTCTTTATTCTAAACTATTTCTGATTATTTAAGTATTACCATTTCCTGCTTATGTAAACAGAATTCTGACACATCAGAATGGACATGCTATTATATACAGTAGTCATTACTGTTATAACTTACGTTTTTGAGTAAAGATAAAAGACAAATTTTATATTGAGTAATACAAAAGAACTTGATAGAGTTCTAAGTACAAGATAGTCTATCTTATATACTACAGACCATGGTTTATGTACACACTACAACTAACCTACCCTAAAGTACATATGCTTTTCATAAGGCAAACATGTTATTGCTATACTGTTGTGACAACCACTTATTATGATGACAAATGATCATACAAGCGAGTAAATCTCAAAAGCGGATATAATGTGGGTAGTTTACAAGAGAACTCAACAAGAAGCCTCTTCTCAATTAGTGTCCTATTTATACAAAAACTCATGGTCTGTGCTACCAATAATTAACCCTGCCCTCATGTCCATGCTTCATTCTCATTTCTATCTCATGTCCTACTTAAGGTCACCATGTGTACTCTATGTGCTCTGATGTCATCTTTCAGACCCTTTCATCATGTTCTAGATTTGTGACGTCACATCATGTGACTTCATTGTCATATGCCTCTTTATTACTCTTCAAAAAAAAGAAAAAGAAAAGTAAAATTGAAAAATAAAAGAAAATAAAATAAAAATTGTTAATGTCCAAAGCGTCCTATAACATATACTATATGATATTATCTGTTCTAAAATTTTTTACATTCTTCTTTATGTTATATGATTGTGTAACAATGACAGTGATGTATTTGAATATCCTGTGACTTGTGTGACTGTCACATGTGACATCACATCACATCTTCTGTTGAAGTCCAAAATAAAATAAAAGCAAAAGGAAATAAAATAAAACCAAGTTTATTATTTACAATTCTGACAATTATCCTCAGAAATTCTCATCCTGTTCTCTTAGGATTTTCTGAAGATTTGAAGTATCTTGCTCTTCCACCTAGTTACTCTAACATACACTTTGGATATGTATTAGAGATATTTTATATTTGTGCTTCTTGTAAAAAAACCTGCTATCTTATCAAAATTCAAGTTTATAGTACTACTGAAGCCTATTTTCAACCTAGTAGACCTCTTTTCTCTCAAGTCTTTGACTACTATCCCACTATAACACTGCTAGACTCTATTTACTCCTATAGCAACACAATATATTTCTAAACACTTCTTCTGAACCATTAACTCACTTTTTCTAACCACTGACTAATGAACTCTCATGATTTGGTAATGTTTAAGATTACTACATTAAAGTTTCTAACTATACAGCTCTATTATTCTATAGTTAGATTACCAAGTATTATTACAAACTTAAGATCTTCAAGAGAATCAAAAGCAAGAATCTCATATTAGAGTTGATACAAGAGAACTTGATAGAGTTCTTAGTATGAAATTGTCTACCTTATATATGCTAGACTACTAGTCCATACTATACTACTATTAGTTTACCCTAAAAAATCATGTGTTATTCTTAAAATTAATATATATAAAATATGCTATATAATATCATCTTGTTCCAAAATCTTTTACAATGTTCAATATGGTATATAATTATATGACTATGACCAATATATAATACTAAGTCATGTTATATGATAAAATTGTTAAGTCTATTGTCTTTGATTCTGAAAAGTATTCTATTTGGTATTTTACTTGATTGGAATAAGTTTTTGAGTACTTAGAGTGGCTGTCACCTTTGAAAAACTCCATTCTGTTCTCTTAGAATTTCTCTGAAATGTTATAGTGTACTTAAACTCTTATATTTTATATTGATTTTATTTTTCTTTTATTTATTTTCTTTGATTTGATTTTTTTTTAAATTTCATTTCATTTTTGGAAAATGAAGAATCATGTGGCTGCAGTTACAAGATGCATTACATAACACTATGTCATAGACTTAGAATATTAGGAAAGAATTAGAAAAAATAATGTTAAAATACATGTCTATAGTATTATGAACTTAGGCTTAAGAGTAAGAGTGAAAGAACAACTGTTATAGACTTAAGTCCTAAGAGTTGGATAAAAGAATAACTCTTGTATAGGAGTAACATAAGAGAACTTGATAGAGATCCTTTTACAAACTAGTCTATCTTATATACTACTACTGATGGTCTGTGCTCACTACTATGCACCCTATTCTAAACAACCATGTATAACATGAGGTCAACATATAGTATTCATGTTTGTATAATATTATTTGTTCTAGAACCTTCTTCTTTATTCTCCATGTCTTGTGACTTGTGACTGTCACTAACTCTAACTCTATGTTCTAAAAATAGAAAAATAAGAAAAAATAAAATGAAATAAAAATGAAAATGAGAATAAAATAGAGAAAAACTAAGTCCACCATTTGTGAACTTGATAACAATCTTATATTGGGTAACACAAGAGAACTTGATAGAGTTCCAGTTACAAAGTATCTATCTTATATACACTTGACTGATAGTTTGTACTATATTAACCTAGTCTACTCTAAAAATATATATAGAATAATATTATTGTTCTAGAATCTTCTACAATTTTTATATGACATGTGATTATGTGACCATGACCTGTGACAGATGTATGACACTATGTAATGTCACACTTTTTTTTTTTAAATCGACAATTTATTACACAAAGCGCAATGGTAGGCCATGGTAGCTACTTCATAACTACGTACAGAAGGACTGAAACAACATGAGAAGTATAGGGAGAGAGAAAAGAAAGCAAAAAGGGAAAGACAAAAATAGGAGAGGAAAGAAACAAATAAAAGTAAGAAATATAGTTAGCTTTACACAAATGAAGAAGCTAGCGGATTACATTCTAAGAATTGAATAAAATGAGCAATTGAATCCCTTCTTGGATTCCAATACTCATTGAACCTTTTGCATTTGTGAAGGATGTGTCATCTTGATTCAATAGGATAGAGACCACACAGATAAGAAAAGTCTTCTTTAGGGAAAAATTTGAGTCTATACTCTCCTATCGGAGCGTGATTGGTAATCACTCTTATAGCTCTAGCACATAATGAGTTCGAATGTCCAAATGCTTGAAGCCAAGGACCTCCTTTGCAATAAGTTGGTTCAAGTGTGATGTTGTCACTATCGACAAGCTCTAGGAAATTTCTTCCTTTGAGATCTGACACTTGAAAGGACATCTTTCAAGAGTTGATAATATTGTCGCTTTCTAATTTTTTGCTGAAATTCCAGGAGGACTTGTTCAGCAATAAAGAAGCGAGATTGAAAGATTTGGTGTCTGAGTCGACAGCTTTGTGAAGGTGCCAATTACTTTTGCTTGGACACTCCCAAAATTCAATAGTGTTTGTATCACTCCAATTGAAGAACTCTCTGAGCTCTGATAGTATAAGAGTGGATTGCTTTTGGAGAGAATGCAAAGAAGGGTTGAAAATTTTCTTAGTGACAAGGATGGAGTCTGTAACGATAATGATTCTTGAAATTTCATGTGAGAGAACTGCCTGGTTGATGCCACATCTAATGGCAAAGAATTCAGCTTCAGATGAAGTGATGTTAACTGCATGATGGAGAGTTTTGACTACAGGTTTATTGAAGACGTGAATGTGCGCTATGGACAAAGTGACATTGTTTTTGACACTCACATCGGTTATAACGAGAGCATTGGAGGATGAGGAGGAGGATTCAATTGCTAAGGTATCAAGCTGTTGGAGACAAGATTTGAAAGAAGGGTCATTACTTCTACTAAAAGAATGGAAAGAAAAGTGGTTAGAGAAAGTGTCAATAACTCTGTTACCAGGTTGAAGTTCAGGGTTAAGCAGATCAAATGCAGGGAAAACCTTGTTGAACCTGTTGTCAATATCAACAATGTGACTCTTTAAAAGGCTATGTTGTCTCTTAGAAAGTGTATTAAGAGACAAGACGTGCGGAGGGGAGGGACAATTTGAGCTATTGTCCAGAAGCAATCTAATGATGTGGTTGGCAGGAATAGTGTGCCCTCTGAGTTGGGATCTGCCACTGAGCTTTTGGAGGTGAAGGCAAATAGGATTGAGACTGGCAAT
>Ga0157364_1000384_pt1 | contig 28571 bp, 9 predicted proteins | sample AttsexASBM2_FD_111476 | JGI IMG/M metagenome (GOLD analysis project Ga0157364, IMG submission 111476) | Fungus gardens microbial communities from leaf cutter ant in Ribeirão Preto, State of São Paulo, Brazil - Atta sexdens ASBM2 | ecosystem: Host-associated > Fungi > Mycelium > Unclassified ... | reverse complement strand
TTACTAATACTTAATAACAATTATAAGATATTGAAATAAGGTGAAATCGTGAAGAAACAAATCTATATTTTTTATATAGCGTTTATAAAAATTTTTAAACAGTAAATGCTTTCAAAAAATGCAACAGTGATTTAATCGTAACGCCAATAAGAAGTGAAAACCATTCTATTAATTGTTAACAATGCAAAATACCTGCAAATTTTCGAAGTTTTATGAATATATTTTCTGGATAAGTACATAAGTACATATTATGTAAATTTCTAGAATTTATAGAGAATTGCAATTGAATATCTTGATTAATATTGAATTTCTTGATTAATAAATGCTTGAATGAAGCTTTCTTCCAAAAATTGCAAGTATATTCTCTGATAGGCACCTTGATATGCTAAATATATAAAAATTCTGTATATAACGCCATTCAAAATACAGAGAGTTCTATATACAATACAAATAAATTATTTCCAAGCCTATTTCCTTCTAATTTTCTATGGTTCTGTTGATTCTTGTTGTTCGAACTTGGGATATTTTGTTTCCACTTCCGTCCAAGTAGTTCTTCCATATGAAAGATCTCTCACAACGCCGGGCAATTCATCCAACTGTAATTAAAAATTTTTTATTATTCTAATATAATGAAAAATCTTTTTTCTTGATATGTTTGTTAATGATAAAAGAATTATTAAATTTTGCTTCTAGATCAATTTACATACACATATAATATAAAATTTACATACACATATAAGTACAAATTATTCTGCAAATATACTGAAAAAATATACGTACATCTATCCTAACTTGTCCCATGCTGTCTCTGTCTCTAAGAGTTGCACTGTGCGGTATCTTCAAAGTGTCAAAGTCAATGGTAATACCGAATGGTATCGCTATTTCGTCAGTACGAGCATATCTGCGTCCTATGCTACCAGAAGAGTCGTCTACTTTGTGCGAAACATCTGCCTTTGTAAGATCTTGCGCTGTAAAACATTAATATACATATACATTAATATACATTAATATACATATACATATATTCAGTTTCATATAAATATGTGTGTATATATATATATATATATATATATATATATAAAGCTTCAAATCTTATCTTTATTATATTTTTAATGAAAATTATAGAGCAAAAAAAAATAAGATTTTGTCTAAGAATATATCAATATAATAATCAAATTCCTATATTTCACTTACATAACTTTTTCACGAATGGCACAAATTCGTCGTTGCCACTGAGTGGTAACACCGAACATTTCAATGGTGCTACAACCGGAGGTAAGGAGAAATACGTTCTCTTCTCATCACCTTCTCTTGCTTGGAAATTATGTTCAAACAGAGCATACATGATACGACCGATGCCAAAAGAAGGTTCGATAACCGAAGGTATAATCTCTTCCACATGAACGGTTTTTTGGTAACGCTTTACTTCTATCATATCCTTGGTGATCTTCACGACAACATTGTTAGGCAGTGTCAGTTCATGTTCTCCCTTCTCGCTGAGAACTTTCTCCAAGGATTCAATCTCCTTCTTGTTTAAAGCTGCTAATGCATCTTGCACAACTTTGCTATCTTTTTTAAATGTTTTACCGATCAACACTTTGTTCGGCATAATCTCGCAAACGTCCACCGTTTTTGGAGCGGGCAGTTTCTTCTCAGCTACCAATTTCACGCCGGTCGCCTTAGTATGCTGCGTTAAATCATAGGCTGATCGATCGGCGCAGCCTACGCATTCAATCCATCCGTAAGAAGTAAGACACTCAGCGTCCCAGCAGTCACAGGCGTAATGCGCCATTTCATTACTCATATGCTGGCGGAAACGCAGACGGTTCGGATCGACGCCGATCTTCAATAGGAACTGATGGATTCTGGCCATGAAGTAGCCCAGCGTCTCATTCGCCACCAAGCCAGACGAGACGGCCTCGCCTATGGTGAGGCGCTGCGCACTCTTTCCATCCATTTGATTGCAAGCTGAATACAACAGCATATCCATGTCTGTTACCGTCTCGAACTTAGGATGACTTTTGTCGCTCGGATCGCAGAAATGTTCGATTTCTGCCATGGTGAATTCTCGCACGCGTATAAGTCCTGATCGTGGCGAAATCTCATTTCTGAAAGCGTTACCGATCTGTGCCGCAGCAAACGGTAATCGCTCCTGATTGAACGCCAATAATCGTTTGAAGTTCACAAAGATACCTTGGGCCGTTTCTGGTCTCAAGAAGCCTTTGACGAGCCCTGTTGGACCGATTTGAGTACCAAACATCAAATTAAATTCTATCGGTTCTGTCAAATCGTTACCAGAAACTGGCGATTTCATATTGTATTTCAACAACACAGCGGCCATCTCGTCCTTCGTCATACCATCTAGCTTGATGATGATGTCCCTGCATTCCTCGCGCGTCTTGTCATTTATTTTCTTATCATAGATTACTTTCTCTAGGTGCGCTTTAATCAAGTGATCCAGCCGGAAGCACTCGCCAGTCTTTATATCCTTCACCATCAGATCAGCGAATCGCTCCACATGGCCAGATGTTTTTAGCACCGGCTCAGGCGTCAAAATAGAGCAATCGACTTCCAACATCTGTTCCTCCAGTACGAAGAAATTTCTCCAGGCGTTTATCAGATTTGTCTTTAAGGAGCAACCCATGGGTCCAAAGTCATACTGACCAGTAATACCACCGTAAATTGCAAAAGACTGATCTAAAAAGAATCTACGTTTCAAGAGATCTTCCATTCTGGCTCTATCAAATGTTACATTGCTGGAAGCTAGAGACAACTCTTTATCTTCTAGTATCTTTTTGCGCAGCTTCAGCTCGGCTACAGCTTTTTTAATGTCCAATTCTGGAGCACCTTCAGTTTTCAGCTTCCGTACATGGTCACCCTATAAAAAATAATAAGTTATATAGCACAAAGAGATTACCAAAGATAGACTAAAGTATTTTGCTGTTCTATAAAACTTTTAAAGTAAACGTCACTTTGAAGAGAGTAAAATCTCTCACTATTAAAGATTAAAAATTGAGTCATTTTTTTCAAGACTGGCTCTATTTCGCTCTTTAGAATAAGATTCTACTCTAAAGAATTGAGAGAGTAAGCATTAGTACTGACAATACAATTTGTAACAGGTATGAATCCTGTATTGAAAAGAATCATATCAATGTTACATGATGAAATTATGTAATTAAAACATGTAAGTCACGTGATTTTTTAAAATCAATTTGAAAAATTATAAGATGTTAAAAATAATTTCATCTATTGTATGATTTTATAATTATTGAATTTTAAAGAATTGAATGATAGAAATAGAAGAAAAAAGAACATATATATCATCATGTGGTTTTTCAAATTATGTAATTTGTAAAAAAAATACATAGTGATTTGGAATAATCGGTTCCGTGGTTTACATGTTTTACACATAGATTGGGTTTATTGAAGAGTTATAATAAATTTATCAACGGAGGATTAACAATGCTTCATGTCGCAGCTTCCTTTTCTTCATTTTTTTTCTAACAGCTTCGCCTTCTCATTGTAATTTTTCTATAAACTGCGCTATAGTATATGTGAGATAATTAAGATGAGATAATTAATTAATGAAATAAAAGTATTCGGATATCGAACGAGCCTGTTTTTGAAATTCGTAACGTTATATAAAATAAAAATCATATATACTTATACACAGTTGCATGATGAAATTGTGTAATTTCACAATTTCATCATGCAACTGTGTGACGTGATTTTTTTTCAATAGAGTGGTGATCCTGGAAATAGATTTATCTTACAATCATATTTTTCAGTTTTTTTTTCTCTATTCATGTGAGTTAATTATCATATTATATTATATTTGTGCTAAATTCAAAATAGTGTAATTTTTTTACAGTTAACTTTTCTAAGTAACACTTAGTAGTACAAAGACTTCAGAGAAAATTCATTTTTAAATGTGTTCTTGTATGGGCTAAAAAAATCTCGACAAGACACACAATCCCTACTTTGCATGTCCATATGGCACTCACTTGTTCCTTAACGCTCGCTCGGAGCGGCGCTAGGACTTCCTCGACTTTAGGATCCGTCATGTCAAACGCGAGGGCGATCTTCAGCTTCCTGTTCGCCTTTCTTGTGCCCCACCGGCTGAAATCGAGAAGACTGGTAGTGACCGCGACACTTCTGACAGATGGTTTCGCTAATGGAATGGCACTGGACACGCGATGCACCGCAACTCTACGTGCGATATAATGCAAACCACGCCTGAGAAGCCGCATTCGCCGCGATTGCACGATACATACACCTTCACACGCGCCATGCGGTTCCGCGCCGTGGCTTGTTATAGGTTATTGAGGTTATTCGGGATTCGGGGTGCCGCATCGAAATCGTACGTCACTGTTGTACATAGCTGTTGCGCGGGAAATTAAAATCCGTACAACTTTAATTAAAAATCAATGATTTTACGGAAGTTTTCATGATTATTAAAATTTAGATGATTATTTAATCTCTAAATTTAATATTACAATTTTAATATTTTTTATATATTAATTTCATTTATATATATAAATTTATTTATATATTAATTTTATTATTTATATCAATTTTATCAATTTTATTATAATATTAATAATTAATAATTATTTTGATTGATGATTCATTATCCAGATAGCCAAGTCTGTAGAAAGCAGATTTTTTTAAATGTCTGCTACACATTATAACTATACCAACAAAATAATAACAAAATAATAACAGAATTAGATGTATACATAATACTGTTGACAGACTGCTAGAAAAAACGTAACAGAATCTGCAGCGTCAGATAATGTCGGCAGGATCTGCTCAGTTTCTGTCAACAATTTGCCTTCACATTATGTCGACAGGCGATGTTAACAGAATACAAGCCTAATGCGGATGCAGTTGATGACAGACTCATTTTCTACTCGAACCTGCTGACAGTCTGCTAGAAGACTGCAGACATTTTGCTATCTAGGTACATATTTATTTTGCAATTATACTTTTATTAATATCTTTCCAAAAGAAATTATTAAAGAAATTTATTTAATTAAATTATTAAATTGTTATATTTTATATAGTATCTTACAAAAACATAATCTGTATCCTTTGAAAAAGCTATATATTATGATTTTGAGCAATAATGAAATAATAATTAGATATATATGTTATATCATTTCAATTTATGTGCATATTAAAAATAAAATTTTACTCTTGAACTTACTTTATAAAAAATATCTAATTATATATTTATTCGTACTGACAATAGCAATATTCTTCTAAGATTATTTATCAACAGTTAAATAATACTACAACTATGAAAACTCTATGTATCACATATAATTATATAAATAATTTCTGAATTCAACTGTTTATTTAAAATTAATTAAAATTAAACTGTTTATTAAAAATATCCTTTCTTCTAAATGGAACAAAGAAATAAGTATAAATGATTTTTATTTTATGTAACGTTACGAATTTCAAACTAACCGCAAAAAACAGGCTCGTTTGATATCCGAATACTTTTTATTTTATTAATTATCTCATCTTAATTATCTCACATATACCATAGCGCAGTTTATAGAAAAATTACAATGAGAACGCGAAGCTGTTAGAAAAAAAATGAAGAAAAGGAAGCTGCGACACGAAGCATTATTAATCCTCCGTTGATAAATTTATTATAACTCTTCAATAAACCCAATCTACGTGTAACATGCATTTAATCATCCTAATATACAGATGAAGAGCGTGCGTCGCGAAAATCTTTTATCACGTCGATGCAGAATTTTGGATTGAAAAATGGGTCTCACGCTTATCAGATGAATTTGTTCGCTTAATAATTCCATAATGTCGACTCCGCATAAATTATATCCCTTACGATATTATAAACATTTACATGGACCGCGGCACGTGTATTTTCGCCGCATGCTGAATGCGACCGTCTGACATTCCTTCCAGATTTTTACGTCATCACAAAAAATTGCGCTATAATTAAATAAATTAAATCAAATTTATTGAATGTCATATCGTTTATTGAATTATCGTGAAATCTTCTTGCATAGATAATGTTTCTCAAGCAAAACAAGTTAAAATGACATTAAAATCAATCATTATATTCGTTGTTGATCGAAAAGTGACTTTTAGCTATCATTTGAGAGACATTCTCACGTTTTTTTAATGTCACGACTTGTATTCTGCTTGAATTTCTTTCGATATTCCGAAACGTAATCACGAAAATCTGCTTTTAAATCTTATATCTCAATCTTTAATTTCTAAAGTTCTATAATCCCTTTTTTTTACAATTTCCTAGATTTCTTGAACTAATGAGATTAGTTTATTGTCTATTGGATGATGTCTTAAGAAATTTTTTAAGAAATTTTCTGGACAAAAATAGTCTCTAATTTTTCAAATCAGACGGCCGTATTTAAAGATACAGCGAAAACACAGACTTGTAAGATAATTCCTTGTTTTTATATGTAAGGATGAATTATAAAAAAAAAACAAATATATGCGCATAATAGACTCATTCTTCTGTTTCTCTCTTTTCTCTCTTTCTTTCTCGCTTTGCATATTAATATAGTATGTGCAAAATAATCTTCTCATCATTGTGTAAACAATTTATTTTACATAAGGGTAATACTCTGACATCGAAAAAAAGCGATAATAATGGCTAATGTATAATAATAAATAAAGTATGAAATGTAAATAATGGATATGTACAAGTATGTAAATGGCAAAAAAGCTATAACAGAGATGAAATAATTGTTTTTCTTTTGCAAATATATGAGCCGCTTGTTCTGAGAGTGGCGCAAGTCGATTCTCGAAAGTATCACTGAAGAAGTGCTTATATCGCTTTGTTTGTTCATTTCATTAGAAATATTGTAAGGTTCCATTATTCACTGTGATTGAAAATATATAGTTCGCGATACTGTTACTATAGATTTTCGATTATTTGCAGTGAATAACAAAACATAACTATGATATAATTATATATAATTGTATATAATAAATTATATAAAGAATTATATAATGAATTATATAAATTATACGTATAATTAATCAATGAAGATTATTAACCATTACAAGAGTATCAAGCCGACGATTTGTATTCGTAATCCACATTTAGCTTCAAATAATTAACGTGAAACATCAAATGCGATTATTGTTAAGTTTTGTGAACAGAATTCAAAGCCGGGTCGTCGCGTTCAGCGCTTAAGACCGTATGATTTCCGGTCTGCGACATCGAGGACGATCTTTATGTTACATGAAACAGAATTCGACAGCCGCATTCTAGGAGTGAACAGATCAGCGACGACCCGCGAAAATCCTAAACATTTGGAACTCCGCGACCGCTTTCAGAACAACGATACAACTCTCGGCTCCTCTCTCGCGCGCGTTCTTACGCGATGGTCTCCCTGTCGCCTGTTCGCAAGGGATTGCACAGCTTACTTGAGCGTCGCGCTTAAACGTAACACCTGTACACTTAGAACCTACGAAACGTACGGCTGCGACGCGTCCCAAGTAAACGAGGGACCGAGGGAAAGAGATGAAGGGTGGGAACATCGCGTCTCATCGCGCAGCAAACAGACAACACCGAGACCCATCACAGGAGACATAGTATTACTAATCATATATCCAGCATGAACGCTTATCTCGCTAGAATAATTCATCTATAATCAGAGGTATTCAACCTGGAGTGCTCCTAATTAAAGGGGCGCCGAGAACTTTCGCGCTTTAAGAGGATCCGCAGGCGCGATCTGCTAAAAGAGAACTTTGGTAAGTACGTGTGTATAAAAAAAAAGGATATAAATACTTCACACTCATATAGTTGTAAAGAATTTATATTTTATGGGAAGTTGTTTCTTCCCCTTATAAAAATTTAATATTGGAAGGGTAACGATTAATTATTTATTTTGAGTATATTAAAAACACTGTTGTGTTTTTATAATGTGTTTTTATAATGCTCAAAATAAATTTTCAATATTAAATTAGCCAGTACTAAATTGGATTTCTGTAAGAATCCATTATTCTCTTAAAATGTACGACAAAAACTTGGTGCGGTACAAACGGGAAGATAAAACGTCACAGGAAAAAAAAGTTCTATAAAAGATCCCTCGAGATGTCTTCGGAAGAATATAAAATTCTAGGGGAGGAGAGAAAAAAAAGTATATCTTCAAAATACTTTCGGGATACTTTCGGGATTGACAAAGTTAAAGAGGGTTGAATACCACTGGTCTGTAATGTATACAGGGAGCACCATGATAGACCCGTGCGCGCCTCTGCGTCCCACTTGGAAAAACGGATTAGTCATCTCGTGCATCTGATTGACTTACGCTAACGTAAATGCAACAATTTCGACCGAATGTCGCGTAGACGGGTCGGAAGGAGAACCTCCGGACCCGTCCGCGAAATTCCCGCCGAAGCCAAGATCAGGCGACTTCGATTCCGGGCAAGAGCGTGCAGCGCGAATTCGACACGAGATTAATAATAAAATATCACAGTTCCGAGTCTGAAGAGTCGCTCCTGAAAATCATGGCTCTCCCCTTAACTCTTACATTACGCGTCCGAGAGACGGCGAGTTCCTTGCTTTTTTCCCTTCTTTTTTTTCATAAGTCGTAAGACATTCCTAGTTAACAACAATCCTACGCTCTACTGTAAGATTATCTATTTCGGAAACCGTAACGTTTAATAGTATAATACGTAGTCCATATACAACTCGCTAGGGATGCTGTAAACTGTAATTTACTGGCTGCTAAATGTTCCATGAATACTGTATGTACGTATGTGTTACGCGTTTAAATGTATGTGAAAAATGGTTTGAAAGAGACGACACGTAGACGCGGCGTGACGTGTACCACGAAGAACAGCAACTGATTTCGGCGCTCATCGAGAAAGAGTATAGATAATATGATGCGTTGATGATGTTATGAAAGAAAGAACATATTTACGGAAGAGTGATGTATAATGCAAATGAAACTCTGTATGATCCATCACTTTCGCCCTGAAATCCTTATTACTTAAACAATGAATAATATATCTAAATAATATAATTATCATCTAAACAGAGACTTCGAACTAAATATAGTTTCCTGAAATTCCTGATAGTAATTCCATTCGATGTACCGCAAAACAAAATCTCAGAATGAAATTAAAATTATTAGAACTGGAAAAAAGCACGGTTCAAAAAAACGGAGCTTTCTATGATACAGATCTTTAAAGAAACAATTTCAGGGTAAAAGTATCGAATCCATCAAGTGTTGCCTTACAGTAATATATATTTCTATGATGAATAATAAAATAGAAGTTTGTATGATGAATGAGAAGAAAACATCTCACTGGACATTATATTTTAACACGATTCATGCGCGAAAGAATTTCAATCTGCATTTTATAATATAATTTCACAATGTAAGTGGCTTAGCTTGCATATATTCATTACTCTTGCCGTATGAAGGGGGATCAGTCGATAAAATACCAAACAGCGAAAAATTTGTTATGGAAATTTTCTGTATCAATTTTCTATACAAGTTTTATTTCCTCTTCGAAATCAAGAGAATTTCAAATAGAATCAGAATCAAGAGAATCAACTTGCTAAATTATCTGATAGAAAAAGAAAATTATAAAAGCTAATATAAGAATTCTTATGTATAAATTCTAAGGTATTACCCATAAAATATAAAGTCATTATTAATATCATAATTGAGTTTTGAAAATATGTGAACTTAAAATTTCGTAAACTTTTAACCATGTTGTTACTTATAATTTTTGGAGCTTATGAATTAAGAACGAATGCGTCATGGACATCGTCAATCATTCTTACTGTTAGTAAGAGTTTGTTTTGTTAGAATGACCATCCCCCTCTTTGTTACAAAAATGATGTATAAAAATGAGTTAAGTGATTGAATGTAACACGTGAAGCTAAACAATAATATACAGCGTTCCTCCTCTGCCATCCATCGTGCCAACAGTATAATTTACTCCTCTGTCAATCTTCTCAGAATCATGTGCGTCAATAACTCATCAGTTTAATTGATAAAAAGCTAATCGGATAAAGCGCGCAAGTACAAAAAGTAGAAAAAGTCATCGAGGAACGCAATTATGTATAAAACATATTGCAATCTAAATTGCAGTCGTCTAAGCACTCGTAAAAAATCTCACTTGACGCCGCTCCTATGAAACCGGAGGATCAAACAAAGAAATAATTTGTACTGCTTGACGAGTACATTTTCTTGTAATTAACTAGTGAACAAAAACGCATCGCAAGAACATCGTCGACAAAGTCAAGAGTTAAAATATTCTGAACATTTCAACAGATTGCACAGTTCAATGTTGACGGCGATCGCGCTCGTCTTTCGACATTACATATCGGTATTACGAAGTATTCGAATACCTGCTATCAAACATCCTCTTAACATATCTCAATATTTCTGACTAAATATTTACATCGATGCGTTTTACAGCTTCAGTCTATTAAGCTTCGCAACCGCGGCTATGAGTCTTTGCGACAACTTTCTCGCTTTTCGCTACCATTAGCTCAGAATTATCCTTAACCGCGTTGCTTTCCTACTGAGCGGGTGGTTGAGGCTCGCTGGACATATTCGGATTCGGATACGGCAGGAACGAATAATTGGGATAGGGTGGCGGAGGATGCGGGAACGGCGTATAATAATTAGGAGGATGCGAAGAAGGAGGGGCGTATCCTCTGTGCATGTAAGGATCCGTTGGGGGTGGCGGACCATGGAACGCCGAGTACATGCGAGCATAATCTGGATTGTAACTGGGTCCACCATATGCTGGATAACCGGGTGCTCCTGCAGATTAATTTTACTGTTAATATTCTTTAATCGAATAAAACTTACAAAAGACGTTACATGTTTATTAGATACAAAGAACGACTTTACAAAAAATTAAAAAATATCGATAAAATTAAATTTGATGAACAGATGATAATACTTTATTTCTCATTTTATTTTATAATAACTCTTAAAAGACTCACCACCTGGAGGATAAGCTGCAGAAGAGCCAGGCGCCGGTGGATAATGCTGCGAGTATGGATCATATGGGCCCGGCGGATACGGTCCCGGATACCGCGTATTAGTGGGATGACTAAATGCGGTAGGTATATGTGTCTCGTCTCTGCTCGATGAGGCAACTGTGGTAGTCACCGTCGTGTCCGTACCTTTAGACTCTGTCGCGGAGTTGTTCGTTAGCGTTTTGGCAGTAATGCTCGGTATTTGAGAAGAGTAAGCGGTAGGCACGTTCATCACGTTCCTCTCGTCCATAGGCTTGCCTAAGTCCGGTTGAGGCTTCGTCGTGTCTACTGGCAGTCTACTGCTGGGATTTGCCGTGTGCGGTGGAACGCCGGGGAAGTAAGTGCCATAGGGATTAGACAGCGAGCGGGAACGTGGATCGCTGTAGTCATAGTATCTTGGGTATTGAGCGTAAGGATATCCCTGGGGTACGCTCGGCGTCGGATCACTCTGGATCATGTTATCTCGCATACTTAGAGTCGACTCGGCGCTTTTCGGCGAAGAAGAAATATTAGTGCTAGTACATACGGAAGCAGTCGATGTCGCGTTGGCGATTGAATCGGTGATACTTTTAGGTGCTTCCGAGCTTCTTGCAGACACGGACGGTACCGGTACACTCGATGATATCGGTATGCTTGACGATACTGGTATACTCGATGGTATCGGCATGTTCGATGATATGCTCGGCGACATATTTGTAATTGGCATACTCGATGGCATACTTGACGGCATACTTGATGGTATACTTGACGGCATATTCGATATTGGCATGCTTGACGGTATGTTCGATGATACTGGCATATTCGACGGTATGCTCGGTGGCATGTTCGATGATACCGACATGTTCGGTGGTAAACTTGGAGGCATGTTTGGCGGTACCGGTATGCTCAGTGACATATTCGGAGGCATACTTGAAGGTACTGGTAAGCTTGGTGGTATCGACATAGTCGATGGTACCGGCATGGATGGTACTGGTTGTGTTAATAGAGAAGGCATCGGACCAGGAGCAATCGGGTGCGTCTGCGTCGCGACCTGCGGAGTCATTTGCGGCGTTTGAGACGCTTCTTCAATAACGATATCTTCATTGGAAGTTTCTCGCTTTTCCATTTGCCCACGGAAAGGATGACCGTAGTTTGTTAGTTCATCTGCCTTAGAAGATTCCTTCTCTGATGGCGAACACTGTTTGTCAGCGGTTGAAGGCATTTCTGATTCAGACTGATCATGTTGTGTTTGAACGCCTTGTGCAAGGGAAACAGTATCAGGGGTATAAACCTGAGTGCCTTCCTCAGAAGATTTCGGCAGAGATGTATCCGTATCCGAATTAGTGGTACGGGTATGATTAGAGGGACTATACTCGGTGTTTGAGCTTACTTCTGCCACTACATCTTCCAATCTGACTTCTTCGACACGCTGCTCGGTTCTCAATTGACCGTCGGATGAGTTGGAGTTGTCCCCAAGTGTGGAATGATCCATTGGCTCTTGTTTGACTTTGGGCAATCTCGACAGAGAAACTTGGGTGGTCAAATTAACTTGACTCAAATAAGGTTTAGCCGTCGCTGTAGCGACTGGTTTGGGCCTCTTAGAGACTTCCTTATCGCCAAACGGTTTATAACCCGGACTCGGTGATGATTTATTAAGAGGCCGACCGGTTTGATTACTAGAAGACGACTTGGGTATTATGGAAATAGCCGAATTATTCCGTAAAGGAAAGCCAACTTCGGGCTTAGAATTCCTTTGTATCATTGAAACTCCTGTAATTTAAAAAATTGAATTTTCAAATAATGAAATATTTTCAAATAATGTTTAATATTCAAGAATAATTATTATTAATATTATATAAATTATAAATTTAACTCACCTTTCTTCGGCTCCTCCTCTCGCTTTTGTTGATTCAATTTAAGCGCAGTACGAATTGCTATAATTTTTCCGGATTCAAGCTGCATGTAAATACCTTTTGGACTCTTTAGTACCATTACTCGTTGACCCGCTTTTAGAACGATACTTCCTTTGTCCGGAGAATTTGTCGGTATAACTACATCTAGAGGTAGCGTCATCTCTTGCGCACTCATTCCTTGTCTTTGCCATACTTCCGCTGGAATCCATCTACTACCAGTAACACCTCGCGGATTTAATCCTTCAGCGCCTCGCTGTTGCATAGGTCTGACAGAAGCAACTGGTTTCGGTGTAGGTCCACCATCACCGCCGCGAATTGCTCTAATTTGTAATCCACCTGCTGGAATAAATAATCAATGTGTATGTACAGAGCACGATTATCTTTTGATTTAAAACAGGCTTTTCAACCGATGCGCGACATACTAGTGTGCTGCGAATATTTTAGAAAAGGTAAACAAAAGGAAAAATTTAGAAATAACTAAAAAAGTAAGGCGAGAAGTAAAAAATTTTAAAAATTATGAAAATTATCTAAATTATACTTTTACTTTTATCGTAATTAAAACGATATCATTATTGCAATGAATTTAAAACAATAAAATAAAAAATAAAAAGATAAACAATGACAACTTGCTCGTTATTGAAATACAAAATCAATTATATTAAAATAAAATAAGCCAGTCAAGGACTCTTAAAAATTCAATAACAATATAACAATAAAAATAAGAGTCGATTCTTTAAAATGTAAACGTATAAAAATTAATAGAAGTTAAATACATACATAATAGAAAACAGAGATATTATTACATGTTTCAACTCCTATATTGAGCTATTTTTAGATGTTATCCTCTTCACATCTTACATTAATTACCATCGTCAAAAAAATAAAAAACATGATACAATGTATTCCAATTTGAATTGTTTAATTAGAACACATTACATTGCTATTAAAAAATTTAAAAATTGGCTAAAGACGAGCGAATAAATTGAGATGTTTTACATAATAATAGAATATAATAAGAGAATTTAATATTTAATATGTATTAAAATCAAACGAAATTAGTTTCAACTTTACAAAAGTCTTCAGTTGCAGAGATATTACAAAAGTAATACATATATAATTGTCGATTAAAAAGCATATTTACGTTCGAAATATGAAGTCAATATGTATTATAAAAATTTCTCGGTCATCTTATTAATCAATTCTTGATTGCTCAATTAATATTAACATTCTTTATTATTCCTTTATGTCAAGAAATTTGTCGATTAATTATATGAGAAATATGTGCTCTGTATTGTATGTTGAAGCATTCGGTTGTAAATGGTGAAATTAAATTATATAGTAAAATGGGATAAAATTTGTGTTTCTTCAATCTTAACGGCAGTCGTGAAAAAAGTCTTTTGTAAAGTTGAAACTAGTTTTGCTTGATTTTAATGCATATTAAACATTAAATTCTATTATTATATGTAAAATATCTCAATTTATTCGCTCGTCTTTGGCCGATTTTATTTTAATATAAAAAATTTTAAAACTTTACTTCTCTGTGAATATTATCGATATTTGTTAAAAGATTTATGCTGAAACGCTAAAGAGTGTGCCTATAATGTACATCGAGAAGTTTAGCTTGTTATTTAATATGTTACAAATTGAAAAAGATTGAAAAACGCTGACTTAAAATAAAGTTTCTATCTTTAATATAAATTGTACCTCGAGTGGCTGTATTTCCAGGAACATAGTTATAACTGGGCCTAGAACAATTCGCTGCCATCTTCTCAAGCTCGTAGCCGCGACGGGCTAATCGTTTCTCGGCTTGACTGAGCTTCTTGTCCTTTCGATCGACGAGCAAACTCTCATGATGAAACGGTTGTTTGGTGAGCAACGAAGAATAGCGTTCCAGTACGCAATGCATAACTTCGTCCGTGTAGCTATCCTTAGTCTGTGAGAAATCCTGCACTTGACTGTCCTCTTCCCAATCCCACGATAACGTCGTCGCTTCTTTTAGCGAAAGATGCGCATCAGGATTGCACTGATCGACCACGCGGTCTGCCATACCCTGTTTACTAATCTGTCGATCATAGATCTTCCTTTCTAAACAGTTATCAGTGACCAATCGATAAACAAAACACGGCTTTTGTTGGCCGTATCGGTAAACTCTGCATACAGCTTGCGTATCGTGACAAGGATTCCAGGAAGCATCAAATACAATCGCGCGATTCGCGCCAACAAGATTGATACCCAATGAACCAGCACGTGTAGAAACAAGGAAAAGATGAATCTTTGGATTGTTATTGAATTCATTAATTAGTTTCTCTCGCTCTAGCGCGCTAGTGCTTCCGTCTAGTCTGTAATAATTCACATTTTTAATCCAAGCATCAGTTTGACCATCCGGATACTTTAAGCTATTCCGTGCTAAAAAATCTTCTATGAGATTCAATGTGAATAGCGACTGTGAGAATGCGAGTACGCGATCCCCTAGTTTAATAGCTTCCTCGAGGATGCAAAAAAAGAGTGTCATTTTCCCAGATGCATCTATCAATCCGGGTACGTACCCCTTCATCAATTCTGTTGCCTGTAATAAAAAAATCAATATTATAGAATTACTATCAAAATACAAAATAAATAAATTAAAATAAAGAACTCTTATTAACTTATAATAATATCAAGAAAATAGAAGATCATATAAGAGTCAAATTTAAACAATTAATGTATATAAACCGTTCAAAATGTGTACATTCTTAATTAATTACTATAAGATATAAATTTTTACATTCAACAAGTTTATAAAAATTTATATTTTATAAAATCAAATTTATGTAATATTAAAACAATTAATATATTCTAATGATATATTGATAAGTACCCAGTCATATGGAATTCCAGGATCTTCTTTCGAACTAGGAGAGCTCTTGCAATCTTTCTCCTCGTCCTTCGTGAGAATCTCATCGTCAGATTTATCCTCTTTATCTTTCTCTACTTGATCTTCTTTCTCTCTTTCATCCTCCTTCGTCAGTTCGCTCTGATTTAATCGAGGACTGTGTGCTGGATTAACTCCCGGTCCCGATCTGGGAGCAGGAGTCGCTGAACTTTGACGATTCGGTTCCGCAGTGTAGCTGCTTGTCGCTCCAGTAAGATTATTCTGATGTAATGGTTGACTCTGTACACCGATGTTAGATGTCATATCTTTGCTGCTCTTATCACACGGCGTATTGGGAGGATGAGTACCGATAGATTGTTGTGAAGTCTTGGACTCGTCGGGTCGCAGATTCATATCCGTGCCGTGACTGGTAGCGTAGTCATACGATTGATTTGGATAATTCTGCGACGGAAAATAGTTATTTGGATAACGGTTCATCTGATCTCTGTAGTACGAATCATTGCATTGCTGATCCGGTCGGAACGTCTGCGGATAATTACGTTGCATATAATAAGGTTCCTCCTTGATTTGTCCGATCGCTGCTGGATTCTGATGTGAGCCGTCCGATGGATAATTCGGCATAACGGGGTTTTGTGTATGTGGTTGGTTAGCAGTATAATTATTATTAGAATTACCGGCGGTGCCTGTGCTCGAACGGTCATTCGAAAATTCATTTGGAGCATAATTCTGCGTTTGCTGAGACACTGCGGCATCTTGCCTAGGATAAAGTTGATCATTCTGACCCAGAGATGATGGATTAGGTTGTTGTTGATTCGACGGATATGCCATAGGTTGATTCTGTGCCACTTGTGTCTGCTGCGCGGCTCCGTATCGATGTGCGGGATTTTGTGGCATTGTACCTGTGCCTGGATGATTTGACGGGTAAGCAGAATGAGCCTGATTCGACGGTGGTACCGTCGAGCCTGGCTGATTTTGCTGAGGATATGATCCTGCCTGATTGGAAGTTGCAGATTGGGGCACCATATGATGGTAACCGTGAACTGCATTCTGTGGATTCGTTTGGCTCGATTGATCTGGAGGATACCTATGCGTCTGATTTTGTGCATTGATGTTTTGCGCCGGTTGATTGGCTGAATAATTGGATTGACTTTGCGCTACGTTCATTTGACCCTGTGGTGCCGAGGTATAGCCACGCATCGGACCCTGTTGAATGGGTCCTTGATTTGATTGGTTCGGCTGCATATAACCGTGTGATGGGGTTTGTGGCATTGGAGTCGATTGCTGATTAAATGCATGCGGAGTCTGCGGAGGAGTTGGATTCACTTGCGTAGGATAGCCATGTGTTTGACCCTGAAGAGGCACACCTTGCGGTTGCTGATTTGCATATGGATGAGGCTGATTCTGTAAACCTAGATTCTGATTCTGCTGATTCGGCGAGAAGCCACGATTTTGACCGGGTGATGTGTTCTGATTCTGTTGCGGCGCCATGTAACCAGTGGTCTGTGTTTGAACCGTTGGTGACTGACCTTGTTGAGACGCTGGATATCCCATCGTCGAGTTTTGCAGCGGTTGCGTATCATTACGCGGATACATTGGATTTGCCTGAGCCGGCGTCGGTGGATAATTTTGATTTTGATTCGTAGTGTATGAGTAATCTTGCATCGGCATATTCGTGGACTGATTCGGCATCTGAGACTGGAAAGATGGTTGATTAGGGACCTGGGGATAATTATTAGGCCCCTGATTTAGATTTGGCGTATAATTACGTTGTTGCTCCTGATAGGGATAATTCTGTCGTGGAAATATCCCGGGTGCTTCGTAATTATTTCCTTGATTCTGATCTGATCGGAAATCGGATCCAGACACTGCACCAGTCGCTGCACCGCTGTACCTCTGAGGATGATTCGTGGATTGCTCGTTCGATTGCATATAGTTCTGCGACTGATTGGCGTATCCTTGCGATGTATTGTAGCTTGTTGACGTTTGAGTATATGACTGGAATGGTTGTTGATTGCCGTACCTTTGTTGTCCTTGATTATTATAGAACTCTCCTTGATTATATTCTCCGTGATTGTTGCTATCGTTCCTATAATATGTATTTTGATCATTCGGACGATAGTTTTGATAACTTTGAGGAGGATAAGATCCCTGCGGCATGTTGTTGGAATATCCCGAGTTAGAAACTGGCATCGTATAATTAGTATAATTATTTTGTTTCGGAGTGTTGTGCGCATTTTCAGCCTCCACATTATCGTTGCTTGACGATGAAGAAGCGTTCGGTTGTACGCTAGCTGCAGGCTTGTTCTTTATCGTCGTGCCCTTTTTGGATTTCTTGGACTCCCCTTTCGGCTGACGCGCTTTAGATTTCTTGCCACCTGCTGTAGATTTCTCTCCTATCGTCTCCTCGAGATCCAAATCATCCTCTTCATTTGCTTGACGCTTACGAAGGAAATAATATAGAATGTCTGGATGATTCCAGATCTTACAGCATACAGCAAAAGCTTTTAATGGATTCGGCACCGCGCGCGTTTTCACCACCTGATTCATAAACGTATCGTATAATTTGCGTTGATGAGGTGTCATTCTGACCAAGAGAATGTATTCCTCCTTACGCGGCAACGACATTTGCAACACAGAATGAGATCTCCTCTGCACAAAACCCTCCAACAAAGCGTGCAATACATGTGCGCGATATCGCATCAAGCGTATATCCTGCGGCGTGGAGTCAATACATTGGCCATTCTGTATTGGTCTCTCAAACATGTTGCAAAATTCGCTCTTGGTGCCTAGATAGTTAGGCCTTACAAAGTCCACCATGCACCAATATTCCAGTAGATTGTTCTGTAATGGATAACCGGTTAGTACAATTCTACGTTTCGTGCGCATTTGCTTCAATGCCATACTGATGCTCGCATGTGAATTCTTGATTCGGTGACCTTCATCGCAGATTACCAAGTCCGGTCCAGGACTCACCAGAGCCGTATGCATCTCGTCTAGCAAACCTTTGTTCTTATCCTCCTCCTCTACATCTACCGTGTCTTTGAAAGGTTGTCCGCGTTTTCGTTTTGCTTTATTGGGCTTTTTCAAAGATAATTGTCTATACAATTCGTATCCTATTAACAAAACTCCGCCGTTTGATTGCCATTCTTGTATTACTTTCGCTCTCGCCGTCATAGTTTTATGCGAATCGTTCAAGATGTGTAAGCGGAAGTGCCTCGGGCGTACTTCCATGCCAATTGGCGTGTCTACATCGTACGGCGTTTTCACTTTCTCTATCGTTTCTTTTTTCTCCTCCGTTAATTCTTCTTTCATTGTTGAAGTACCTTCTTCTTTTTTTATTATCTCTTCCGGTTCTTTCTTCACAGTAACCTCTGTATTTTGAAGTGACATTCCTCCCGGCAGCATGTTTTCTTTCTTCGGTTCTCGTTCTAATTCTTGTTGATTCGTTTGACTGCCATAACTCGTAAAAGTGCCGGGAATGTTGTAATTAGAATACATCTGATTGGTATGATGATTACCCATACCCGGATACATTGTCACGGAATTTCGATTCTCCATATTGGAATACATCGGATTGGTATGATGGTTACCCATACCCGGCGGCCGATTCTCCATGCCAGAATACATAACATCAGTACCTTGATTTTCCATGCCAAACTTTGGCCCCGCCATGTTCTGTCCGGGCGGTATACCATGGCAGTTTCCTGGATCTGGCTTCATCTGGTCAGGGAAGTTGGAAAGCGGATTCGGATTCGTATTATACAATGGATTCTGCGGTATCTCACCCTGATGATAATTCGATGGCATATGCGGTATATGAGGCTCAGCTATGTTCTTATTCATCATAGGATCCTGCATGTAACTCGGCATCATGTTGCGCTGCTCGTAACCATGATGGGGATTTGCATAGGGATTCTCCGGCATGACGTTCACTGATTGTTGCGATGCACCGACAGCGGTTATTGCGTCTTGACCAAAACGGTGCGCGGACTCTGTACTGATAGGCCGCGATATATTAGACATGTCGCTTTGAGTGCCGCAACTTTCCTCCTTTACTTCATGCTTCATATCTATTCCTGGTTCTATTTTGATATTCGTCGGCTTGGATTGTTTCTCAGCGGTGGCGGGATCTTCATATGGCAGCCACATGTTGAACTCCGCCAACCAATTTTGAAGCGTATTTATGGGCATAATACAGAGAACAGTTTTGGCAGTAGTGCATCGAAAAAAAATGTCGCAAAAACTGGCGACTTGAAGGGTCTTGCCTAGACCCATACTATGGGCGAGAATACAACCAAAGCCACTGCTAGTCTTATACCTTTCGATCGTTTCAATGATATTATCGAAGAGAAAGCGTATACCACCGATCTGATGCGGCTTGATAATGCGAGCAACTTGTGGTGCTAGATACACGTCCGGCTCGGTCTCGGGATGACCCACGTTGATCAATACTCGACCATGCTCGTCTGGAATGTTATAACGATCGTTGGTGTGCATCCCGGAATTGGATGGATCATCTTCATTGTCAGTTTCCTCTTCACCGCTGGGATCGCTCAAAACTATGCAATCGTCGTCCGAACTCTCGCTCGAACTGGATATTGTCACCACATCCTTGCCTTTTTGCGGTCTCTGATATTTGGGCGCACCGGACATCTTTCGCGCGGCATGCATCTGCTTCTCACAACGCATTGCCTCTTCAGCTTCCATATCGGACAATTCGGAATCGGAATAATAGTCTGCACGATCTATCGGCTCCTTTTTAGGCACCACCGGCGATATACTCACAGACGGTGTCATCATACGGATCCTTTGTTGTAACATATTAGGTGCACTGGAACGATTCGGAACGCGCGAAATAGATGTCTGTGCTCCCTGATAACCGCCTCTACTTTTCTGCCAGCGCATCCCGCCATCGATCGATCTCCTCTGTATCTGTCCTGCTTGAATCCCGCCAGTTATCTGAGTAGTCTGAGAGCCGGTTCCAGAGTTCACTTTCAATAGCACGGTGTTTGGCAAACGAACCTGAGTGGATGATGGTGATGTCGCCGATGGAAATGACGACGACGGGGAAGACGACTGAGAGATCATAGTAGACCCAGCCTGATTCTGTTTGCCTTGCAGGAGACTAATAACACGTGTTTGTGCTTTACTATTTTGTCGGTTGATCGCTATTTGACGCTGCACCTCACGAATGATCCTCTGCTGCTCCTGCACTCGCCTAAGACGTTCCATCTCCTGCCTCTGAGCGGACAATGTGGCTTCGTCCAGTTGCGTTTCGTCCATCACTTCCCGAATGTTCCTCCGCATGTTGGCCAGCTTTTTCTCCGACTTTAACTCACATTCTGATGTGCTACCCTCGGTGCTACCGTCATCCTTCTTTACTTTCTTTTTTGCGTTGTCAGAATGATCGGAATCAGCGTGTCTCTTGTTACTGTCAATGCCTTCCTCTCCCGATTGTCCATCCATCTTATCGTTATCATTATCTATGCTTTCTTCATCTGAATCCTTTGTTATTGGCTTTCCTAGCAGATCAGCTTCAGATACTTCTTGACCCTCTATAGGTGCTCCTTTTGATAATACAAGAATAAGAAATATTAAAATAATAATATGATAAAAATCATTTTAACTAAATACTTTTTTATGACACATATTATTACATAATTTATATTAGAAAAATTATATGATAGATATAATAACTAATATTTATTTCTCTATATTATAATATATGTTCTAGAATGCAAAATGTTTTCAAAACAGTGAATTTACATATTTTTATTCCATATTTACAATTCCATATTTACAATCTATTATTAGCCCAACTAATTTAATTATACAAAATAATTATTGAATTAACAAAATTCAGAATAAGATTAAAAATATAAAATTAGATTAAATTAAAATAGAATTCCATTTTATTGATCCAGTAATCTCAAACATTAATCTAATTTAATTAAATTATTAGATAAAATTAATTTAAATAAATTAATTTAAATAAAAATGATTTAATAGAAAATTTTATTAATGCATCTTAATTTAAAATTTAATTCACTAAATCAAAATAAATGTTGAATACATGCTATTAGCATTCTTACAAACCTTCCAGTGGTAAAGTATCCAAAATATTAACTTGTTCTTCGTCGTCTTCATCTGGAGACTGATGATGTGGTTGCCTCTCCGACTCCACTCTGACACCAATCTGCGAATCAATCGTTTCATCCAGATCCATATCGTCCCCCGAACCCTCCGAGCGTATCTCTTCTATTTCCTCGGATTGCAAAACGTCGAGTTTCTTCTCTTGCTCGCCGTCCGTTGTTTCACCACTCGACTCATCTGAGCTCTCATCATTAGTTGCCTGTGGCTCAGCGTTCATGTTTGCACTTGTCGCAGTCTCACTGGTCATCATATTCGTTTCACTAGGCTTGGGGGCACCACGTGGAGTCACACGTTCAATTGTGACATCCCCTATGCGTGTGAGAAAGCTGTCCAAACTATTAGACATGGTGCACCATACATGAAGTCACAACGTGTACTTTATTGATATGGAATGTCTTACACGTTTAAACACAATACTAATCATCTATTAGCTTAACACTCACATCGTTTAATTGTCATTCAAAATGCCTTTCCTTTCCTGTAATGACACACACATATACATTCTTGGTATGTTACTTTATTTAACATATGCTTAGAAACTGTTATATGTTGATAAAGAGATAAGATATAGGTAAAACAGTAAAGACTCTTTATAGACAAACATTAAAAATATGTCAATGCTAACCATACTCTAGAAAATTTTAATTTTTAGTAATATAACTATACATTGGATTAATATAATAAATTTAATAAAATGAATGCTTTTTATAAACTGACAAAGAGCTGGAATATTTGACAGCTCTCTTTTCAGTTAATACTTTCTTATAAACAGAATATTAAAAGTTCTATTCTTTTTTAAAAAAAGTTTTGAACTGGAATATACTGGTATAGTGAATTGGAGTAAAAATTATATTTAAACAATTATAAATCAAATTTAGACCACTAAAAATAAATTTAAAAAAAACATTCCTATTTTCAGTTAAAATGAATTTTGATATTATTTATATACAAATCTTTATAAAACTGAAAAATATATTTGTAAATGATTATTGTATCTGCATGTAAATATTATCAAGTACTAAGATTCACTTTAATCGAATCTTATTCTTACTTAAACTATATTTTACTTCAATTTATTGTTCTAGTTCAGAAATTTCTTTAAAAAAGAACAAATAGCTTAAATTTTCTCAACTTTTCTTATATAAAACAAAATAGTTAATGATATACAGCATAGTAAATCTATTTACCTAGCCTTTGAAAAAAATGCTTTATTCAACATGTGATATCAGAAATCTTTCATTATAAAATCAAGCTTTCTAATCTCTTGGATCTATTCTAACACATGGTGATACTTATTTTAACCCTTAGTATACACGATTGAGTCATTCATATTCTGTACATTCCTTTTTTTTTTGGAAAAACTAGGAGCCTCAAATAATCAGTTATAACATTTATATACAACTTTTTTTCTAAATACATAAGCTCGTAAATACTTTCTAAAGATATAAAAATATCGGTATGTAAGAATCATCTAATAATTCTTGTATATTTTTTAATGTTATGAAAATTAACTAACCTGACACAACCTGAGACACAAATAATCGTGTATACTAAAGTAATGAAGAATTGGAAAATCATCATATATATTAAAGTTAAAAATTAGATATCTAGTACCTCCTAAATATCATCAAGAGTTACGGCATCCATCGAATCTATCTAAAACTCCAAAAGAGAGAGAACGCAAAAGATTTGTCAAAAGTAATTCTCGTACGAGTCCTTCTTGGAGTCGATTTGTTTGGAGTAACACGGTGCAGGATAGGTAAGTTTCTATCCGACAATCTCGTAGCTCACCGATGAGGACCGATCTTGATCACATTGTCTGCCGAGTAGGCTCAGTCTCGAATACAAGACATCATACACGTGAGTCGAACAATCCGAACACGTGTTTAAAACTATGACGATCGGTAACGACGGTGGCAGTCGAGCGTGAAATACCGGTGCGGAAGAGGAAGCTGCGAGGATGAGAGATAAGAGACGATAGGCCAGAACGTTTGTTTATGACGTTTACACGGCGGGTCTAACTACACTTCCGCGGCGTGCCCTATCCACCGTTTCGTTGTAGACGCGTCCTGATGTTCTCCTCCCTCCCCCCCCTCTCTCTCTCTCTCTCTTTCTTTCTCTTACTCTCCCCTTCTTCGTTTTCACAGATCAGCCGCCTGATCGGCAATCACGCGCGCACGACGGACGCCATGGTCGGTCGTCGCATTCTGTTTTCGTGTTCCTGTAACCGAGCGGTGGCCCTGCGTCACCGTCTCTCACGTCCGACGAGCTCGGCCCCGCGGCCGGATCGCTTCCATGCCAGCGGCGACGGCCGAGGAAGAGTCCGTCCCCGTCCGCGCCGCGCTGAGCCGAGGCGAGCCGAATGACGAATCCACACCGCGCCACGCTTTACGTCACTTCACCGCCACGCCGCTCCGCTCCGCGCCGCGCTGCTATTTCCCCGCGCGCACCGCACTCTTAGGTTAACGTCGAATAAACCCCGGTGCGGCAACGCGCACGCACTCCCGAGCGCACGCACTCACCGTCGACCGGTCCTCGCACCTCACGCGAGCACCCCGCGTGAAGCGTCGGTGGTCGTCGCGGCACCCCGCGGCATTCCTTTTTTCTCTCACGCGCTCCTATCCGACGGCGTACTCCACTCGGCGAACGCCATCTTGGCTGCTGCACCACCGTCGTTGCACCGCCACTCGCTACTCGGCCACTCCACTTGCCGCCGCCGCCACTGAACGAGCGAGCCGCGCACGTTCTGGCATCACTGCGCCAACATTCGCAAGAGTATCAGAGGCGTCGGAGGTCGACTGCGTACTTTCAAGAATAAGTCGTTCAATCGACATATGCACTATAAACTTCTCTCAAGCAATACAATGATATGATCGGAGAAATTTGATCTAATGTTGATTCATAGGAACGGTTCTAGAATTTGTATTGTTTATTTTGTACCTCGAGATAAGAACGTTCCTCGAAGGGTTAATGGAAATCTCTATTGTTAAAAAATATAGCTTTTTGATAAGAGGAAGATGGAAGAGGACGATTATGATTACTTAGTATGGGATTACAAAGATATTGATAACATGGAATTTTTCTCACTCCATCCGGTAGTCTTCTGTTTATTCAAGGTCGCATATTTGCAATGTCTAATTTTAATTAAATGTCTGGTTGAAGTTCTTTTGTTTGGTGTTTATCTACCACATGTTTTCTTATTAAGCTATCAAAAGAATCATTTTCTATTGAAACAAATGTACAATAATGTGCTTTTTATACATATAACATTTTATTTTTTATATAAATTTAAATATTAAAAATTCAATAATTCTTAATTTACAGTCACAATTCGCGATTGTCAACGTTACGAAACCTTATATTATTATGTAATATAAATTAAAGTTTTTTTTTAAAATTAAATACAGGATTATAAAGGAAAGAATTTGAACAAGAACTTCCTAGAAAATTCCTTTTTATACCAATTTAATAGAATATAATACATATGCTTACATTTATAAGATTTATGCTATATTTTATCATATATGAGAAATAAAATTATATACAGATAATACAATGCGGTACGCATATATTGTAAATTCATATTAAAGTCTAATTGAGGAAGTATTAAAATAATCAAATGATACACATGTATACTTATAAATATATATATATATATATAAAATTAATAAATATATATGTGTATATATAAATATATATATATATATATATATATATATATGTATATATTATATGTTTATTTATATTAATAGTTTAATATTTTATAATACAAAATATATTCTTAAAACTTAGACTTCTTAAATATTAGTGCTAAATGTGACAATAAGTATAACTTGATAGATTTTACATTATTCCTCAAGATTAAGGATTTTTTTAATTAATAATATTATGTAGACATTTAATATTCGGTTTTGTGGTCAAAGTCACATTTAGTAGTACCTTAAAATACGCATCTTTATTCATAACATTTTATATTTATGAAGTTTGAAGATGACGCAAAAAAATATAAGTAAAAGTGACCAGTTATGTTAAAGATACAATATATAGAATTATGAATACATTAACTAATATTCAATTAGCATTTTCACAGGCATCAATCCAATCATTATATACATCCAAAGGTTCCGACAGTAGATTGATAGTTGTCTGAAAGTCTTCTAAGCATACCCTGCAGGTTATCCTGGCAGTACTCCTGGATTTGTCCCTAGTATTATAAAGAAAAAAATTTCAGAAGAAAAATTTTAATTTATTATTCTGTTACTAAGTTAACAGGAATCTCTTTGAATTTTTAAATAATTAATTTTTATCTAAAAATAATTTGATCATTAAAGTTCGTGTCGAATTGATAAAGCTAATATAAATAAAGAAATTAAAAGTTGAGTATTGCTTCAAGTTGACTAAAATTTGATTTTGAGATGATAAAATACTCTATATATAAGCAATAAACTTGTCAATGGGTTTCAGGTTCACTTCAATTTATTAAAAATCAAAAAGTCAAGAATTTAGAATAAAAAAGTTTATCAATTCATTTCAAGAACAATAAATTAATGAGATTCAATATAAGATTATGCACGTTTCTATCAATGTAGCATAAATTCAATCTTGATTCAACTTATTCTTCATCTTTTTTGAATTGATCTTAGGATCAATTCAAGATTAACCAATGTAAGATTAACTTTAATATTGATTTAACTATTTTTTTTTTAATTATATCTATTCTACCAAAATAGGTTATTTTACTTTAATCTTGTTTTAACTCACTATTCATTTCTTTACAACTCCAAAAATTAGATAAAGATAAAATATAAGCTAAACCGATATTAAGGATAGTATTAATAGGTCAGTATTCATAATAAATTCTTATTTTAAGATTGTTTTAAGTAATAACTTAATGTCTTTGATTGGTTTGTAACTTTTAAGACAGTCTTGAATATAAGATCTGACTATGGATAGTAGACTGTCTTAAGTAGTTTTCAGATATCACGAACTAATCAAAAAGTCGTATTAACATCTTAAGACTGTACTCAAGATTGTACGATCTTAAATATAAGAATCGACTATGAATATCAGTTTATTAACACTCTGAGACTTAAGATAGTCTTAAATATAAGAGTCGACTATGAATACATACCGGCCTAAATTTAATCTACATTAGTAGAAATAAATATAAAACGATTCAGACACATAATCTCAGTACAAGAGTACGAAATTGAAGGAATTATATTAATATAAAAGAAAAAAAGATAATAGATAATTATATTATACAGCATAATCAGCGTTTTTATCTTTAAATTATCAAGTATTCTCGATACAATAGGTACACTTACATCTTAACCTCGCATGACTTTTCGTGATTACAAAACGGACAATTGAATTGTGTGTCTAACGGTTGAATGGCCTTCTTTTTGCTAGGTGGTTTTCGTTTGCTTTTACGTCGACCCATCTCCTTTGCAATCGGTCGAAATCACACGTATTCGAGCCAAGTGATATTTCTGAAGATTCGGAAAATTAATAACGTCTATACACCACTCATAATTCAAGTAACTGTTCAGTACTGTTCATTTCGGTTCATAGTGTGGAACTGGTGGAAGCATGGTAGAAATTATAGTGGAAGGGATAACATGAGCCGTGATCCGATTCATGCTGACAACGCTCATGAGCATCATTTGTCTTTGTTCAACATTTGATAAACAACTTGTTTAAAATGATTTTTAAGCCGGTTCTATCGAATCGCAAGTTTGTTGCGACAGCCAATCTGAAGCTTGCATTTTGAAATCAACGCTTCATATTGGCTGTCGCAACAAACTTGCGATCAGCTTGCAATTAATGTAGAATTGGTTTTAAGCATTGTGATGAGCGTGAATCGGTCATGGTGTGTACATTTGTTTGCAGTTGGACAGTATCTCTTTCTAATAGCTCCGGCACACCAGCGCGATGTTCGCGCGTGACATCCAATGAGTGTACAGCTTTACCGTTTTTATTCTAAAAGTATATTCTCATTAGATATCGCACGCTACTAATATCACGCTGGTATGCTGGAGCTATAAGGCTGCGATCGATTTGACTTTCAGCGCTTTCCAGTATTTCTATTCTTATTTTATGTCTAATGAATGATAGAGATAGAATGACGATTACAAGCCCTTAAGCCCGGACCTACAATAGATTTTTAAGTCTTAAGTTATAAGAATGAATCATAATCGATTATTCTTCTCATATTCAATCGCATAATTTACAAGGTAAAACACATTTACAAGGTTCACACCTTGGTGGAAAAATAGAAAACAGAAAAGCAGCGACCAATCAGAAGTCGCTCTGATAGAGGGAACAAAAAGCTGAAATTGTAAACTACCAGCTAGAGTTCTGATTGGCTGCTTTTCCGCTTGTCGCTTTTCTGTCAAGATGTGAATGCCTTAAGTTGCAGCTCTATAGAGATACTCTGATAAACTTCATAATTCTTGACGAGCATTCTGGTATGTTCAGGCGACTAGCTGGCGACTAAAATTCAAAAAAGCATAAAAATTTAGTAGTGGATAATCATAAATATTACGACAACAAGTCTATGGCCATGTATCATGCATTTCAAGTAAAAACATAATATATTTTCATTATGCATTTCAATGGAATGGATGAAAAATGT
>Ga0157364_1000383_pt1 | contig 28583 bp, 15 predicted proteins | sample AttsexASBM2_FD_111476 | JGI IMG/M metagenome (GOLD analysis project Ga0157364, IMG submission 111476) | Fungus gardens microbial communities from leaf cutter ant in Ribeirão Preto, State of São Paulo, Brazil - Atta sexdens ASBM2 | ecosystem: Host-associated > Fungi > Mycelium > Unclassified ... | reverse complement strand
TCAGTATATTACATGTTCACAAATTATATGCGATGCTGCATATTTAAATTGACGCTATAAGCAGAAATAATAATACATATATAGGCTGCTAAAAATCGCGGAACATTACAATAAAAATATAGAGATGAAGAAAAGATTCTTATAAATATGTTATGAATATGTTAAAATTTTTTTTAAGAAATTAAAAGTAATAACGAGAATTAAATCTTCATAGATAGTAACATAAATTTTTAATTATAACTTTTAATTATAATATAAATACTTTTAATTCACTTTTAATTATAATACAAATACTTTTAATTCAAACTTAATGTTTAAGATAAAATTTGTTTAAGATAAAATTTAAAGATATTTTAATATAACTCTTAATATTAACATACTTAGTTTTCTAGATGGTGCGTTTTGTCTAATTAAAATGTGAAAAATATCTATCATATTTTTGCTAGAAAAGATTTCATCGATTTTAAATTTCAGCTGAATAATCCTTAGATGAATACATGTCTTCAGCATTCTGTAGTTTATTAACAATTGCTTAATATATTAAAGAAGCGAAAATTTCTTGTAAAAATTAATATAATGAAAACAATAATTAATTGCGGTTAATATAATATATAATAAAATTATCATTTTATTACAGTTGACGGGAGTTATGATAATATCGGTCGGCACGACGATCTACGCTGTTTATGAGAACTTTTCGCATTTTCTGGATACAAGCTATTTTTCACCAGCCACCGTCTTAATCGTGGTTGGAATACTCGTCTTCATAATTGCTTTTATGGGATGTTGCGGCGCACTCAGGGAAAGCACCTGTATGGTCCTTGTGGTAAGCGATAACCGAATATCGTATTTCTCTATCTATATTTCTGTTTCAAATATCCTCTTTCCGATATGCGTATTACATTTATGTACTTCTAGTTTGCATTCTTGCTATCTGTTGTTTTGATAATGGAACTCGCCGCCGCTGTTGCTGCATATGCCTTGCAAGATGGTATCAAGGATCTTTTGGCTGAGAATATCAAGATGACAATGCATCAATACGAAAAGAACGAAGAAGCCAAGTTCGCAATTGATTTTATGCAATCTAGAGTAAGCTAATTGATCGTTCTATGGATAAAAAATATAAAAAATCTATTTTGATATCGTAATCATAATTGATATTGATCATACTAATGACTCTACATAACATTGAATTGGATATAACATAACGTTTTTGAGATATAACGATTATTATTTACAAGGAAAGAGGTATTTTAAAAAAATGATTGATTTTATTTTTTTCTTATTTTACAGTTACGTTGTTGCGGATATAATAGCTACTTGGATTGGAATTACGTATCGTTTAATAATACGCATATAGATGTACCTGACTCTTGCTGTGCATATCTAGTGGATGAGCTTTCAGATCGCTGTTATGGGAAATATCAGGAGGGCTGTATCAGCCGCCTTTCTATTATTGTTCACCGTAGTGCACTATACATCGGCACAGGAGCTGTAGCGATCGCCCTTATTCAGGTTAGATTAAGTTTTTTTTTTTCAACGTAATTCTAATCCCATTTCTCGTACATCAAAATTGATTTTAACGCGAAATCGCTGATACTATCAAGAAATACTTGCAGGATAAACTACAATTCTGAAAAGTAATTTATCTAAATAAATGATAAATCTATATAATTGTTTCTCTCTTTCCAGCTAACGGGAATTATGTTCGCGTGTATGCTTGGCCGAGCTATCAGGCGTCAAAAAACAGAAAGGGAGAGGCGTCGTTGGGAATTACGAGAGAATTTAGTGAACGGTTATGAACCATTGGGAAAATCGGATCCCATAACTACGTTTCCCATAGTGTACATGGCGCCAGACTATCCATTGAAAGGCGATCAGAAATGTTAATATTTTGATGTAAAAATCGAGTAATTGTATAAAACCGTGTTTTTTTTATGTTTCCCGGATTCACAAAGAAATTTACAAAAATTGAGTAATGAAGAAAGAAATAGAGAGATACTATTTTTTTAACAAAATATAAAAGCTTGTGAGAATTTATTCTTGGTTTTTATTTATGATTTTTCTTTTATAATAAAGCTCAGCGAGTGACCGTCGGACAGCACAAAAGAAAAATAGTACTTACTACCAAATAATTATCTGATTTATAATATATAGTTTAATATATTTTCTTAGTAAATATATATATATATAATACACATTATGAACGAGTCTGATTGTTTGCTTTAAATAATTTGCATTTTAATGATTAAATATTTTGATTAAATATTTTTAAATTCAAATTTTATATAATAAATAAATATAATATCTCATTAAGACTATTCACAAATATTGACAAAAAAGCATTATTTTAAAATATTATACAGACTATTGTAAGAGATGTGTTATTGTTGTACATTCTTAATGCACTGTATGCTAAGAATAAAATGACTTTATTAAAATTTGCATTTATTATGTTAAATAATCAATTTTTTTTATAAACAAATGTAATAATTTAAATTTGTTTATTAATATCACCAGAAGAATGAAGCTTGTCTCAAAATTTCAGAAGTTTCCTTTTGATGTTGTCCATTTTTGAGATACGGAGGCGTCAATTCACGGTATGCGAGGCAGACACGTCTCGATGTGACATCTTGTCGAAGCACAGCATGTTCCCATTTGTATCTGTCAAAATCATGTATATAATAATTATTAATATCATGCAATATACTTTTGTCTGTAGTATTTAGCTGGACATTATACCTCGCTGAACCATATAAAACCATAAGTGATCTAGCAGGCATCGGCAATCGCACCACTATATTATTATCAATATCCAAAGAATGTGTATTATCGTATATGTCTTTTTCTAGGATGGAATCATAACTTGAAACGTAATCTAAATTGTATCGCGTTATCGGACCATGATAAGGAGTCATAGTCAAAACAGAATCACCGAGAACGTTCACAGTTATTATGCGTTCTCCCCAAATCCAGCAATCATCCACGTGGGGATCTATAGAGGCACCTCGTTCGGGATTATATTCAAGCGTACACTGTTCGACAGTTTTAAAACCATGTAACAATGAAATTTCCTCAAATTTCTTTTGTACAAATTGTGTTGTTTTGGGAAAACCATTAAACGATCCTAATTGTAATTTTCGCTTTTTGAAGTTACATTTTGGTCCAAAATTCTATAAATTAAAATGTTTTAATTTAAAATACATAAGATATATGTTTATTTGTCTAAATGTTTTGAAGATATACCTGTTTTCTTCTACCGCTTTGTGAAGATTGCCAAGGAAGATCATCAAGCGCTTTCATAAGCTCTTCAGCCTCATCTTCCTTTAAGAAATCTAACTGGGACATTTTATATACGTATATAATATTAATTAATTATAAAATATATTATAAGTACTATATAAATGTATACCTTGATATAAACACCAGGATAATTAATCAATTTCCCATCATGATAAGGATGTTTCTTATATTCGTCTATATCCCATCCAGATAATAATTTATCACAATATGGACAATAAATGTAACTTTTGCTTTTCTGTAAAATTATATATAAATAAATATTATTATAGAATAAAAAATAAGATAGATATAAATAATTACGTATTTTAGAAAATTTGTATAATTCTGTAATTTTTGAATTTCTATAAAAGAATTTTTTTCATTTCAATCTATATTATAAAAATTTATGTTCTCTAAGATATGAACTAATGCAGAATAAAATAAGGAATAAAATGTATGTCTCATCTTTTTAAAATAAATAACTGATTTTAATATTTTAATCAGTTAAGAGCACAGATTCAAGACTAGTACCACAGGAAATATCAGAAAGACAGCAACTGGTGAAATTCTCAGGTAAATGTCTTTTCAAAAAAGATCATTTTTACATGAGATAGTAAACAAAAAAATATTTTATGGATTCAATACTTAGAAATTACTTTGTTTTTTGAGAGTACATGTATTGTTTTATTTTAAATAAAAAATACATTAAAACTTTCAACAAAATATTTTTATAATGAAAATTATAATAAGGATTTTTTTGATAAAGCAAGTGATCGCAAAATAGAAATAAAAATATAGATAGAAATATTATATTTTGCCCATAAGCGCTAATTGAATTATCTCTAACTAATTACTAATATATCAATTAATATATATCATATAATCAAGAGTCATCAACTGAAAGATATATATGTATATAAGATATATATATATAAATAAAATTATTCCTGGAATTCATGTCATTTTGTTGTGATTGCGTAGTTATGTCTTCAATTTTTGAAAAAAGAAATACGACTAATTCCGATGAGAAATTCCAATGTCACACTTATTCGATAGGTTAGGGTGCTCCGTATTTTACCTGTAATTCGTTTTTCAAATTCGGTTTCGAAATTTCGTATTCGGTCTCACAAATCAAACAAGAACGTATCCCTTTGCAACCACATGATCGAATGGTCTCCATTATTGTTCTCTTTCTTTTTCAAGAAATATGCAGAAACACTGGCAAAATCACAATATGATGAACGCTTGTGAATGCATGCGAACTGTAAACCTAGCAAAAATCAATTCTTGAAAGCATGACAAGTTATCTTCAATCGATATATCGAATGAATGAATATTTTGTTCTTCAATATATAATAAATCTCAATTCAATCAAGACAAAATCGCTCTTAATTATTATTAATTATAATTAATTTCTAAGGTAGAGAAAGAGAGATTTATTTAATAAAGATTGTTAAATAATGATTGTTTAATAATGATTATTAATAAATATTATAATTTTATTCGTTTATTATAATAAGTAACAAATTTATATTTTAATTTTTCCATTTCGGTCGCTCCTCCTTATTGCAATTGAAAACTCAAGTAATTATCATTATTCAGTTGATTCTCGTTATCACTGTAGGTCACCAACTCGAGATAGCGTTATATTCCAATCTTTAGCGTTACATTCCAATCTTTCGATGATTTCATCATACAGTTGCACATCGTTGCTGTGAGGATGATGTCGAGAATCTGCTTCGTACTTTTGCTGGCACTCTCTGTCAGTTTTGCCAGTAAGTCTTTCTAAATTCTTCTTCGATTGTTGTTTATGAAATATCACTTTATGAAATTCTTTGATATTATTTGCGCAAAATGTATCTCGTTCCTCTGCATATCTTATTCTATCCTTCGTGAAAGAAAAACATTTCAGCAAAAGAAAAGGATTCTTTGTTTTTTCTCATTATTAATTATTATATAATTACTTTTCCGAAATAAACCGAGTTTATATAAATATACAAAAGACATAAAAGATATTACTACATAAAAAAGTTAATCTTTTCCTAAATTAATTATTTTCTTGTGAACAGAAAAGTAAAAAAATTTTTATTAACATCTGAAGAAATTAAATTATTTTTTTAAGATTTCCCTTCTTTAGCAAAAAAATCATGTGTCTTTAATATTATAATTAAAATGATTAAATAGTTAATTAATTAAGATTACTTTTTAATTGAATATTTTAGCAAAGACCAAGTGTCCAAATATTATCAAAAGAAGTCAATGGAGCACTGTTCCTCCTGGAGAAGTTAATTATTTAATAGTACCGATACCTTATGTGATAATACATCACACAGTCACTCCCGAATGTAGTACGCGAAGTAGTTGTACAAGTAGAGTTGACAACATTCGTAGTTTTCATATGGACACAAATGGTTGGGACGACATTGGTTATTCGTAAGCTATAACATTATCTTCATTACGATTATATGAAAATTTTTCGAGTCACTGGAATATGAATCATACTAAATAAATCAAGTAGTTATCACTTTATTTTTCGTTCTTAGATGCCAATAACTTATTGATTATTCTAATTTCGGTGAAACAATCTTAATAAAAAAAATCTTTATTTTTTTTTAAATGTTTGTTATAATTTATTTTAAATATTTATAGCCTATTTAGTTGTATATAAATTCATTATATTGTATTAAAATATAAATAAATGTTTTGTGTACTTGCTTCATAAAATATTGTTTATTTTATACTTACATATATGTCTGTTTGGATGACAGAGACATATAAAGAAGATACTCATTTATTTGATAATTATTGCTTTCGTTTTTTAAGTTTCTTGATCGGCGGCGATGGAAATGTATACGAGGGATGCGGATGGACACGCGAAGGAGCTCATACGTACGGATATAATAAAAAATCTGTCGGTATAGCTTTTATTGGGAATTTTGAGCGTAAGTGTTATCGCAATAAATAGTATGAAACGTGTCTATCACTAGTTTATCACTAGTCCTACTGTCTCATCAGCGAGATTATATCAATATATATTCTTTTGCTACTGTAAATTGCTCTATTCTGATATTATTTTTTTTTTTCAGGAAAAGAAGTTAACCAGACAATGGTAGATATTGCACATCAATTAATCAAATGTGGAAAATCCCAAGGTATTCTTCGAAACAATGTACGCGTGCTCGGTGGACGACAGGTAATTTCAACAGCCAGTCCTGGAAGTTACCTCTACACGAAAATTCAAGATTGGCCTGAATGGAGTAGCGATCCTTAGAGTGTTTCGAAAGTGCTCTCGATTAGATCGAGGTGCCCAAGTTTCATAACAGAGACGAAATATTCTTAATTGTTTAATCTTGTTAAACTTAACTGTAATATAATATTCATTCTCTATAACAGAATTTCAGTTTTTTTAAAGATTTGTAAGATAACTTTGTTATTGTTGTCGCAGCTGATTTATATTAATTCGTGTCTCGTTCGATAGGATTATATAGAATAAGCTGAAGCTTTCTATCGCTGTCTTATCGCAACTCATTAGCAAAATTAACAAAAAGTATGACAAATGTAAGACCGTAAGAAATATACGTCAATATTCGAGGTAATAGTTTGTGTTTTATTATATTACCTTTCTAGCGAGAAGTCCAGCTCCTGATCTAATATAAAAAGAAAGTTCTTAACATACGTTTTTTTAACGCATTAACATTTCAGAAGAACGCATGTAGACGGCGCGGAAATAAATCGTGGAGATTGTGACGAATTTAGGAGATGGAACAGTGTGTCGCAACGTATATCAATACTATTCAAGTTTCATTCTTTTTTTTTTCGATTATTAGGAGATCACGTAATTACTAATATACAAATGATACATTATCACCGAGAATTCTCTTACACAGAATAAATATATTGCGCATATTAGCGGGTTTTTCAAGAATGACGCAATCGAGCCGTGCTTAAGTTTTTTTTCTTTTTAATCATAGTTATTATTATCGTTAATATCCATATAATTATCAATAACTACAGTAAAACACAAAACAAAAAAGGATATAGTGATATCTGTACATTCTCCTTAAATGATTAACGTAAACTTTTTTTTGTATACCTTGTAGCCTACAAATAGGAAGAAACTAAATCATAATATTCACAGATATTTTACAAGATAGACGAGGCCCGCCGACCTGCGCACGCATTGCGTAACAACAGCACAGGAAAACATGTAATCCTGCACCTACATACTATATGACTGGCTGCTGAAGAAAGAGTGAAGGGGAAAACACAGCGCTTTCGTGAAAATAAACGAGACGTCACGCAACACGTGCGCACATTCGTGCCTTATGTACTTATTCATAGCTATAATATATACGCGTTTTCTTGTTTTTTTATCACCTTGCTCGCTCAATTATACCTCTACACTGTACATATCCACAACGCATCTTTTACACTGTACATGCACACGCTCCGCGAGTATCCGCGCTGCCTTAAAGTAATTGTAAACCGCAGGGATGGACGGAACGATAATGATGATGATAATTATAATGCAATTCATCGGTATAAATAAAATTAATGGATTCATCGAATCGTCAGTCATTTCTAAAATTAATAGCAGAACAATGAGATAAGTAAATAAAATAAACGATCGTGTTTCTTGCTCTAATCTTGCAATTATATCTGCAATTTTCATAAACAATATTATAATTGTATGTATTAGAACTATAAATATCCAGATAATGTAACATTCGAATTATTTGAAATAATTAATCTGTTTATCCTTAAAATCCAGATTCGCATTATCTAGATCTTAGTATCCAAAAAAGCTGATCACTTTAAAACTGCTCTCGAATAAATCTAATCCAAATTTGAGTAATCAAATAATTCGATAGATTAAGTATCTGGAATCAAAGGATATCGGCAAATATCGTATTTATAATTTTACTACGCACTGTTTTTCTAATAAAATGTTAAAAAAAAAATTAATTTTTGCTAAAGATGAAATATTTCAGATAAAGATACTGATAATTTATAAAGTATCTTCGCAACTTAGAATTAGAACAAACGGATGCGCATTTCGTCCATCCCTGATACTTTTGCATGAAGATTACTCTCTAGAGGCATGCGCCCTACGCGCAGCAGCATAATATCGTAAATAGATATAAGTTTCTTAATTTATTTAAAATGTTTTTTGACGGCTTGGTGTGATATAGTGTAATCTCTGGTCTATACACATAAGCGCATTTATTATCTTGGACACGAATGCTAAAGAGTCTATGAGTCGTCGTACGACGGAATCGAGGGATGGGGTGTAAAGATAGGTACACTGCACGTGCAAACGAACAATGAAACGAACGAACAACGATCGTGAATTGAATACCGTTAACGTTCTACTCGCATTCGTTGCTCGTTCGTTGTTCGTTCTGCTCGGGTATATCTACCTCTTATAGGATGGAAGTGTGTATGGGGCGTCAGTGGTCAATGAGATCGGTCATACTATTTCTCTCAGTATGACAAATAAGCCCCATTCGTCCTTAAATGTGCAGATTGGTATGCCCTAGCTAGTCTGCTGTAATAACGTTAATAATAATTAATAGCAGCGGTAATAGTAGTGATAGAATAGTAGTAGTAGTAATAGTAAGTAGTAGTAGTGGTAATAGTATAGTGGTAATAATAGTAATAGCAGAGTGGTATAATATAGTACTTTTAATAATAATAATATTAATAATTATAATAATAACAGTAATAAGAATGGGTAATGATCAGTATTACCAGAGCCATTTATAGAAATAAATTAAACGTGAAATAAGATTCTCATAAGTGAGAAGATCGATTCATCGTTTATTTTATTCGTTATATATCCTCCCTCCCTCCCAATTTTCCATTTCTTTATGTACGTGTATGTATATATTTATATATGTGTGAATGTGTGTATTAGAATTACCGACACTGGCAACACTGGAAACACTGGTGATAATAGTAATCATAATAATCATAATGATAAAGAATAAGTAGTAACGTTAAAAATCTTTTTATAAGACGTATGACGCTAAGAGAGTATGCTAAGAGTAATAATAATAATTCACAAATTCGCATCCTGCTTCGAGTAATTATGATACATACGCAAATGGATAGATCTACAAATAGATCGGAAATCCTACTCGGGGTAGCCCAACTTTTCTCGTTTCTCTGTGCTAGATGTCTAACATTGTAATTTACATTCTAACGACACGACCGACGGCGGCAGCAGCAACGGGCAGCAGCAAACTATCAATTACAATAATATAATACATAATTATTTATATAGAGCAGTATTATACAAAAACACATCACATACCGCGCGGACCATTAGTCGGGCATCCCCTTATATGTTTTTACTTTTTGTCACCTTCTTCTTTTTTCCTTTATACGCAATTATATTATCGTTAAATACTTAAAATCACAGTAGTTATGCCCTCGGTGGCTCGCTTATATAATTTACACAGTTTATCATTAATGCCTAGACCTCGCTTAAAATAATTCATGTGTAATAGTGACGAGTGTATGTTAAGGTTCTCCTATTCGTTATTATGCTTCGCAGTCCACTTGTCCATCTAGAGCAACGAATTATTATTGTTCCCTCTACGGGAAGGACGAGCGTAAGTAAGCGTCGCGTGACGAATCGAAGGTCTTGTCTTGAGGGCTGGGGTTGTGCCTGACTCGCTTGTCAGAAAGACCAAGAGTGATGTCGGTCGATCCCACAAACGTTGTCAATGATTGACGCGAGTCACAAGCTGTTCGAAGGAAAAGAGAAGGAAAAAAGGGACAAGAGAACGAAACGAGCTTGCCCGCGCGATATTCATCGAAGAGAGGCACGCACGATGATAACCAGGTGCTAACCTCGCTTCACTGCACAACCTCGTGCCTCGCTTTTTAGGCCTACGATCTAAAGATCGGCTTACTGCCGGATTCCGTTTGATTGTCACTGATACAACTCCCAACAAGGAGTTCTTCCTCTTGAATGCATCTCTCTGTCTCGCACAACAATATGTGTCAGACGGACACTCCAGGCTTCATACCACGTGCGAAGCGTCCTGTGATGCGCGAAGGCGAGAGATATAGTCAGATTATAATCCAGTAGGTCGCTGATTGGCCTCAAACCGTAGCGATGACAATTAATAAATGAGCAATTTTTGCAACTCGGTGATGTAGGTCCGGTGCTATTCTTGCCAAAGTTTCATGTGCGAAATCACAAGATGGGAAAATGTGAACTACATACGCCGCCTAAAATAATAAATTAATTTGTAACATTAAATTTTGATCGCGCACTGTCATTAAAACCAAACAAATAATTAAAAGACAAAATAATACGTAGAAAATAAAATAACTGATATAATAAAACTTTTAAACTTGATAAAAGATTTGAATTTTATAATAATAATTATAGATAATAAAATTTTCATCATGTGAAATACACACACACACACACACGCACGCACGCACGCACGCGCACACACACACACACACACACACACACACACACAAATTTTACCATACCTGTTGCGACCCAGGTGCAGCAATATTTACAATTCCAGCAGCTTGCTTTTGTTGAAGATACATAATGAATCCTGCTTGAAGATTTTTACTTTGTTGCAATACATCTACTTCATCACGACCGCAAGGTAGTGCCAATAACATACAATGTTCATCTTCAGTCTGGAAGATATCAAATGACATTAAAAATTAGTTTATCTTATTTAAAATTTATTTGTAATAAAGATCATCTTTTACTATTTACAAAAAATTTATTTATACAAAATATTAAAATACACAAATTATTTTTAAATACGAATAAATTTAGGATTTATAACATTGTATAATTCTAGTACTATAATCTAGTAAAGAGATTGTAACACATACCTGCATTTTTCTTGCTACGCCCTCGACTTGAGTTTGCTCCAATCTCATCCTTTGCGCTATTCTCAACGGCGGTGTAGAGCCATCGCTGTTACATGGAAGACTATCTCTGGCTACTCTGGGATTGCCAAAGACAAAGTGCATCTGCACCGCTGCTTGATCGTTCTTGAGAGCTAATAAACCTTGCCACATAACCGGATGACGTTGGAGTAGCATTTGAAATGAATCCGCTTGCGGTGGCACCTGAGACGCGTAAAGCGGCGGAGTGACGACCTGATGTTTCCTACATCTATCCGGTGTAGGAGCTCTACCTATTTCAGGTGGAGCCTCGCTGCCAGCCACAGGATATTGAGAACGCAAATGAGCGGGTGGTGGTTCGTACCCATAACCTGCTCTAGCGCTAGCCGGTGCGCCAGATAACGATGGATTACTTCCCGTGTATTGTGATGGAGGGGGTGGTAACGGTCTCATTCCCCCGTATAAATGAGCAATTTGCGGACTGTCGGTAGTACGATCCTGAGGCGTTCTTGTGCCTCGTCTCAGTTCTAAAGGAGGACTGTGACTGTCCTCTATACCAGGTTCGAGTTTTGGATCTAAAGGTACATGCGGAGATCTTGTTCCTGGAATGTGATAAGTTATGCGAGGAGCCGTTAACGCTTCCTGTTGTGCGCGAAGATATTGATATTGGAACATTTGAGAATGCAAGTAGTGGTCACGAACTAGTCCTCCGTAATGGTTGACGACTTCACTCTGTAATAGAATTATTTCCATAATTATTTAAATCAAAATATTTTTACACCAATTCATTTAATAAATACGCAATAACATTTCTTAAAACTTCATGCAATCTGCCAAAATAATCAATAAAAAAAAGCCTTGCTTGATTTTTCACGTAAGTTGCACAAGTGTTTCATTAAAAGAATATTAGAAAGTAAGTACCTGTGAAGTATTAGCATGATGATGGGCAGGTGGAGGCAATGGAGGGCTCTGGGAACGATGCGGGGGGACAAGACCATACTGACCCCCTGGTGGAGTAGCACCCGTACTTCCATGCTAACCGAAACCAAACAGAGTTAGTTTAACACCGTTTTAACGTATTCTGGAGTAATCTTATTATTTTTATTTCGAGTGCAAGATTTTTAAACACACGCGTGAATAAAATTGGTGAAGAAAATTGAAATACAATACTTACCAGTGGAGGCTCGTACGTCGGCATCGGCACATTACGACTTTGCGGACTCGCAGTCGGTACCATAATACAACCAGACATTGGCACTTCCACCTTTTGCGGTTCCATTGGTCCAGTGGTCTGAAATGAGTTTCCAAATATTAATCAGGGCTTAAAATTTGTAACCTATATTTCGAGTTTAAAATGTCTTAAATATTTCTTCGATTACAAAAATTTACGTACAGGAGTTTTCGGTGGTCGGACACTGTTCACAACAGTTGAGATCTGAGGATTGACGAGATGTGGTTGCGTAGGTGAACTCGCTACTGTTCCAATCGGTGGAACCACAGCCTGTAGCAAGTGTGTTTTTGGATTGAGCGGATGAGGTTGTCCATTGATACCCTTTAGAGCGGTAGGCTGCGGTTGATGGATTCTTGATGGTGTCGGAGTACTAACGTTTACACTGGCAGAATGTATATTCATCGGCAGTTTTTGTGGTATGTTCACTATCGTCGATGTTTGTTGCTTAGCCGCTTGGAGAAGATGTTGCTTGGGATTAGGCGGTACCCCGGTATTGTTGAGCACAGGAGACATTGGTTGACCTTGCTTTCCATTCGTTGGAGTCAATGGCGCCTGTTTCGCACGTGGGCTCAAGCTGGGCGATACGACTCTACCTGGTGGTATTTGCAAATTGAGACCCTGTACTGCTTGCGCGGGTGGCTTAACGATGTTCTGTACTATCGTTTGGTTAGGTAGACTTGGAACTACGGGTTTTGTAATAACTTGCTGTTGAGCTGATGTTACTAGCTTGCTGGCGTTCAACACGTGCGCCTTGAGACTCGTAGGTTTCGTTTGCGAAGACGAGGTGGATATCGGTTGCGCCATCGTAGTTGATGCGGTCGTCGCAGTCACGGTAGTCACGATAGTCGTGCCTGTTGTCGAAGATTGTGCAATTGTAATCGAGGTGACTTGTACCACTGGCGATTGTGGTTTCGTAATTACGCTAGTTTGCGGTTGGATTTGTTGTTGAGTTGGTAACGACTGACAAGATGCGTGTTCTATAACAGCTTCTTTCTTCGGCTCTGCTGGTACTAAGACAGAACCCTCGGAAACAAGTTTCGTTCGTGGTGCTTCGTTCGTCGGAGTCGCGCCAGGTAATACGCTGCTTCGAGATTCGACAAGTGTTCTATTGATAGTTTGCGTCTGACCAGTCGACGTAGACACCGGAATGTACTGACCCTCCTCGGATTCTCTCATCGGTATCAACATTCCCGTAACTGGATCGATCAATGTCATTGGCTCGTGTGATACCGTCTTCAACGATGCTGGTGTAACAGTTTGAATCGGTTCTTCTACTTTCGGACTTTCCGGCTGAATCAATTTCGGCTCTTCCTTGATCGGAGTCTCTTGCGGCGCTGCTGTTACTTCCTTCACCTTCTCCTCTCCACTGTCGTCATTATTCTCCGATATTCGCCTCGCTGCTTTACGACTTCCCCTCGGTGATTTGCGAAGTTCTGTCAGTGGCACGATGGATTGCTGCGCTGTACTACGCGGAACATTGTTGTGTCTAGTGCTTCGCCTAGTAGCATGCACATTTCCAGCATTACCGCTGATTAATCCTTTATTCGTGGGTGATCCGCGGACAACATCCTCGATAACATCGTCAACTGTGTTGCGGCTACCGTCTCTTTCAGCCAATCTTCTAGATTTCCTCGTGTTGGCGGCGGGAGAAACAAACTCCTCCGGTGGCACCTCCTTGACTGCGGCCACGGGTGTCACCGGTTGCGCATTCGGTCCCGTTACGTTCGGCCCGGGAGATTTAATAGTGAGAATAAGTCGCGGACGACCTGCGTTGTCCTCTTCGCTGTCATCGTGGAATTCATAAACATCGGCTGGCAACTTATTCTTTTCAACGTGATGTTTGCTACCTCTGGAACTTCTACCACCTCGCCGAGAGACAGCGCTTGCAGTTCTTCCACCTCGCCTGGTGGTAACTCCGCCGCGACTACCGCGTCTACTCTTCGTTCTGCCACGACGACTCCTCGTACACTCGTTTTCGCATGTTTCAACACTTTCATCTTGATCGTCAGCCGAGACAAAGTTCTTTTTACTCTCACCCTCCGTTGACTCGGCGTCGAACCAATCCGACTCTTGCTTGCTGGTGTCATGCGAATCACTATTCATGCTTTCGTTGCCCTGTTGCGCTTCATCATCACCGTCGTTACCTTCACCATCGCATAAAGCGTCAACTTTCTTTATAACGCTTTCGATATTTACCTCTTTTGCGGACCAATAATCGCTATCTTCCTTGCTATCGATTGGATCTTCCTTGGAATCAATAGCGAGAGGATCCGTGCTTGGTTCTTTCAATAGATCTTCTCCTGGCTCTTCATCTAATTCTGCTTCATCAGTTTCCTTTACAGCCTCCTCCTCTTTAATTTCATTTGTAGGTTCCAGTTTTACAGGCGTTTCCGTTTCAAGTTTCGGTACAATCGTATCGACAGGTTCGACTTTAGGAATGCATGGTGCGATCTCCGTATTAATCACTTCTTGTTTTTCTTGTTTCACATCTTCTTCTTTTATACATAGTGGATTCAAAGGCATCTCAGATTCAGTTACGTTATACGTAATTTCTTCCATCGTTTCTTCCTGTTCGACATCGGCTGGTTCCTTCTTTATCTCATCAATCGGTGTAGATTGTATAGGAGGTGTAAGTTGCATCGGTTGAGCAGTTTGATTAATTTGCGCTTCGGCATCTAATTCTAATTGTTGTCCTTGGATTATATGTGGTTCTAAACATTCCGGTGTGGTTTGCTCATTCGGTGGAGTTGACATAGAAGATACAGTGGATGGTACCACTCTGGTTATGATCGTCTGTGGCACTGTAGATACTAAAGGTATGTGAGACTTGACTACTTGAGAGATAGGTGACTGCCTTTGACAAACAACGGGTGTTTGTGGAATGACGCACTTATCGCTGAGCATCGATGATGTCGTGTTCGGTGTTACTTGTTGGGGAACTATAGGTACCACCGTTTTTATCAATGGTTGATTCGAAGAAGAGATTGTTTGTGGGCCTAGAGAATGCACAGATTTGTGAAGTAGATGACCGTGAGCTACGATCACAGGACTTGGCGTAGAAGAGCGAGGTACGTGCGTAGTTAGAAGTTGAAGATTCGATACTTCTTGTTTTTGTCTTGGTGATAGTAGGTTGCTGTCTGTTGTAATGGGTACGGAAATTTGCTTCTGCGTTCTAGGTGACATTGTGTAACTGTCCGTGATGTAAGGTTTGCCAAATACTGGGCTGGATGTGCTAGCGTTAATTTCTATCTTCGCCGTTTCAGGTATATATGTAGGCGGTTGATTCGGCGAGGGAACCTTAGGAGAGGTGGACGCTTTGTTGGTTGGTTCCGGTATAACGGCAGGTGATAATTTCGGTTCATCTAGTCTCTGAGGTTCATTCGGATTTACAGGAAGTAGCGTCTCAATTACAGATTTACCAGAGACATCGCGTGAGTTCTTGACCTGTATGCCGGATGCCAATGGTGGCACCGGCATGTAAGGCCGTGGTGGGATATTCACGGTCAATGGCGGTAAACCGCCGCGTGGATAGCCAGGTGCGGGTGCCACCATTCCAGAGGCATGCTGTATTACAGGCTGTTGAGTCGCCGCAGTCGAATAAATTTGCTGAACTGGCGTTTCCGGTCTATGGGCGGGGATAGGCACGCATACTGCAATCTTAGTAGGTGGTGGCGATGACGGTTTTCTTTTCCCCACGTTGGGTACGTGCGGATTTAACGTAGGATTCCGTGACCATTGTCCGTTAGGTGAAAGCGGCTGAGAAACGCGCGGTGATGGTTGCGACGGTACCAAAGGAGGCATTCTTGACGGGACTAATGGCGGCAACGGTGTTGCATTGGAAGATGAAACTGTCGTGACGTTTTGCATTTTAGGAGAAGCTTGACGCATCGGTACCATTTGAGATTGTGGAGATACAGGGAGCCGTTGATATAGAGGTTGCACTGTGATTGGTGATGGTCGAGAACTTGGAACGGAGAGTGGTTTTGGTACATCACTGATCGGTACGCTACAAGGAACTAGCATAGGTTGTTTATACTGAGGTAGTGGCGGTGACACGGACGTTCTTTGCACCTGTGCTGTTCTCTCTGAACTGGTTACGTCAGTATCTTCGCTAGTTTTTAATTGATGGGGTTTCACGGGTTCTCGTGCCTTATTATGTTCGGTCAAACTCCAAGAATGAGCAATTACGGAAGGTGGTGGACTCTGTGGTTTCGTAACTGCGGGTGGTAATCGTACTTCGATTGACTTCTCAGGCGTAGTTAAAATAGGCGCCATAACAGGTACTGTTTTCGTTGGAGATTTGTAGAACGATGGTATATCGGGTGTCTTTGGAGGTTGCGTAAGATCGACTGTCTCATAATTTGGATCTTCCTCCGTGTCTGTATCAATTTGAAGATCATGCTCGCTTTGTGGAGTATCTGGTTTCATGTCCGCGTCGCCTTCTCCCGTCGAGGCGTTCAGACTCTCGACCGCTTGCTGCATCTCTTCAACGTCTTCCTGGGGCGCTTCAGCCGGTGTTCCAGCAACCCCGTCGGCTTCCGTTTCTTCCTCTTCGCCCTCATAAGAGAAGTCCTCAGTCGAGGCGCCAAACGTTTCTTCGAGCAACGCAGCAACGGCATCCTCCGTTTCTTCTTGCGAAATTGCCACTCGTGGTTTGTCCTCGTTTTGAGTCGGTGGTGTCGTTGATACAGGTACTTCCGGTTCGTCTCTACCACTTCGTGATTGACAATTGTTGTCTCTTTCTTCTGGTTCTGAGATACTTTTCACAGCATTTTCATGAATTGTTTCGTCTATTTCTATTCCAAAACCGGGTATAAGTTTGTCCTTCTTCTTTTCCGACTTAGGAGTCTGAATGTTACTAGTTACAACTGGTGAAGTGATCGACGGCACGGTCGATACATTGGTCACTTTAGGTATAGGACTTAATAATGTTTCTCTAGACGTGGACAAATTGGGTGATACTGTCTTAGATACTAGTGGACTGCTCGCTCTCGGTGGACTAGGTTCGGCACCTAAATAAGGTAATTCACTGCTCTTTTCGTGATGATGGTGATGATGATGGTGATGATGATGATAATCCTTTCGACTACGTTCCTCTTTCGACTTCTTCCGTTTTTTTTTCTTCTCCTTGACTTTTTCCGGCACTGTCGAAGGTGTGGACGGCTCGATGCTATCATTATCATCGGTAAATCGAAAGACATCATGATCATTAGATTCGGTCGTGCACGCGGGGGCGGTCTTCGGAGAGTTCGGTATACGCAAGAGTTTCGCCTCGATTTCTCGCCCGGCTTCAGCTAGATCAACGCTGTTTTCATCTTCCGGCTGATGACGCCGTTTCTTTTCTGTTTTACGTCTCACTCTATCCATGTCGAGTGAGCTACGACCACCGTCGCTATCCGAAGCGTAAGCGCTATTCTCCGACGTCATGTTACCAAATCTGTTAAAAAAGGTGTTAGGTGGAGCATCGTCAACATCATCCGACAGAGGTCCGAAGATATCCTCCATACGTTGAGAATCTCTCGCTTCTTGTCTATTGAGCCTCTTTCGTCTTGCTTTAACTTTATCTTCTCCATTCCGATCACGTCTTTTCTCCTTTTTACTACGTTGTTTCTTATCGGCTCGCATTCTCTCCTCCGCGTTCTCCAATGTTGTTGTGACAATGGTCGTAGCAGCAGTGACAGTAGTTAATTCCGCGCTGTGATTTGGCCGGCAGTCTGCATTCGACATGATGACATCAGCTTTATTCTTATGTTCTACATTCGGTTCGACCTTCAAATTATCTTCGCTCGAGATGCTATTCTTCTGACGTTTCTGTTTCTTCTTGTGCGACTTCTTTCGTGAATCTCTTTCGTGATTATTCACTACTATCGTGGGATGATTCGTACGGAAACCAATAGCGACTCGCTCATCTTCGTCAGACGTACGAGGCTCCTCCTTAATATTCGTATGCACGCTGTTAACGATAACATTTGAGGTTTCTAGCGGATTCTGCTTTTCCTCAGTATCTGCAAAGCCGAGATCGACGTCGCTCTCGAGGAATCTCTCTGTCTTTACAGGCTTTCGGACCTTATTGTTGAATGGTTCCTCCTCTTCGCTTGTGTCTGAATGAATGCGAGATCGCGAGCCCTTTCTCGAGAGAGACTTTGTTCTCGTTGAATCCGATTCAGAAGTAGCCTCATCCTCAGTCAGAGCTTTGCTACTCACTGAATCTCCATCCCAAGATGTACATTGCTTCTTTTCCTCTCGTCTAGCACGACTTTGCTTCAATTGGGAAAATTTATCCTTTAAACGTACTTGACGCTTCTCTTCTTCTAATTTTTGCATGTTTTTCGTTGAACGGGCTTTCACTTTGTCATACATGCTAATGTAAGCAGGCTCGTCATCAACAATATCGAAAATCGAATGTTTTTTAGGCTCGTCACTGTCTGTATCCGTGGCTGATGGATTTCTCGCCACCTGTATTTCGTGAGTAGAGAGAGGACCATCGTCCACATCGCTATGCGAATTTACTGTAGACTGTTGCTGTTGATGTTGCGCGTCTCTGTGATTTGTTCCCACAGAAGACTGCTCAGTCGATGGACTCGAGTCGTTTTTTTTGGAAAGTTCCAATCTTGACAGAAATTCTTTATCGGATTCGTGTGAGACTCTTGGGCTACGCTCTCTCGACTCTTTCTCTGATCGATTCTTTTTACTCCTTTGTTTTTCCTTGTTTCCGCTCTCCCTCGAATTGTTTTCCCGCGTCGATTCGCCATGCGTTCCGTCTCTGCTATCTTGCGTTGTACTTTCCTTACTGTCACGACTCTCCCTGCTCTCTCGACTAGAACGATGCGAATCATTACGATGCTTGCGATCTTCGGATCTCCTGTTTTGCTTAGACCGGTCTTTGCTGTCTCGTCGATGATCCGAAAGTTTCACACGCTTAGCATCTTCGTCTGTGGGGCAATCTTGCGATGAACACCTACGCTTGATTGGTACCGGTGCCGGAATAACCTGATTCTGTGATTGCAAAGTAGAAGTATGTAGATGATTCTCAGTCGACTGCCGTCTGTTATCGTCACGTTCTCTCTTCTCTTTGTCCTTTTCTTCACGATCTCTTCTCTTTTCGCGTTCGACTTTCTCTTTCTCCCGCCTCTCTTGATCTTCGCGTTCCCGTCGCTTTTCTCTTTCATGTTTTTCCCTTTCAAGTTTTTCAAGTTTCTCTCGTTCTTCTTTCTCGCGTTTCTCCTTTTCTATCTTTTCTCGTTCTTCTTTTTCTTTTCGACGTTCACGTTCTAGTCTCTCTTTCTCTTCTCTTTCTCGTTTTCTTTCTCGTTCAATTCGTTCCTTTTCTTCTCTCCTTCTTTCTCGTTCTAATCTATCTCGTTCTTCTTTTTCTCTTCTTTCTTGTTCTTCTCTTTCCTTTTTAAGACGCTCTTTTTCTTGCTTTTCACGCTCCAAACGAATTTCCCGTTCTTTTCTTTCACGTTCTTCGCGTTCTCTTCTTTCGCGCTCTTCTCGTTCTTTCCGTTCTTGTCGTTCTTTCTCCTCTCGTTCTCTCCTTTCACGTTCGATACGTTCCTTTTCTCGTCTCTCTTTTTCTTTAAGTTCATTCTCTTCCCTTTCCTTTCTCTCGCGTTCTCTTTCTTCCCGCTCTTTTCTATCTTTTTCCTGCCGTTCCTTGTCTTGTCTTTCTTTTTCTCGCCTCTCTTCGTCTTTTTCGCGTCTTTCACGTTCTTCTTTTTCTTTTTTCTCTTGTCGATCACGCTCTTCCTTATCTCTTCGTTCTTGTCTATCACGATCTTCTTTATCTCTCCTTTCTTTATCTTCTCGTTCTTTCCTTTCGTATCTTAGTTCTTTGTTTTCTTTAATGTCTCTATTATGATTATCCGTGTTGCCGATATCACTTGCAACATTTAAACTGTCATCCTTATCTTTGCGATTTCTTTCAATGTCGGCTTCTTCCTTTCGTGATCTTCTTTGACAATCTTTTCCTTTATTATGTTTTGACTCTCTGCCATCCTTTCCGTCGCGGGAATCTCTGCTCTCTCGACTGCTACCGCTCGTTTCTTTCTTTAAACGAGAACGAGTCAAATCTGTGGAAGTTGTGGATAATGAGGATGAAGAGGAAGAATTGGATGAGGATGTTATGGAAGACGGTGGAGCTATCGAACTGATAGTAATCATGGAAGATACTGTGCCTGTTACGGACATCGTTGTTGTTGCTGCTGCTACCGTTGACAAGGTTGTCGCAACAGGTACCGCTGGTGTTATCGCAGTCGAGAAGGCATCTGTTGATACTGCAGTCACCGTGGGCGATGCAGTCGCAGAGATGCTCAATCCCCGTGTCGAGGCTCCAAGAGTGTGAATGCTACCTATGCTACCATTGTTGCTTAGAAGACTACTGGCTGACGCTAAACCACTACCGTTGCCACTACTGGCTGCTGTTCCACTAATGAGACCGATTGGTAGAGAAACCGGTGGTAATTCAGGACTAACTGTCTTGATAGAAGTACCAGGTGTAATCGGTGTCGCCGGCGTTGGATGTATGCAATTATGTTGCACTATCCGCGGATCGGTCTTCAACATCGACGATGCCATCGAGGTCGTCGTCGCGGTCAAACTTGCGGACAATGACGTATTAATGCCGACTTGACTAACCGAAATACCGCTGGTCGGCTGTACCGGCGGATGACTAGGAAACGGATACTGCAGACAAACTTTGCTAGTACAGCCACTAGTGGTAAGACCAGCGGTACTCCCGATCATAGAACTAACGCCAATAACACCAGTAAATTCCCGCGGTTCGTACTTTTCACTGAAGTTCTCCAATCGTTTAGAGTCTTCATCGAACACGCTTCTTTTCGCGAGAACTGATTTCACTATATCAGAAGGTTGCACTTCATGGAGATCCATATCGAGCAGTTTATGCCGAAATCGGAATCTTTCTGAAGCACTCGCATCAAGTTTTGCCAGTGCATCACCACCAGCAGCACTCAATGCTCTCGAACCAGACCACTTTTCGTACTTTTCATCCAGAGAGCGTATTCTCTCCTCCAGACTAGGGGACTGTGGCGCTGTCTCGCTGTCGGAACTGGTTGGACTCGAGCTGGTATGTCTGGGAGGCGGTGAAGCCGGTGGTTGTGGAGCGGCACGAGGACTGGGCGCAGTAGACAAGCTGGCACATGGCGGACTAGCAACTTTGGCGAGGCTGGCACTGCTCGATCGAGTGCTGCTGCCATTATTGTTATTACTACTGCTTGTATTGTTGTTATTGTTCAACATTTGAGCCGCAAATCTTGGTAAAGGCAGCGACAATGGACCTTCGTGACTCCTTTCTCTAAATCGTCTTGGTTCGCTAGGTACTAAATTCTCCGGTCGCTCATCAACAAGAGGAGTACCTGGTCGAGATCCATCATGATGTTCGTGATGCCTATAAAAAAATACAGTTATTTTATTAGTTTTGATAATTTTTAAATGCTTTTTTTCTATTTTGTTTAAATATTAACACAGTTTACCTGCTAGTGGCATCCCGACGACGTTTACAAGGTCCAGGACCCCTGCCCTCGCAACTACCTCTCCTTGTGCTATGATGCACCACTACTTTGCTGTCACTAACGCGCCTAAAATCCATGCTTTTTCTACTAGAGTGCGAGGTAACGAGTATCGACGCGATTTCTGGCTCGTCATCTTCACAAAGTATTGTCGTCGACGAACTGTCAAGTTTAGCGCGTTTCTTCGGCACAAAACCAATCTCGTCGCCACTACTGTGACATTCTTCGAGTTGTTCCAATAAATGGACGCGCTCCTTTTGAAGATGTCGAATGTCGGGTGGAGGTAATAATGGTGGCGGTGGCGCAGGTGGATCGACACTCGTAACGACGCTTTGCACTGTGTGACGTCGTGATGGTGGCGGGCAATCGTCATCGTTGAGTTTGCTGTCACTGAGTACACTGCTCTGATAATCGTCGTGACTTGCACCGCTGCCTTGACTAAACTCGTCGTAGCTACGAAACCGTCGCGACGTCGGTTCAGCATAATCACCATCATAGTAGGAATCCTGATAGGATCGTCTACTACTTCGTGACATCGCTGTTGGATGGGCTGGACTCGCACCAGGTGTACTGCCTCCAGAAGTTCGCGAGTAATTTGCCGTTCTTGATCGCGGGGGCGTGTCATATCGTGTAAATCTGTTGCTCGAACTCGACACCGTCACTGCCGAATCGAAACTACTACGCTCCCGCCTAGAAGGAATCCTTCGAATCACGAATGCAATCGTTTTATAAGTTCTTGATTGTAACTCGTGAACTTATACATAAGCATGCATTGATTTTATTAATAAACTATCAATATGATCTAACAAAATATCAAATAATTTAGAATAATTAGAAATTATTTCAAATAAAGATTGTTAAATATAAAGATTGTCAAATATATATATTAAAAAAATTTCTTGTTTTATTAATATTATAAACATTTCATATTTTATCGAGACATTTCATATTTTATCAAGATATTTTTTAGCTATAAAATTGATTTATAAAGAAAGTATACATACGTCACGTCAAATGAAGATGCTGGCGAAGGCCTCGAGTCCCAAGGCTTTTCACTAACATTTCCTTGACGCTCGAGATGTTCGTAAAATGTTTCCTGACATTCCCTTGAGGCAAAATCGACCTGCAAACGGCGACCACGAAGTGCAGCTCCCCGCATTTCTTTTACGGCAGCTTGAGCGCAACTTATTTGATCGAAAAAGACCAGAGCATGACCACGCTCACGATCTACCACTACCTGAGTTATCGGTCCAAATTGATGAAATTGCATGTTTAAATATTTCTCGGACATGCAATCTAAAAAAAGAAAAAATATTTAATGCCATGTTTTGATATTGTAGCAAATTTTTCTTTTTTAATATCTCATTTTTGCAAATTTCAATGCTACTATCTAACTTTTAATAAAATACTTTTAATAAAAGCTACTGGCACATCGTTCTATTGTATTTTGATAAATAACTGTGCTTTTAATATTTCTTACTAGTACATAATAAATATAATAAAAAATGTAATAAATATAATAAAAAATATAAAAAATATAATAAAATACCTCCGATACCATCAACCCAAACGCAGGATGTGGGCATCGACTTTCCGAATCCAAGTTTAATTCGATTCGCACCTAAATGTTCGCCATCCATCGATCTCATCGCTTTAACAACACTACCGATATCCGAATATTGGCAAAAAGCATAACTTGACACGGCGCCTTGTTTTTTAATATCAATTTCCTGCAAACGAATATAACGGAATGTTCGTCTTAATGTTTATTAGGCTTAGATATTATTTTTAATTGGCTTTCTCATTTTAAAGTTTTATTCAGATGATTTTGCTTTTTATTCAATTTCTATACTAACATCATAAACAAATATTCCAATTTCAAAACAATTTGAACTCACTATTATTTCGCCGAATGGTTCAAAATGCTTCCTGAGTTCGGATGCGGTAACGTCCTTCTCGAGGTTACCGATAAACAATGTTCTTGTTGCTTTCGGATGATACTCATCGAGTTCTGCCTCGTATGGCCTAAACTCATTATCTTCCACATCATATCCTTGATAAGGGGCTACTTCAATTTTGCATCCAAAAAATAGCTTATCTTGCGAAACTTCGAGAGCTTTCTCCACGTCTTCGGGTTTCTTAAAACAGACTAGGGCATATCTGTCGCCGGCTGCACCGACGACCTTCACCCACGTCACCTTTCCGTGCTTCTTGTACTCGTGGAAAAGGCCATCCTTGAGAGAAGTATCGCTGCTACGTGCCGGCAGATTTCTAACGCAGATGGCCAACGGCCTGCGATCCTCCGTGACGGCTACGTTGCTGGTGCGATGCGGAGAGCTACCGGGCGACGTGCTACCCCCGGAAGAGCTGCCGCCCGAGCTACCGCTTCGACTGCTGCTGCTACTTCCGGAACGACTACTACCGCTTGGCGAACTGCTCCCACTTCGTGATTTTCTTCGCTGTTTCTTGTGCTGTCGCAAAGCACCAGTGCTACCGCTACCACCGCCTCCAGCACCTCCTACAAAAGAAGAATGTGATTAAAATTAAATGGTAACGTGGTAAATATGAGAAAGAGAGAAATATGTATTTGTTATTTTTCTTCATGCAAAATATTTACAGGTTGTATCAATTAAATTTCCATATTTTTTACATACTCGGCATCGAGCGATTTCTATCTTTAATATTCCCTTAACGCTCAATTCTTATTTTAATTTTCAACACTCAAAGGAGAAACAAATATATAAAAGCTACACGCGTTTTTTATGATGATAAATAATTCTTTTACTGGATTAGAATGATTACCTTGTTCGTCTTGGTAAGCGTCATTGGTGGCGGGCGAAGGTGGCGGCGGTGCACCGCCGTACCTCGAACTCGTCGACTCGTATGCCGACCAGGACGACGGCGGCAAACTTCCACGATGTCGGTCTAAGTGGGGCGGGGGCGGCGGCCCAGAGACGTACGGGCCGGTCCTCGGGTATAGCCGATCCCTCGCCCTGCTCGATGTCACGTGATAAGAACTCGTAGGTGGTGGACGGCTGCGGGATATGTAGCCGCCAGGGTCCCCCGTCGATGGATCCGTCGAATGACTGCCGACGCCGCCGCTGCCGCTGCCGCCGCTGCCGACGACGCCGCTCCCGGTGCCAACCACTCGGTTGCTCCTCTCGCTACCGTAGAAGCTGCCATGGGAACCACGTGAGTCGAAATTCTCGCTTCCCCTGTCTCCTCGTTCACCGCCGCCGCCGCTACCGCCGACCCCGGCACCGGTGCTCCCGCCACCGCTGCCGCCACCGGAAACGCCGCCTGTTCCGCTGCCTCCTCCCCCGCTGCCGCCGCTGGATCCATGATCCTCTGAACTTCTGAAAGACGAAAAAACTCTGCTTAGTCATCGACCAGGGAATGGCCGTTAGTACTCGGGTCAATGAAAAGTCGCCACGAAATACATTCGTCACTCTTCCTCTTCAGGATTGTTTTATTTATTTAACAAGTCATGCGATGAAGAAATACTGTTACAAGTTAGATCTGCTTTAATTAAAGAAGAAACATATTTGTTTTCTTCTATTTTTAAAGGCGTTTTAGCTTGTTAGAGAAATATTGCCATCAGTTGTATTTATTGCCTTTGAAATTGAGTGATAATTCACTTTGATGTAATAATCTTTTATTATTTTCAATCTGGATTTTATCGTCGTCATTTCATCATTTTGTTCGTTACTTAATCTTATTTGTATTAATCAAAGATCAAAGAAGATTAACATAGCAAAGATGTTTCTTTAAAAAAATGACGCTGAACCGAACTAATTTCATTTAATTCAGATTTCATCTACAGTTGCTTTTTAATTATGTGCAACATTACAAAAAATAGAATTTTCATATGTGTTGTCTCATTCTTTTTATATTACAGTCATTCCAATACGTTAGAATGTATGTCTAATTTCATATTCATATGTATAATTAATTCATATGTATAATTAATCTTATTTGTTTTTCTTTAAAAATTAATATGATACTCGATTTACTCGATGACTTGCATATTTCAATGACAATTTAGATATAAAACTAGATGAATTTGTATTTTTAAAAAATTCGTATTTAAAACGGAAAAAGCGAGCACGCATATAGACCTCGCTCAAAAATATGACGTAAATAATAAAAATATTAAAAAATGGAAATTATATCCATGAATATAAAGTGTTTAGTATAAATGCGTTTGGTAGAAAAACATCCAAAGATGCCGAATAATAGAATTTACTTCACTTCATTGAAAAATCACAATACTTACATTTCTTATAAAACTGATATCATTTTTCTTTAACATTAATATTACAATACGGAAAATTTTCAAGACAAGATAAAAAATAAAAAATAAAAAACAGATGAGTTTTGTTTTAAGATTACAAATGAATTGAAGAAGTCATACTTATTGTTTAATTTTAAGTAAATTTTAATAGAATTAAATTAACATTAAGTTTTATAATATCTTTTAAAAACTACAAAAGATGTACATTAAATTAAAAATCTTAAGTGTAGAAAAAACGCATCTAATTTTTAATAAGAAGAAATATTGTATTCAATAAAAGATGCTTATTATCAAACGTTCTGTATAATTACTGTACTGGATACAAGAAAACTATAACATTCATAAATTTTGCGATGAGAAAAGAAGTTAACTTTACTGTTAACTTTCAACTGTGCGTATAAAAATAAAATGATAGTTCGTGTCGTATCAGTCATGCGAGAGAAAACAAGAAAAGAGAACGATTAATAATAATAATAATAATAATATTACGTAAATTCCATTGAAATATTTAGATATTCCAGCGGAAAGTCCGAATATTAAAATGATACGAATATTTAAAATGCAATGACATATTTGCGTTTCAATCATCCCTGAACCTGCGAACCAATCTTCAATTTTTCCCATCTTTGCTGCAATTGTAATATTCATAAGATTAGATTTTTCTAATTTTTCATTTTATTTAAATTCTCAATTTAACTCTAATTTAAAAATTATTATATAGATACGCAAAACATATAAAATGTGAATCAAGTCAAATTCGAATATCCTCATCAATATGAAGTTAAATTAAATTCTTCGACAACTTCGAATGATTCTAAAATTGTTGAATTTCGAAGTTATTTTATTTTGGTAGCGCGAATATATTAATAACACAATATTACAAAATTATCTGCGATTAAAAACAAAAAAATTAAATTTCGTGCTATGAAATTTTACATAACCAAATGATACTTGATATTCCGAAATCATTGATAATATATATTTGAATTTGGATTCAACTTCATTGAAAAAAATTCAAAATATTTAAGTAATGACAGAACTGACTGTTCGCACATTTTACAAAATAATTTTAACGAATAAAATGCAGCAAGGAAACACTTGATTGAAAACGGAAATCGAATTTATAATTCGCAAATTTCGTCATCTTGATAGGACTTTATTCGATAACGTTGTTATAAATATATTCTAATACGCCTCGATCAAAAGTTGCAACTAAACGATCGACCATTACAATAGAAACTCATCAAACGATGTATATAATTACGTAAAAAGAATAATAATCCCTTGATTAAAGTACATTATGATGAATTTAATCGTTTTAATAGTTCTTTTACATTTTAATGTATGTCATTATGGAAAGATCATTAATACATATATTTGAAGATAAAACTTATTAAAAATTGTTCGATTATCTGCTCAGGAAGTAAATTATTTCACAAAATATCATATATTTTTCAAAAATTACAATAAAAAATTATTCATTATTAAAAATAATTTTTTTCAAGATTATCTGCCGTAAACAAATTTTTCAGTTATTTGCAAAAAAAGAGTGAAAAGAAAAAAGAAGAAAAAACATACTTTAAAAGAAGTAAATTATTTCACAAAATATATTTCTATTCTTCTATAATCAGTTATTATATCAGAATTGTATTTTTAAATTAATATTACAAAATGTTAATGATTCGAAATATTCAAACTCATTTTCTGGGGAATTTTGTTCTTTCAATTGTCGTAGCAAATGAGTGACATAATAAACTGTTTTATTTTAATTGAAAATTAGGTCACCATCGTACATTCTGATATTTTGCGCCAATTCGACAGCAGTAAGTACAGTCGACGTTGCGGAAATGTTTTCGCATTTAAGCGAACTTGGTGGAGTACAAAAGAAATCACCATGCAACATAAATATCTCAATCCCGGCATTCATATACGGCCAGGTGAGACGAACAGAGGCGATTGAGATGGGACGAGTCGAACCGGGCTCGTAAATTTCTGACTACGCCACTGACAGTTAACGCTCTCTCTCCTCTCTCCTCTCTCCTCCGCCGCATACCCTTCCCGCTACAGTCGTCACGCTTCGACAGTTACTACTCGGGCGATAGCGCCCGCGCAGCCGTCGGGATGTGGCAACATCGCCAGCGACCACGTCGTCACGGTCACCTGACTTTTCGTGGAAATGCGACGCCGCTATACTCTCCTCGGTCGCGCGCGCGTGAATATAGGCGTGCAGGCGTGTAGCGTTTTTTCCTCCTTTTTTCCTCCTTTTTTTCCCACTGCTCCTCTCTCTCTCTCTCTCTCTCTCTCTCTCTCTCTCTCTCTCTCTCCCTCTCTCTCTCTCTCTCTTCTCTTTTCC
>Ga0157364_1000381_pt1 | contig 28605 bp, 27 predicted proteins | sample AttsexASBM2_FD_111476 | JGI IMG/M metagenome (GOLD analysis project Ga0157364, IMG submission 111476) | Fungus gardens microbial communities from leaf cutter ant in Ribeirão Preto, State of São Paulo, Brazil - Atta sexdens ASBM2 | ecosystem: Host-associated > Fungi > Mycelium > Unclassified ... | reverse complement strand
AGAAAATAAAAGAAAAAGAAAATAAAAATTATCCATGTCCAGAGCGTCTCATAACAAAATTCAATTAATGGCAACATCTAAAGATCTTTGAAAGTTTTTCAATGAATATTTGAATAATTCAGTTGAATTCTAAGATTGCTCTAGTAACAAAAAATAGTATTTATATGCTCAGATAGATAAAGAAACAAAGAAATTTGATCTTATTCCACTCTATTCTAACAAGATATCATGAGACTTCAGTAAGAAAAAGGAATATAATAACATCATTAAAGAATAATGAAAGAACTTTAAGTCATCAAATCTCAAGAGAAGAAGTTTCCTTAATTTACTCAATAACAATTATTTAGATATCAAGCCTTCTTATATGAAAAAAAGGCCATAGATTGAAAACTTTGGATTCTCCAATTTATTATGTGCTTGAGCTACTTAAACAATCACTAATCATGCTCTAATAAGAGAATACTGACTTTGCTTTTTCCCAAAAAAGAACTTTAATTGTCCATGCAGATCATATCCTATCAAAACAAGATGTCATATCCTCTATGATTATAGAAGATTTAACAAGGGCTAAAATCCAGAAAGAGAAACTATTTCTCAATTCATATTCTTTTTAGAATATAACCTGAATGCTTTTTCTTTTGGAAAAAGTATTACATGAGTATGCAATATTGTTATGACTTTAGTTTTTATTTTTCTTTCATTTTTTTCTTTTTCTCTTATTTTAGTTCTATTTAATATAGTTACATTATAACTACTATAGTCTGCCATTGTACTCTATATAATAAATTATTGATTTTTAAAAAAAACAGTAAAATATGATGTGATATCATGTATGATGGTTAATGTTCTCTCTTATTACTATCTTATATCTTGTATAGTAGTGCTCATAAGAGAATTAGCAAATATATACTCTCCACTTCAGCAACTAGTTCAAAACCTTCTACAATGGCCAATTTACTATCTAATATAGACATGAATATTGATATCAATATTATTAGGGGAAGATCTGCTTCTTCCAGCAAGTTGAATTTGAGAGAGTCTTCAATTCTCTCCAATACATTTTCTTCTCTATACTATGAAAAAATGAAAGGAAACAACAATCTTCTGGATGAAGATGTCTAGGATCCAATTGACAGCTCTCAATTGTTTTATGAGAAGAATGTTGAGGTAGATGAATCTATCATTATGACAACTAACAAACATTTCCAAGGAGGTTCACAATGTGTTCCAGATAAAGCACTAGTTCTTAAGAACACACCCAAACCATGAGGTGAGGATGTTAATAATAATACTAACATGTGTCTATTATATGACATCATCAACATACAGTTACCTTATGATGTAAATTAGGCAACTGAACAAGATTTGTAAAATAGAAATTTCTAAGTTATTTTACTTCATAGTATACTTAAGCATCTTCCTTCAGTCTCCAAGAACATCAAGGAGTCTTTGCATTGCATGACTAAGTATGTTGAAAACAAGAAAGTCAAGAAGAACAAAGCAAACAATGTTCTAGACCTAAGTAGTATAGGCAAAGCTATCTGGAATTTTATTTCTGCCTTTTATAATTTAGAATAGATCTCACTCATTGTTGATAAAAACAATCATTCTTTCAGACAGAAAGTTGCAGCTTAGTTTACTCCAAGACTTAGTGAAATCAAGACAAACAACAAGAGCTGAAAGAGAATGGACAAGCCTACTAGTTTTGTTAAATTGCTTCCTTCAATTTTGGCTAAAATGCCTAAAGAAGTCAATAAAATTTCCAAATTCTTCAAAAAGAATAATTAACCAACTGAGAAAAAAAAACACAAAAAAATCATATGCACAAGTGTCTTTTTTAACTATCAATACAAGGAAAGTTCTCAAAATCAAAGAAATATTCCCAAACTTATAGGCAAAAAAAAAAAACATTCAAAAAATCATCAATGGCAAAGATAAGCCTAAGCTAAGAATCAATATGATAACAAGGCTTTATATGATATCCCAAAGATGTTTAGACCAATTATACTACTGAATACACTCAGCAAACTTATCAAAAATATCACTGGTAAAAGGCTCCAGTTTCAATCAATTTTCAAGAATGTAATTCATCCTTGTTAACTAGGTGGATTAAAACAATGATCTACCTCTGTATCAGAGTTGTGAACAATGGACTTAATTTTATTCTATTTTTCTTTTCTTTTATGTTCCTTTATTTTATTTTGAATTTCTTTTTCTTTTCTTTATTTTTGACATAGGTAAGACTCAGGGTCACACAAGTCACATGATTATGTGATGCAAAGAAACAACATAGAAGGTTCTAAAAACAATGATGTCATATAACATGGTTAATACATATTAACCTCAAGGCGAATACATAGTTATTAGAGTAGGGCTAAAGAAGTGTAGCATGGACCACCGGTAGTTGGTCTATATAAGGTAGACATCTTATACTTAGGAACTCTATCAAGTTTCCTTGTGTTACTTAATACAAGAGTATGTCTTTCACTTTAACATATAAAAGCCTAAGTCATAACACTCTGATGCTAAGATTGTATTAATCTATCTTATCCATGCTGACTGGGTCAAGAATCTTCTAACTAGTACCCTGGTGTTTGATATTGTGCACTTCTTCCCATCTCTCAATCATCAATTACTTTTGCTAATCTAAACAAAGTTAGGTTTGATTCTAAAATTTCTCAATTTTTCTGAAATTATTTAATAAATAAAAAAAGTATTTTTGGAATAACTTTTCTTCTTCTCTTTTCAATGTTGATATTGGGGTCAAACAGGACTCTACTTTATCTTCTATTTTATTAGTATTATATTTTTTGCCTGTTTTTTATATTTTTGAAAAAAAGATTTAAAAATCTAAAAATTCTGATTTTTGTTATCTTTTTTGTAGATGATGAACTTTTTGTTTCTCAGGACAAATCTTTTGATGTTTTGAACTCCAATCTCTTCTGCAGTTACCAAGTTATATCTTCTCTTTTTGAACATTTTGAACTGGTTATTGAACATGGGAAAACAGAAGTTTTCCATTTCTCTAGAGTACATGGAGCTTTCAATTCTCTATCATTGGATCTCACCATCTTAGGAGGTCTCATTCTTTGTCCCAAAGAAATGTGATACTACCTGGAATTTATCATCAATAGAAAGTTGAATTTTTAACAACATATTAACTTTTATACAAACAAGGCAATATCAACTATTAAAAGCATAAAAATGCTTGGAAACTTGTTGAGAAGACTTATCTCTTCTCAAAAATGTCTTCTATACAGATCTTGCATCTTACCTATTTTACTATATGGTTTTCCATTATGGTACTATAACAAAGCTCCTTTGGCCTATTTACTTAGGAACATATAATGGAGAGCTACCATATGGATATTAGGAGCTTTCCAAACTTCTCTCTCATTTGGCATTGAAGCTATTGTAGGCCTTATCCCAATCTATTCACACTTGCAAAAACTTAGTGATAGACTACAACTTAGAATGCAGTCACTACCATCTAACCACATTATCAAATCTATGTTGGAATCAAGACACTCAAACACCAACAACAATCATCATCTATTACTTGAAAAGCTAACTCCCAAACAGCAATTGAATATCAAGAGTCCTATTATAGATGTGAACAACAGATTGAATAGAATTTTCCATTCTTTTTATTTATTAGATAGAAAAAATGAAGAAAGCAAAAGAGCACACATTTGTAAACTTGATGAACTCATACTCTAGGCATTAGATAAATTAAAAATAGCTATTATTGTATCTGATATGAGTATTAAAAATCAAGTAGCCATATCAATCACTCATATTTATGTCTATGATAATCCTGTTATCAAAACTCTTTATCACATGATTAATATCACTTCTACTGAGGCAGAACTTCTTGCTATCAGGTATAGCATAAATCAGGCCACCTAAGTAGTCAACATAAATCACATCATTGTTATCACAGGCTTAATATATGTGGCAAAGAGGATTTTTGACTTATTAATCCATCTGTATCAAGTTCAATCATTATTAATCTTTAAAGAACTTAGATAATTTTTCAATAAATATCAACATAATTCCATCAAATTTTGGGACTGTCCAAATCAAGATAAATGGTTCTTACACAATATCATTAACAAAGAAATGAAGAAATTCAACCTTATTCCTATCTTCTCATACAAATTCTCATGGGAGTTTATTAGAAAGAGCGAATGCAATGAAATTCTCAATATCTAGAAAATGACATTCTAAGTCTCAGATACTAAAGAAAGACATTTCTTAGAACTTCTTGATGAAAATTCAAATATCATCAAACTGACTTATTCTAAAGGGGAATCATGGCTAAAATTCTTTGGTCATTCAAATTCACTATGTACTAAAGCTTCAAGAGCCATTATCAATCACACACCCATGGAAGAATATTATCTTAGATTTTTTCTTCAAGAAGAATTTGTATGTCTGTGTGGACAATATTCAATTAAAATGAGATAATATATCCTTCATGAATATAGAAGGTTTAACAACTACTGGAATTCTAGACAGAATACAATAGCTTATTTCACTCTCTTTCTAAAGTTTAACAGCAATATCTTCTTATTTAGAGAAAGCATTACTTAGTCAAATTGCACACACTTTTCTTTAAATAAATCTCGTTTTATTTATTCATTTTATTCTTCTTTTTTTCTTTTCTTTTCTTTTCTTTTCTTCTTCCTTCTTCATGTTATTTGTGTTTACATGTATATAGTTATATTATGGTTGTCATAGACTATTCTCATGTCCTGTGTAATAAATTGCTAATTTAAAAAAATTTCATGCATGATAGTCACATATGTTACAATTACATGTCACAATCATATGATACAGAGAAGATTATAAAAGATTCTGAAACAGATAATATTATATAATATAGCAACAATATGTTGGCCTTATAGAAAGTATATAGACTTTAGGATAAGTTAGTTATAGTATGTGCACAGACCATAGTCTGTAGTATATAAGATAAACTAGCTTGTAATAGAAACTCTATTAAGTTTTCTTACATTTGTTATATCCTAATCTAGCCACATTTGTCCCAACTCATAAATAATATACTCTTTCTTATTTATAATTTATAATTTCTTCTAGTATAGATCACATCCTCCATTTCATCTCAGATGTCCTTACTAGATTCTTAACAACTCTATAGATTCTTATCTCAGATATCTGAGGATTACTAGAACTAGAGTAACTCACTGAACAGTCTCTATTCTTAGATAACTATCCTAGATATCATACTTGATGTATATGCTAGTAGTTACATTGTAATAGACTCGTTTATTAACAATATTCTGGGTATCTCTTCTAAAATATATGATTAGTACAACTAGTAAAGATATAGTACACAAGCTAAAGCCAAAGATCATTCCAACTCTTGTATTTCACATATTCAGATAATACAAATTATCAAATCTTGGATAATGAGATGCAAACTGTGTTTAACAGTATTACTCAATACAAGAGTTGTTTTTTATTCTATCATTTGAACTTAGGTTATAACAAATAAGTGTGTCAACTTAATATTAGAGATTAGTGTTGATAGTATATATTAGAGCAACTGAGAAAAGTCTGCCAGGTTATATAAAGTTTGTGATCTTTAGGGAAATCTAAGATTATATTATGGAAACTATTAACCAAATATTACCTATCTTCAGAAAAATCTAAGAGAATGAAATGAGATTTATTAAAGATAGCTAATATTCTAAATACTCTACTATCTATTGCAATCTAGTATGATAATGCTAAGCTAATCATCAGAGTGATAGCATGGAGATAGTTAGGAATCTAAGTTAAAATATTTAAAACATTATCCAAAGAAACAGGATATATTTAGAGTAATAAAGAACTATTATAACTTATAGATTGCACTGGAAAGCTCCAAATGAGAGCTATTCACATATATGTGGAATATACAAAAGTGACAACAGATTACTAGTCAAAAAAAAATCTTGTATAAGATTTATACAAAAGAATTTAATAGAGTTCTTAGTATAATATATTTACCTATATATATGCTAGGATAATAGTTTATACACAACTACATCTAACCTGCTATAAAAGCCATATGTTATATATGAGATTAATATATAGTAAACATACTATATAATATTATTATTTCAGAACTTTCTCTGTCTTTCTATGTGTCATATGATGATGTGACAGTGACATGTGACAGACATGTGACAGTTGCAATATCATACTAAATCCTAACTCTAGATCTTCAAATAAGAAAGAAAAATCAAGTCTACTATTTTCAATTCTAATATTACTTTTCCTTTAAGGTTTCTCTCTATCTTTCTTAAATACTCCTCTCTGAACTTCCCATTGTTCTATTTATATAACATCTTTGCTATATACTTTTCTAGTATTATATACTAAGTCCATCTGTTTAAAAGCCTATTCTTTACAGCAGTAATGTCTTGTTAAAACTCTAACAAAAGTTCATCTTCCATAATAGTCTTTTACAAGATATTCCCACAGTAGGAATATAATCAAGTCTAAACCTCATAATTACTCTATCTTTCATACAAAGATACTTCTTTCTGACTCAGCTTTCTATGGTAGAGTTTCTCTATTTAATCTCTTTCAGTATTTCATCACTGAAATCTTTACTTGAGGCTGTACTCTAAAACTCCTAAGTTTCTTTTTTCTATCATACTTGTATATAAGACTAGTAGATATATTGTATTTTGCTAGTTTGATAATCAACTATTTTAGTTGAACTCTATCCTTGGTATTCTTTGGCAATATACTACTATCAACACTTACTTTCTTTAGACTTTGTTCTATCTTCTAATTCACACTTAGTATATTTCTAAGCTAATCTCACAGGCTTTTACTATCTGGTATAAACTATGCCTGACAATATTATCAGACTCTTAAGTTTGCTATCACTTCTAAACAGTTCTATCTGCAAAATTCTCTGTTATAGTTCTGCTTGCAACCTTTCTGACTTCCAAATCACACTTCTATAAGTTCAATGACAAGTTAACTAATAGCAAGTGCAAGAAATACCTTGAAACCAATCTATGCCTCTATTATGGAACAGATGACTATAAGTTAGACTCCTATCCTAAGAAGTAAACCACAGTTACTTCTAAAGGCCATAGTACTTTAATTTCTCTACAGCTGCTTCTAAGAAATCCTTAGAAAAATAGAGAGCAACCTCAGAACACTACATAGACTAAAAGTCATGTTGAACTTCCTTATGTAGTAATGAGTCCTATCTGGTTTAACATATTTACTTTTATTGGACTCCTACTTTTTCTTTGTCTCTCTATCTTCTTTTTTGGTCTTATCATATCCAAATCTAGCTACATCTATTCTAACCCATGAGTAATGCACCTTCTCTCATCTATATTCACTGATCTTTTGCAGTGCAGATCAATCATCTCCATTCTACCTCACAAAAACCTTGCCAACTCCATAAATCTCTATCTCTGATATCCAAGGATCATTAAAAACCAGAATAACTTAGCAGTCTCTATACTAGATAACTACCTTAGGTAATATACTTAGTATATAATAACATGGAAGGTAGAGATAGAAAGATGACTTAGCAAGTTAAGTTTTTGAAAAGAGCTAGAAGTGGTGCTGCATGAATAATATAACCTTGGTTTCAATAGATAATGTTGTACCTAGCCTATGTATCATGGGGTTGTAATTTTGGATATCAGGAGTTTGAACAGATAAGTACAAGTGTAGCACAGTTCAATTTGATTATCAGACTGGAGAATGGTACATAGTAGCTATATTCTTAAATATGAAAGTGACAATCTAATGATATTCTACTACTATGCATACTCTGGATGGTTGGACACTATGGAAGTTATTATTTAGACTTCATGGAATTGATGAGAAATGTAGGGTTTTAGTTTTCAGATTGATGGATGATTGGAAATGGAGTGTTATTTGCACTAGAAGAGTATGGATGTCAGAGGGTATATAATAATTCTGAAAATCAACCAAAGCTAACACTATCTCTAGTGTTGGCAATAATACACCTCACTATCTTTCAGTGGTTTCATCTTCCTAGTTTTTAAGAGCTCTTCTGAAATATGTGGCCAGTATGACTTGTAAAGATACAGTACATAAGCTGAAGCTGAATATTGTTCTGACTCCCACTTTTACATTCTCAGATAATACATAAACAACTCATTTAGACTTCTAAGTGACCCTTATTGGATCTCAGATAACAAGGTGTAAACTATGTCTAACAGGTCTTTAGTTAAAACTACCTTAATAAAATCCTGTTTTGAGCTTTAATTGACTTCATGTTAAGCAAACTTTATAGAGGTCTCTAACCTCTTTAATGTCTCTTTCAAGTATTATGAATTCAATGACATTTTCAGTAAGTCTAAAGCTGAAGTTCTCACTTTTCATCATCTGTATGATCTCAAGATCAATTTAGAAGAGAGTATACAACTTCTGGTTGGCATTATATAATTATTACAAACTTCATTTAACTTGTATTTCCACAATCAGTAAACTAATTCTTACAAACCAGGTTGCACTGGAAAGCTCCAAATGAGGGCTATTCACATATATATGAAATATACAAAAGTGACAACAGATTACTGAGATATCAGACTATCAGTAACTACAAGTTTCATTGGCTATTATTTTAGAAACAACTGAACAGATTCCCACAATCAAATATGCATTGGAAAGTGCTCATTAAACTATCTCTAATAATATATCATATATTATATGGAAATCAGTATTCAAAGAGATATACATATATTAATATAGTAACATAATTAGTTATCTTTTAAAATTAGCCTAATATCTGCTATAATAGATGACAGCCCTACCAGGTACAAGTTTTGATTATGTAATGGAAACAGCTTGTATACAGACCATCACTATTTTATGTCTGAGAATTAGACCTTAGACTTAACAACATTAATTATCATTCATTATTTATCTCTCATCATCATTAATATCTTGTAAGTTCAAAAGATCTCATTCAGCTCAGTTGTCTATAATTGGGAGTTTAAAGCTGTGATGTCTGGGATTAAGACTAAGAAGACATCACAGGTAGCTTTGGATATTGTATAATGTTTAGCCAAATAGTATAATATAGGAACAAAAGGGGGAAATATTATCTTATCTTATCTGTATAGTAGTAATCTTCAGGATTACACCCTCTTCTACTCTATAAAATGTTCAGAGCTCTATTCTTTAAAGACTACCAGATAATATTTACCTCAGCCTATTTTCTTCTTATCAAGAATTTGATCTACAAGCTATTCTTCAGTGCTATCAGGTAAGAGAATAGGTCCTGGCTGGTAAGTTTCCAGAAGAGAAAGAGACTGAGATTGTTTGGCTGAAAACAGCATAATTGACTTACATGAAAAGAAGGAAAAATATTGCCTGAGTTGAGAAGTTCTAGTATATATTCTGAAAAAGCCTTGATAACCTTTCATAGTCCATCATATCTTGATATGAATTTAGCAGAACATTTATTCTCTCTAGACTTGTATTTTGAGTGGTGATTTCTTGTGTTTAGTATTACTATATCTTCCTTTTGATAGATATCTTCCACTGCATAGTGTGAGTTGGCATAATGAGCTTGCTAAATTTTTGTTGTTATGAGAGAGTCTTGGACATTCTTGATGTCATTTTGAAGCTACTCAAGTCTTTGGAATACTTTTGAGTATCTTAGATGGCTTTAATTAAGGAGAGAATCAGCTATATGTCAGATATATGAAATCTGGATGCTAGTTTATTCATTTAATATTTCTTTTCTCATTTTCTTTTGATTTATCTTTCTATTTTGAACTTAGGATTAGGGGTAGAAGTGACATCACAATCACACTATCATACCAGTCACATCAGATGACATGGTCATAGTAATGGTCACAAGTCATGAGATCACAGAGAAGAATATAGAAGGTTCTGAAAGGATAATGTCATTATAATATATTTTACACATATTGATCTTAAGACAAATATATGGTCTTTAGGGTAGGCTAAAAAAGTAATAGTATTACAACTTAAAGATCTTAGGATTGGTCAATGAGCAGAACCTTGTATAGGTTTACACAAGAGAACTCAATAAAGGACTCTGTACAGGATTGTCTACTTTATATACTGAAACCTCATGGTCCATAGGCCTACCCTAAATGACTATGAGTTTGTCTTAAGGTCAACATGTGTTATCCATGTAGTATGATGTCATCTCCCTAGAACCTTCTATGTCCTTTTTTTTCACTCTATGACTTGTGATTGTGTGACTGTCACATCACACCAAACCCCATCTCTAGTCCCCAGAGTAGAAACTAAAAGAGAGAAAAGAGAATTTAAAAAAAACTTGGGTTCAAACTTTATAAGTCTGACATTACCTCCTCTTCAAGATTCCTACTCCTGGAGGAACTTGTTGGTTCATCTCCCCCTGTTTTCTTATCCTTTCCCTTCCACTTCCATCAATTTCTTTCCAACTTTCTTAAATACTCATTTTCAAACCTTCCATCATCCTATCCATATAGTATCTTTACCATATACTTTCTTGGTAGCTCTCCTCTTCTAAAGTCCTTTTCCTCTGCTAAGTCTACCTTCTCCTGTCTCCTTACTTCTACATTTATCCTCCCCTCAAACTCTGCTACTAATTCCTTTACATTTTCCAAATTCTCTTTCTTCTCCCAACTGTCATACTCTGCCATAAACCCCTTTCATTATACCAAGTACTTTACTACTCCCCTTACTTTTCTCTTGTTTAAGATTTTTTCTACCTCCCATTCTTTGACTCTCTCTACTTCCACTGGTTTAACTTCCTCTCTTTTCTGTCCCCCACTTGATCCTTGTATTATACTACTTGACTAACATTCACCACTAGATGGATCCTCATTGAAGTTGGCAGTCGTAATTTGACCATATTGGTAGAAACTACCTCATCAATGATATATGGACCCATATATCAATCCACTAATTTCTTTGCCAGTCTTTCCTTGAATACCAAGTCTTTTGTATTCAGTATTACTCTATCTCCAACCTTCCATACTTCTGCTTCTCTCTTTTCTCTATCTGCTTATCTCTTCATCTCTTCCTATGCCCTGACTAATACTACTCCTGTCTCTTTTTGACCTTTTCTTATTCTTTTCACAAACTCTGTTACCTTCTCCATCTTTTATTTTCTCCTCAAGCCAACTCCTATCCTCAATTCTCTGCCATAGTTTGCCATAAATGGTGATACTTTAGTTGTAGAATGTGTCTTGTTATTAATTGTAAACTCTGCTAATGCTAACCATTTGGGCTAATCTTTTTGCCTATGGTCCACAAAGAATCTAGATACTGTTCCAGTTCCTCGTTCATTCTTTCTGTCTGCCCATCTGTTTGTGGGTAGAATGATGTTGACAGCTTTGTTTTGATCCCTAACATATTATTTAACTCCTTTGTCATCTCTGCTGCAAACTGTGGTCCTCTATCTGATACAATACTCTCTGGTAGCCTATGCAACTTCCACATATTGTCTCTAAACAACCTTGCTAGTCCTTTTGCTAATGTCTCTTCTGTTGTTGCCACAAAATGTGTTATCTTGGACAACCTATTGCAAACTACTAGGATCACATATTTCCCAGCTACTAGTGGTAACTTAGTGATAAAGTCCACCATTAGATGTGTTCACAGTTTTTCCAGAACTTCACTCAACTTCAACTTCCCTGCTAGCACCTCTATCCTATTCTTCATCTACTGACATATATCGCAATCTTCTACATATTTTCCTACATCCCTTGTTACTCCTGGCCACCAGTAATTTCTTGTTACTAATTCTGTCATCTTCCACTTTCCTCTATGTCCAGCCACTGGTGTATCATGGTGTAACTGGATTATCTCCCTTTTCAATTCTTCATCCTTTGGTATATACACTTTTCTCTTCTTTAACACCAAATTCCCTTCTATCTACCACTCCTTTCCTCTTACTACTTTCACTCCTACTTTCTTCATTTTCTCTACTACTCTAACTATCTCTTCATTCTTACTCCTAGCCTTTTTTATCTTTTCTATCATGTCTATCTTTGGTCCCTCTATTACTACTTTATGTAAGCTATATAACTAGCAGTTCTTAATAAATATTCAATCTTCATTATCTTTTTCTATACCTATTTTCCAGTCTGGTCTCCTACTAAGTTCATCTGCTTTCTTCATCTTTGTTTCTGGAACATGTTTCAAGGTGAAGTTGAACCTTGACAAATATAATGCCTAACAGGCTTGTCTTTAGTTCAATTTCTGTGCCTTCATAAAGTATTCCAAATTCTTATGGTCTGTTCAAACCTTAAATTTGTACTTAGCACCCTCTAATAAATACCTCTAATTTTCCAACCCTCTTATCACTGCTAACATTTTCTTATTGTAAATCTCATAATTCCTCTCAGTTTTATTTAGAGATTTTGAGAGGAAGGCTACTGGTTGCCACTTTCCATCTTTGCATTCTATAGATAATACTCCTCCCATGACATAGTCTGATGCATTTACTTCCATCCTTATTTTTTTGTCGAGATCTGATGCTGCTAGCATTAGTTCTTTTGTAAATATTTTCTTCAAACTTTTAAATACCTCTTCTTGTCTTTCCATTCATTCCCATTTCTGGTCCTTTTTTACCATATCATACAGTGGTCTGGCTATAGTTGTAAAATCCTTAATGAATCGACAATAGTAGTTGGCTAATCCTAAGAATTTTTGTACATCCTTGACTCCTTTTGGAGTTGGCCAGTCCAACATATCCTTCACCTTCTCCTCCATCTTGATCCCTTTGGGTCCTATTACTACTTCTAAAAACCCTACTTTCTTCCATTTATACTTTTCTGGCTTCACATACAAATTGTTTTCTACCAATTGCTTCACTACTTCTTTTACCAACTCATCATACCCCTCTTCTGTCTCTGTCTCAATGATTATATCATCAATAAAGCTCACCACTTTCCCAGTGTTGATGAGATCTCATAAAATCTTATTCATTATGGTCTGGAATGTTGTAGGTGAGTTCATTAGGCCAAAGAGCATTACTGTTGGCTTGAATGATCCTTCTGGGGTTGTGAACACTGCCTTCTACTTGTCTCCTTCCTTTATCCATACATTATTGTAATCCCACCACAAGTCTATCTTAGTAAAGACTCTTTTTGTACCTATATTTTCTACTACATCCATAATTGAAGGTAAAGGGTAACTATTCTTGATAGCCTATTTATTCAGGTACCTATAGTCCTGCACTATCCTTTTCTTGCCATTCTTCTTTTCTACAAAAAACACTGATGCCATCTGAGGCAACTTTGAGGGTCTGATGTACTCTTTTCTTAGTTGTTCTGAAATAAATTTGCACATCTCTTTCCTCTTTTCTCTTGACAATGGGTACACCTTCCCTTTCTTTGGTACAAACCCTTTCTTTATCTCAATAGCATGATCTCATGGTTTCCTGGTAGGCATCCACTCACTAGCCTTTTTCCCAAAGACTTAGATCCACTCATGGAAGTATTCTAGTACCAGTATTTTTGCCTTCTTTTCCAATTTTGCTACTGCTTTCTCTTTGTTCCATATTTCCTATTCTTCTACCACTTTCTTTACTTCCATTGTTCTCTTTCTTTTCCTCTGATTCCTCTCTTTTCATTTACTTCCTGCTTCTGCTACCCCAACTTCCCCTACTTTAGTCTCCATGGCTTTCCATACTCCTCTGGGCACCTTATTATCTTAACCTCTCCCATTCTCCAGTTGATTTCAGGGTTGTGGCATGCAAGCCATAGTATTTCCAAAATTATGTTCCACTTTTACCCTCTGATTACATCAATCTCTGTCCTCTCCCTATAGCTCTGGTAATAGATATTGACTTTTACTGTATTTTCTATTGGTCCTTTCTTGTTAAATGTCCCATCCACATTTTTTATATATATCAGGTTTTCTATTTTTTTTCAACTTGAACCTCTGCTTCCTTACAAATTTAGAACTCATTACCAGTCCTATCACTCCACTATCCAATAGTGCTTCTACTGTCACTTCTTCCTGTGTATCAATCCTTTCTAGCCCAATTTTTACTGTGACTTCTCTTAGCAAGTTCCCATCATACAAATTGCAATAGGATATATTATTTACTACTCTTCTGAGCATTGCAAATCTGTTATTGTTGAGATCTAATCCAGGACTATTAAATCTCCCTCTCCATTTAAATTGTTCTGTTCATTATTATGAGTGTCCTCATATTCTATTCTCATACCTTGACCTATAACTTGTTTCCTACAATTTCATGTTAGATAGCTAAATCTTCCACAGCTATAACAATTTCTCCCCCTATCCACTTCCATGACATATGAGTTATATTGCACAGACTCTGTCTTCTGATTAGGGCACATTATTACTGCATTTGTTCTTTCTACTCCTTCCATTAGAGCAGATCCTACCAGTGCCCATTATTGAGAAGTCTCTTGCCTTCTTTGCCAAACTTGGGGCTGTAGTAAGAGTTGCCCTTGAATCCCAACATTATTTGATCTTGGTACTAGTGCCCTGTTTTCTTTTCACCCTCTCAGTCTCTTCTGCTCTCCCTCTAGTTTCTATCTAATGCAATTGCCCTATCATACCATTACTCAATTAAGCTTGGTTGCCATTCTGATTCCATGAGTCTTTAGCATATAGTGGTATTGATATCCCTTTTAAACTCTTCTACCAATGGTCTACTCTTATATCTGCTTCCTTTAGCTGCTTTTCTAAATTCTTGCACAAACTCTTCCATTGTTTTTTCTCTCTGCTCTAATTTCTTCAACTCTGCTACTTTTACTGATTCTTTATCTCCTCCCCCAAATTTTTTCCTTATATCTGCTAAAAATTCCCTGACATCTTCATACTCCAACACTCCTTCCTCCAGATCTTCCAACATGTTCTCCTTCCATACATCTGCCAATCCTCCTTGTACATATGATAATACCCATTGAATGTGTTTCTCTATTATTGCCTCCCACATCTTTATTCTTATGTATAATCTACATGCTGTTATAAATCCTGCAACCTTAGATAAGGCCCCATCAAATATTTGTGGCCTTTCTACTTTTGTGCTTGCTCCTCCTTTGCTTCCTCTTGTCTTCAGGGCCTGAAGCTGTGCCTGCAGTGCTGCAAGCTGCTCCTATTGTTGTTGGATGATCTGCTCATAGTTGATAAAGCCCCATTAACTCATATTGTAAAGAGGAGGAGGTGAGATTGGTAATGGTGTCAATGATAGTGGTGGTGGTGTGGGTAGGGATGATGTGTATAAAAGTAGTAGAGAGGAAGTTGTGCTACTCTTACTCTCCAATTCATATTCAGAACTTAATGTAATCTCTGTAAGTGCAAGTGAGCCTTCTTCTTTTCCCACCTTGCACTGTCTACCGACCATCTAAACTACTGACTATTGTTTCTTGGAATTGTAAATGATTTTGACCTAAGAAGGTCATTTTACTCTAGGCAAGGTTTTAAGAACTCTTGCTGTTCTCTTACATAGACAGATTACAAATAAACCTGTAGCACAGAGCTGATAAAAGAAGAAGATATATAGCACATCCACAAAGGGTGATACATCTAGAATGCACCAGTAGGCTTTAGTACACACAAATAGCCAAGCTTTGCCTGCTTAGCTAGTATACCCCTTAAGCCTAGGGTCTGGCTATATCTTCTTGACTGAAAGGCAGTGTTGCCCTTTGGTCAACAATGGTAAGAGAGTAAGTAAGAGAGGGTCCTGTGTTGAACAGTCTCAAGAAAGGGAATTGAGTTCTAATGTTACAACTTGAAGACTTTAGGGTTGGTCAATGAGCAGAACCTTGTATAGGTTTACACAAGAGAACTCAATAAAGGACTCTGTACAGGATTGTCTACTTTATATACTGAAACCTCATAGTCTATAGGCCTATCCTAAATGACCATGAGTTTGTCTCAAGGTTAACATGTGTTATCCATGTAGTATAACATCATCTCCCTAGAACCTTCTATGTCCTTCCTTTTTTCTACCCTGTAACTCATGATTGTGTGACTGTCATGTCACACCAAACCCCATCTCTAGTTCCCAGAGTAGAAACTAAAAGAAAGAAAAGAGAAAATAAAATAAAAGAGAATTTAAAAGAAACTTGGATCTAAACTCTGTAAGTCTAACAAGTAGCATAGACTATCATTGTTTAGTATATAAGGTAGACACTCTGGTACAGAGTTCTCTATCAAGTTCTCTTGTGTTAACTCAATATAAAGTACATTGACTTGTTCCACTTTAAGGACTTGAGTTTGTAACATTAGAACTCAATTACTCTTCTTGAGACTGTCCAAAACAGGACCCTCTCTTACTTATTCTCTTATCATCCTCAACTAAAGAGCAGTACTGCCTTTTGATCAAGAAGATATAGCCAGATCCTAGGCTTAAGGAGTATACTAGCTAAGTAGGCAAAGCTTGGCTATTTGTGTATACCAAAACCCACTGGTGTATTTCAGATGTATTATCTTGTGTGAACATGATAATTACTTTTTCTTGTATCAACCTTGTGCTACAAATTCACTTGTGATTTGTCTACACAGAGAAATAGCAGTCATATTTAAGACATTGTTTAGAGTAGAACAGTTTTCTTAAACCAAAATCATTTAGCTTTAGTAGTTGGTAAAAGAAGTAGAAGTATGAGGTGGGACTAGAAGAAGGTCTGCTAGCACATATAAAGAAGTTATGTCAGAGTCAGAATACAAGTCAGAGAGCAAATCTAACATAAGATCCATACTCTCTAACAACCAGTTACCACTACCTACCCCACTACCTCTTATATCATCCCTATCATTATTACCACTACTACTATATGAGATGAGTTAACATGACTTATCAGCTATTATCAAACAGTAGTAAGAACAGCTTATAACACTGCAGGCTCAGATTCAAGTATTAACAGCAGTAGGAAGGGGAGCAGCAACAAACATACAAGTGGCAGTACTACCAGTATTGTTGTGACAACCACTGATCACAAAGACCAATAACTACACAGCAAGTAAATCTCTTAAGTAGATATCAAGTAAGAAGTTCACAAGAGAACTCAATAAGGAGTCTCTGCTAAATTAGAGTTCTATATATATGTTTTACATGTGGTCTGTACTAATAATAATTAAACCTACCCTCATGTTCATGCTTCATCCTCATGTCCACCTTATATCTTATTTAAGGCCATCATATTATATTTATATACCCTGACATTATCTTCTAGATTCTTGTACCATGTTCTAGGCCTATGACATCACATCATGTGACATGTCATGTAACTGTAGTATCACATGCCTTATCATCATCCAAAATCAAAAAGAGAAATAAATAAAAATAAAATAAAATAAAAATTGTTAGTGTTCAAGATATTCTATAACAAGTGTTTGATGGGCAAAAAAAATAGCTTTCAGGTTTAACACTACAAGCTTTTGTCATAGTCACAAAAAGTCTCTTATACGACAAGAAAACACCAACTCTTCGAACACGGATCTCAACACCAAGCATTCTAAACCAACTATGTTCTCTACAAATGACATAGGGATGGACATTCTAGCGGGACAATTCCCCAACAATGAATCAAAGGTGAGAGGGAGAAACTCTTTCTCACCTATAAACCTTTCCAGAGAGTCCTCAGTGGCTTCATCTGAATGCTCGACGCCATATCACGAAAGAATGAACGTTGACATGGACCTCTCTAGTGAGGAATCGCATCCTGAGCTGTCCTACGAGGCAGAACAGAAGAAAGCAATCCAGGTTAGTATGGTGGCTAACCAACAGAAAACCATGAGGCCTATAAATGTTCACAGTGAGGTCCCCCCATCTCATGCTCAACATGAGAAAGAATCTATTAATATTCAACTTTCTTACGATCCACATGCCCCCACCAAACCAGAGTTATGGAGTGGTTCTTTCCACCCCATTCCTCTACATGGCTCTATCAAACACTTCACCTCAGATTCAAAAAACACCAAAGTGACTCTCAACTTCCTGGCCAAATACATCAGGAACAAACAGGTAAACAATGGAAAGGTTAATGATCTTGGAGATTTCGATGGTATGGGTGATGCTATTTGGAATTTTTTATCTTCTGTTTATAAGGCCAAATAGGATGCTTTATACACTGATCATAAATCTAACACCCTTAGGACAAAAATTTCGTCAAAATTTACCCAGAAAACGATCCCTCCTAGCAATGGCAATAAAAAAGATATTCCGAAATCAGTCCCGGTGACTATCAACAAAGTTCCGCTGCCTCTGCCTCTTCTGGCTAAATCTAAGAAGGAAATCAACACTATTTCCAAATACTTCAACCTCAAGAAATCTATGGTCAACAACTCTGCTTATGGTACCAATGTCAACTCTGGCAAATCATATGCTCAAGCCTTGAAAACCTCGGCCAGTACTTCAGAAGTTTTAAAAATCAAGGAAATGTTCCCCTCCCTCAATGCACAGAAGATTGACCAGGTCAACAATATCATTAATGGCCCTACCAATCCCAAACCACACATCAGAATGACTACAAAAGGTCCGTCTAGAAAACAGGTAATTATACCTATGGGTAGCGATAATGTCATCTCTTTCATAAAAAATTCGTCCCTTCACATAGCTAACCTCAACAGAACCCTTTGCAATTCCAAATCGGAAGTTCTAGTGGACTACATCTGGCCCGAAAACTCTGGCATATTGGTTATCACAAACAAAGTAGCCCTCCAATCTGACCTATCCATCATCGACAACTACGTCAAGAGCTCAAATGACATCAACTCCCTCCAAGTGGAGGAACCTCATCTTCCTAAGTCTAAATCATATCTGAAGATCATTGGTATCCTGTTTTTTCCCCATGTAAACTCCCAAGAGAAGCTCTCTTCCAATGACATTGAAACAATCTTAAAACAAAACCACATCTTCGACAACATTTCTCTTGTGTCCAAACCAAGAGTAATCAAAGTTTCTCCGAAATCGGATATGGCTATCATCTGAATTGACATCTGGGATGTACAAAGTGGTGTTAATGCTAAAATGTTAATTAACAGGTGCTTTAACGTCAGAAACTACATTACGACCATCCAGGAAGCCAACATGAACCCTGGCGTCCCCCAATGCAAGAACTGTTGGAAGTGGGGGCACTTGACCTTTTCATGCAGAGTCCAAGGCGCCAAATGCGTCAAATGTAACGGCCCACATAAGTCTGAGCATCATCACGAATTTGGATGGTGCTGCAAAGCCAATGCCAAGACGAACCCCCCTAGATTGGAAACCAAGAAAGGCGAACCCTGTCCGCATTCATTCAAGTGCTCGAACTGCCGAGGAGATCACCAGGCGGACTCAAACCAATGTCCATTTTAGAGGTACAGATTCAACAGAGAGTGGCATCAGAAGAAATACGTCGAGATTTGGGACAACTGAGCAAAGTCAATTCATTCTGAAGTGAACAGCTTCACACATCAATGATTATCAAAAATCTCAGAATATTTTCGCAGAACGTCCGAAAAAACTCTGTCATCGTCACATTCCTCCTTGAATCATTAACTCAATACAACATCATCTTAATCCAGAAACTGCCGTGGTCTGAAATCCGCAAGATTACGAGTACATTGTGTAGCGAGGGTCAACCTCTCATGGGCACTTGCCACCATCCAAATTGGATCACTTATGCCAGGATCCCTTCAACTGATAGCAATTTCCCTAGAGTCATTGCTTATATTAACACCTGTCTTTCTTCCTTTTGTTTCCTTCTTCGCAAAGATATCATTAACCATAGGGACATTGGCCTCATTTCCTTTTTTAACAACAATGTTTGCTTTTACATTTTAAACATTTATTCTGACTCATCGCACTCGGCTTTAAAGTATCTTCAGGATACTGAAGTCAACATTGACAATGTTATTCTTATGACTGGTGATTTTGATATCAGAGACAGATTATGGGATCCTTCTTTTCCTTTCCATTCCTCTATCAGTGACGATTTATTTATTATAGTTGACTCTTTCGATCTTACTCTTTCCAATCCTACTAAACCATGTTCCACTAGATACTCTGACACAACAGGAGAGTCAAATTCTATCATTGACCTTATATTTCTCTGTTATGGGTCTCTGGAACTAGATTACCATTCCATTCTCCTGGAGTCTTGTTTATCATCAGATCATGCTCCACTTGTAATCGACATCACCATTTCCAAAAAGATCATCCAGATGTCAAAATTCACTCTCGCTCCCAAAAGTGAATAAGAAACTGCTTTCATCCAAGATATCATTTTGAACCTCAAGAGCTTGGACATGTCCAACATCGATAACATTAACAAACTCGAGCAAGTAGTCCATCAAGTTGGAACAATCATTAACCAAGCTTAGGCAAAAAACACAAAGAAATTGAAAATCTCCAAGCATTCCAAACAATGGTGGTCTGACGAATACAAATGGTCCCTCAAAAACTATAGGGCATCAAGAAGTCTCAAAAACTGGAAGAAATTCAAGATGACTGTCAAAAACATCAAGAGATCCTACTTCGATGACAAAATTCAAGAAATTGTGAACAAGATTCGAGGCCTTTGGGAACTGATGAATTGGATTAAGTGAAGAAAACTCCCCACTATCAAGGCTATTAACTATGATGGTCAACTGTGTCTCACTCTTAACAGCCTATGGAATGCTCTCCATAAGTCTTTCAATTCTGCTCAAAACCGCCAAGTTGACCTCAACATTCTTGACGAAATCAAGCGCAAACCACCCCAAAAGTGGAGTCCATTCTCCAAAAGCAAATTCCTTTCAGCAATCAACAAGTGTAAGGACTCTTTGGCTCCAGGTCCTGACAAGCTTTCATGGTGTCACTTGAAGTCCATTATTCAAAATGATGATTGCCTAGCCAACATTATCAACATCACTGATTCATGCATCATTTTAGGATATTGGCCCAATTACTTCAAAATTTCAACCACAATCATCATACTGAAGCCTAATAAATCCTCATATGACCAACCAAAAGCTTCTCGACCAATTGTTCTCCTTAATATGCTTGGAAAACTCATAGAAAAAGTGGTCGCTGAAAGGCTTCAATTCTTGGTCGTGAATAATGAATTTATTCACCCAGGTCAACTAGGCAGTTTGAAGTTCAAGTCCACTTCAGATGCTGGCATAGCACTTATACACATTCAGTCAGGATGGACTAAGGGAAAAACCACCAGTACCCTTGCTTTCAACATCTCACAGTTCTTCCCTTCACTGAACCACAGACTCCTCACTCTCATCCTGGATAAAGTGGGACTTGATCCCAAATCCATGGCCTTCTTCACTAATTACTTAGTCAGGAGGAAGACCAATTATTTGTGGAATGACTTCTCCTTGCCCCTATTCAATGTCAATGTTGGAGTGGGTCAGGGATCTGCCTTATCCTCCATTCTTTTGTCACTTTACCTCTCTCCATTTCTCTATATTCTAGAAAACAGGCTTAAAAATCTAAATATTCCAGTATCTTTTCTTTCTTTTGTTGACGATGGTCTAATTATCGCTCAGAACAGATCTTTTATCATTTCTAACTCTCATCTTTATTGTAGTTACAATGTCCTTTCTAAATTACTTGATAGTTTTGGCCTCGTCATCGAACATTCCAAAACTGAAATCATTCACTTTAGCCGATCTCAGGGTTTATTCAATCCTCCTCCCCTCAATCTCTCCCCGCTTGGTGGACCAATACTACAGCCCAAGGATTCGTGGAAATACTTGGACTTCATCTTTGACTGCAAGCTCTTATTCCACAAGCATATTGATTTCTATGCCAACAAAGTGATGTCAACAGTCAAATGTATGAAACTCCTAGGAAACTCGTCACGAGGTATCAGCCCTATCCAGAAACGTCTACTCTACAGATGCTGCGTTCTCCTCATAGCCCTATATGGATTTCAACTATGGTTTTACAACAAAGCCCCAATTTCATATCACATGAAAACCCTCAACAAGATGCAGAGAAGAGCAGCCATTTGGATCTTAGAAGTGTTCAAAACTTTGCCTTCCATGGGTATTGAAGCCATTGCTGGAATAATTCCAATCAAATTCCATCTCCAGAAAATCGCTAGGAGATCAGAAATTTGCCCTCTCAAACTCCCTCCAAGTCACTTACTAAGAAGTCTTATGGATGATTCTCCATCTTCATCCATCATGCCTAACCCCCACTGTGTTGGATTGCTGACCAATTGCCAAAGAAACCTAACCAAAGGTCACCTTATCAACTCCTTCAACAAAGCTCTCAGGATTTTCCCATCATTTTCTCCCCTTAACCCTGAATTTTCACCTGGTCTTCGTATTATGGATGAATTTTCTAATCGTTTCTGTTTCAATTTAGTTAATAAAAAAGAAAAAGAAAAATACAAAACCTGTGCCCAAGAACTAGATGACATAGTTCTAAGCAACTTCTCCTCGCCCCAATCTGCCCTCGTGATAATGGATGCTAGCATCAAACATGATATTGCTACATCGATCTTGCACGTCCACATAGCAAATCACCCTCTTACCAAGACCGTTCACCATGCTTCATTTGTAACAAGCACCAAAGCTGAACTGTTTGCAATCAGATGTGATATTAACCAAGCCTGCTCCATCGATAATGTCTCCAAGATCATAGTCATAACTGATTCCATACACACCACTAAGAAAATTTTCAACAGCAAATCCCACCCCTACTAACTCCATTCAGCAGCTATCCTCAGCAAGTTGTGAAGGTTCTTCAATTCCAATCTCAACAACTCCATAGAGTTCTGGGAATGCCCAAGTCACCTCAAATGGGGACTTCATCTCAACGTTGACAAAGACTCCAAATCTTTCCATCCTACTCTGTCATACCCTTCCAAGATCTCCTGGGATTACTGCAAGAAAATCGACAGCGACAACATCATTAACCTCTGGAAAATAACATTCCAAGCATCTGACAGTAAAGAAAATAACTTCCTTGATCTATTAGACGACAACTACAATCCTATCATTCCATCTTACATCAAAGGCAGTCCATGGCTTCAAGCTTTTGGCCACTCCAACTCGCTATGCGCTTGAGCTACAAGAGCTATCACTAACCATGCTCCCATCGGGGAGTATCGGTTAAGGTTCCTTCCCAACACAGACTTTTCATGTCCGTGCAATAGCTACTCCATCAAAATGAGGAAGCACATCCTCTATGAGTGCACAAGGTTTAACAGGTACTGGAACCCAAGGAGAGACTCTTTGAATCATTTTGTAATGTTCTTGATCACAAATCCCAATGCTTTTGCATTTGTAGACAACTAGATTATTTCACTAGGTAGATCTTAGCTTCCTCTTTTTCTAGTCGATTAGTCCTTTTCCTTTCCTCTTTTCTTTTTATTTTCCTTTTGTCTTATCTCTTTCTTAATTTTCCTGTAGTATGCTTCTCCTGTATGTAGTTACAAAAGTAGCTACCTGTCAAGATCATTGACGGTGGACTTTGTTTTTATTTTCTCTTTTTACTTTATTTTATTTTTCTTTTCTTTTCTTTTAATTTTCTATTTTTAGAACAACTTAGGTTAGGGTTTATCAGTCACGCTGTCACATCAGTCACAAATTGATGGCGTAGTCACAAGACTGATCATGGAACTTGGGAGAATGAAGTAGAAGGTTCGGGAACAAAGTGATGTCATACAGCATGAACAACACATGCTGGCCTCATGTTATACTCATGGTCATTTAGGGTAGGGTGCACAGTAGCTAGCATAGACCATGAGTAATAGTATATAAGATAGACTACTTTATATTAGGAACTCTATCAAGTTTTCTTGTGTTACTCAATACAAGAGTTGTTCTATTGCTTAAACACTTTGAGCTTTAGATTATAACACTACCATGGTCTGCCTACACATGCTGTGTAATAAATTGTTGATGTAAAAAAAAAAAAAAAAAAGTATTTGATGGGACATCATCAAAGGTCTCAGGTTTTGTAACAGCATGCAGGTTATATATCAGGATGAAGATGAGGGGAACAGCAGTTGAAGAGCAAATATAGTGAGTGTTATCATATATACAGGGGAGATCGGTAGATGTTTGGAAGAAAAATATACTAAAGGACTTAAAGGGAAGATTGCTAGAATATGAGACAGTAGGAGAATTTTTGGCAAATATCAGGAAAGAGTTTAGTGGAGGAGATAAGGAGTCAATAAAAGTAACAGAGTTGAAGAGGCTAGAGCAAGGAGAAAAGATGATAAAGGAGTTTGTACAGAAATTCAAGAGAGCAGCAAGAGAAAGCAGATATAAAGAGAGGCTATTGATAGAAGAGTTCAAAAGAGAAATTAATACAATAATATACTGGAGACTCATAAAGTCAGAATAGCAGCCCAGCTTTATTAAGTAGTGGTATGATCAAGCAATCACATTGGATAGGAATTAGAAGGAGAGTAGGAGAGAAGAAGAAAGAGTGAGGAGACAACAAGAACAGAGGGCACCAGCTCCAAGACAAAATAATGAGGCACAAAGGCAACAATTGTCACAGCCTTAGGTATAGCCAAGGAAGTAAGAGGTATCTCAACAGTAGATTCAAGCAAGATCTACTCTGATGGAGGGAGTGGAAAGAACAAATACAGTAATGGTATGCCCTCAACAGAGGGTAGGGTTTGCACAATGAAACTCATATGCCATGGAGGTGAATAGAAGCAATAGAAACTGTTATAGTTGTGAAGAATTTGGGCATTTAGCATAAAATTATAGGAACAGGAGAACAGAGAACAGAATTGGGGAGGGAAGAAGACTGGAATATGGTAGCAATGGGAACAATGAACAAAGGAGAATGATTGAAGGAGGAAACAGACAGGATAATTTAAATGGGGAAGGAGATCTAATAATCTTTGATTAGATTCCAGTAACAATAGGTTTGCAATGCTTGCAAGAGCAATAGATAATATATCTTGCTGCAGCCTTGACAATGGAGACATGCTAAGAGAAGTAACAGTGAAGATTGGCTTGGAAAGAATTGATATGCAGAAAGGAGTAACAGTAGAGGCATTGTTGGATAATAGCACTACAGGATTGGTAATAAGTTCAGAGTTTGCAAGGAAGCAGAGATTTAAGCTGGAGAAGATAGAAAGACCAATATATATGAGAAATGTGGATGGAACACTGAATAAGGAGAGGCCAATAGAAAATACTGTAGAAGTAAATATTTATTATCAAGGGTATAGGGAGAGGATGGAAATAGATGTAATAGAAGGACAGAAGTAAAATATAATTTCGGGAATGTTGTGGCTGGCTTACCACAATCCTGAGATTGACTGGAGAACAGGAGAAGTAAAGATGACAAGATGTCCAGAAGAGTGTGGGAAGCAGTAGAGACCAAAACAAGGAAAATCAGAGTGGCAAAAACAAAAGGAAGAAGCAAGGAAGAAACAAAAAGAAAAAGAAAAGAAAAAACCAAAGAAAGAAAGGAAGATGAAAGTGAGGAAAGTAGCAGAGGAATGGAAGATTTGAAATGAGGAGAAAGAAGTAGTAAGGTTGGAAGCAGAGGCCAAGAAGTTAGTACCAGAGAAATTCCATAAGTAAATTCAAGTCTTTGACAAGAAAGCCAGTAAATAGATGCCCACAAGAAAGCTTTGGGACTATGCAATAGATGTGAAGGAAGGATTTGTACTGAGGAAAGGAAAGGTATCAAGAGAAGAGAAGAAAAAAGTGCATAAGTTTATATCTGAACAATTGAGGAAGAGGTATATCAGACTCTCAAAGTTGCCTCAAATGGCACTGGTATTTTTTGTAGGAAAGAAGGATGGAAAAAAGTGAATGGTACAGAACTATAGATATTTAAATGAGTGGACAGTAAAAAATAATTATCCTTGACCTTTATTTTGGACATAGTAGAAAATATTAGTACAAAAAAGATATTTACAAAGATGGACTTATGTTGGGGGTATAATAATATATGAATAAAGAAGGGAGATAAGTGGAAAGTAGTATTTACTACACCAGAGGGGTCATTTGAACTGATTATAATGTTTTTCAGGTTGACAAACTCACCAGTGATGTTCCAGACTATAATAAATGAGATCTTATGGAATCTCATTAATACTGGGAAAGTAGCAAGCTTTATTGATGATATGATTATTAGAATGGATGGAGAAGAGAGACATGATGAATTGGTAGAGGAAGTAGTAAAAATGTTGGCAGAAAATGATTTATATGTGAAGCCAGAGAAGTGTAAGTAGAAGATCAAGGAAGTAGGATTTTCAGGAGTTGTAATAGGACCAGAGGGGATGAGAATGGAAGAGGATAAGGTGAAGGGAGTGTTAGATTGGCTGATACCAAAGTATGTCAAAGATATTTAAAAGTTTTTGGGATTGGCAAATTATTATCATTGATTTATCCAAGACTTTGTATCTATAGCCAGACTATTACATGATATGATCAAAAAGGATCAGAAATGGGACTGGACAGAAAAACAGGAGAAGGCATTTAGAGAGCTAAAATAAAGCTTTACAAAAGAACCAGTGTTAGCAGTACTAGATTTAGATAAAAAAATGAGGATAGAAATAGATGTGTCAGACTATGCTATGGAGGGTTTTATCTATGAAGTGCAAAGATGAGAAGTGGCAACTGGTGGCTTTTCTCTCAAAATCTCTAAATAAGACAAAGAGAAATTATAAGATTTATGATAAGGAGATATTGGCAGTAATAAGGGGATTGGAAAATTGGAGGCATTTGTTAGAAGGTGCCAAGTATAAATTCAAAGTTTAGACCGATTACAAAAACTTGGAATATTTTATAAAAGTGCAGAAATTGAATAGAAGATAGGCTCATTAGACTTTATATTTATCTAGATTTGATTTCACTTTAAAGCATGTTTCAGGCACAAAAATGGGGAAGGCAGATGGACTTAGTAGAAGACTGGACTGGAAAGTAGGAGTAGAAAAAGACAATGACAATCAAGTATTTATTAAAGACTGTTGGCTACATAGTTTACATAAAGTAGTAATAAAAGGACCTGAAGTAGATATAGTAGAAAAGATAAAAAAAGCCAGGGGTAAAGACAAAGAAGTAATTAGAGTAGTAGAAGAAATGGAGAAGGCAGAAGTAAGGGTAGTAAGAGGAGAGGAATGGCAGATAGAGAGAGATTTGGTGTTAAAGGAGGAAAAGATGTATATACCAAAGGATGAAGAGTTGAGAGTAGAAATAATCTGGTTGCATCATGATACACCGGTAGCAGGACATGGAGGAAAGTGGAAGATGATGGAGTTGGTAACAAGAAATTATTAGTAGCTAGAAGTGACAAGAGATGTTGGAAAATACATGGAGGGATGCGATATGTATCAGAGGATAAAAAATAGAATAAAAGTGATGACAGAGAAGTTGAAGTTCAGTGAAGTGCTAGAAAAATTGTAGACACACCTAACAGTAGACTTCATTAAAAAGTTACTAGTAGTAGCTGGAAAGGATACAATCCTGGTAGTCTATGACAGGCTGTCTAAGATAACATATTTTGTAGCAATGACAGAGGAGATGTCAGTGAAAGGACTAGCGAGATTGTTCAAAGATAATGTGTAGAGGTTGCATGAGTTGCTAGAAAGTATAGTGTCAGATAAAGAACCATAGTTTGCAACAGAAATGACAAAGAAGTTGAATAAAATGTTGGGAATTGAAACAAAGCTATTAACATCATACCACCTACAGACAGATAGGCAGATAGAAAAAAATGAATTAAGAGTTGGAACAGTACTTAAGGTTCTTCATTAATCATAGGTAGAAGAATTGGCCAAAATGGTTAGTATTGGCTAAGTTTGCAGTGAACAATAAGGCACATTTAACAACTAAAGTATCTCCATTTATGGCAAATTATGGTAGAGAGATGAGAATGGAAGTTGATTTAAGAGGGAAAGGGAAGATAGAAAAAGTGGCAGAGTTTGCAGAAAGGATAAGGAAAGTATAGGAAGAGATAAGAGCAGTATTGGCAAGAGCACAGGAAGAGATAAAGAGACAAGTAGATAGGGAAAGGAAAGAAGCAGAAGTATGGAAGGTTGGAGATAGAGTAATGTTGAGTATGAAAGACTTGGTGTTTAAGGAAAGACTGGTAAAGAAATTAGTGGATCAATATGTTAGTCCATATATCATTAATGAGATAGTTTCTATCCATACAGTCAAATTATGACTGCTAACTTCGATGAGGATTCATCTAGTGGTAAATGTTAGTCAAGTAGAGGGATAGAAAAAAGAAGTTAAACCAGTAAAAGTAGAAAGAGTAGAAGAATAGGAGGTAGAAAAGATATTGAACAAGAGGAAAGTGAGGGGAGTAGTGAAATATTTAGTATAATGGAAGAGGTTTACAGTGGAGCAGGACAGTTAGGAAAGGAAGGAGAATTTGGAGAATACAGGAGAATTAGTAGCAGAGTTTGAGAGAAGATGTTATAGTCTTAGACCCTTAGGGTTGGATAAAAGAACAACTGTTGTATTAGAGAAATACAAGAGAACTTAATAAAGAGCTCTTTATAAAATAGTCTACTTTATATACTTCTACAGATGGTCCATGCTAGGTACTGTATCACAAATAAGATACTCACTGGTTGTGATACTTGAACTTAATGGTGTTTCAGAGGTTCAGTATAAGGATGTGATGATGATAGATGATGGAAAGTATCAATAAGAATAATTGACATTGTT